>Ga0187844_10000148_pt1 | contig 51086 bp, 50 predicted proteins | sample SpaLakP09_SKY_50_FD_134517 | JGI IMG/M metagenome (GOLD analysis project Ga0187844, IMG submission 134517) | Oligotrophic lake water microbial communities from Sparkling Lake, Wisconsin, USA - SP09_SKY_50 | ecosystem: Environmental > Aquatic > Freshwater > Lake | place: USA: Sparkling Lake...
AGCCCTTGCTAAAGTGCTTAAGCATTGATTTGCCGCAATACTTGCAACGAGACGTCACTCCATTTCCACTGGCTTTGGCGTGACGTCTCGACCGATGATGCTGCCCGAGTGTGCAAAAGAACAGTCTGCGTATTACCCAAACCACAACCTTGAACTCCAGCGGAACTGCATCGTCACCGCTTTGCGCTATCAAGCAGGGATTTAAAAACACTGTAATCACTAGTAATTTACACTACTTTACATCAGTATTGAAATACGATGCAGTTTTTTCAATCTTACGATGGATCTCAAACGTTTATTTTTGGGAGACAGTATGATTGATGAAATTAGTAAGATATTAAAGTTTCAAGAATCAACAAATATAAGATGCCTACATAATGAAATAAGAATTATAAAAGAAATATTAGAAAACGGACCGCTCGCGTCATTAGAATTGATGAAAAAAACAGGAAGATCTATTTCTGGACATAACGAAGATTTAAAACGACTACTAGACATAGGTGCTTTAGAAGTGAAAATATCAAAAATAGATAAAAGAAAAAGAATATATGATTTATCTGAAAATTTAATATCCATTTTCCATAGTCAGAAAAATTGGTGAATTTAGAATATATTCGCCTTTAAAAGGAGGGGTTTTATCTGTTAAATTTTCACTCCCACAATATAATCAGCCCCTGGCGATAACACCACAGCAGGCTGCGCGCACTCGTCAAAATCGCCCTCTTCATCCCAAAGATTGACTGCGTAATAGTCATTTATTTTGCGCTTCTCTGGTGTCAGTGCGCTCGTCTCAAGCTCAATGATCAGATCACGCTTCATACCACGAGTGCCAGCGAGATAGAGCTCCAAGCCACCCTGCATATACAGTTCAAACAGACTGTCGTGCAGACGCTTTTGGCTTTGGATTAGCTTCTCGTTCATCGTGCTATTGCCTGTGCAGCTTTGCGAAATGCGACCTCATCATTCTGAGATCCATAGACATAGCCACGCAGTGCTTGCTGCTGATGAGTAGGAAATGACTGGGCTTGTTGTTTCTGTGACAATTGTCCTGAACGCTCCTGTGAATGGTCCTCTGAATCGTTTTGGGGCTGTGGGGTATCAGTTCTGCTTAGCTCTTGCTTAGGCTGCTTCTGGGCTTTCTGAGGGGCAGGCTTTGGTTGCTTTGGTTTGCTGTTGGAGTGACACTGTTTCGCAAGCGCCGTGTTTCTGTCAGCTAATCTGTCAGACAGCTCCCCTGCCACAGACAGAAACAGATCAATGTCCTGCTTGATGACCTTGCTCTCTTCCTCTGCTGATAGCTGCACCACCATAGCTATCCAGCGCTTCAATTCCTCTCGTGCATCCATATGTCGCTCCTTCGTGAGTATTTATCACGATGTTGCTGAGCAGATGGGCAGATGAGCTAACTTAAAAGTTTTAAGTTTCAGGCTTAGCTTTGCGAGCTTTAAGCAGGCTCAGCAATGTCGTCTCATCAATCTGACCACTTTGGAATAGCTGCATAGCTTCAAGCAGGAATGGGTCATTTGCATCAGCAGCGACAGGTGCAGCAGTTTTCACTTTGCGCTTCACCTTCACGATGCTGTCACGCCGTGTGTTGGATGTGGAGTGATCATAGTGCTTCTCAAGCTGCTCTCGCTTGCAGCCCATATTCAAAGCTAGATCTGGATACTCAACACCGTGATCACGCCTGATCGTCGCATATGTATGTCTCAGCGAGTAGAGCGAACGCTTCTCACCCTCCTTGTTGAACAGCAGTCCATCCTTCGCACCATCAATGGGAACACGAGCAAGGAAACTCTGGAAAGACTTGTTCAGATTGGTGAAGGGCTTGGGGGGACTGTCAGCTTTCTGCTGACCAAACCACACCAGGTCATTGTCACCTGCATATGGTGATTTTCCTCTCCATTCTTTCAATGTCTTGTTCGCATTGGGCTGGGTCTGAACATCGCGGTTCTGACTTGTCTTGGTCGCTTTGCGTACCCCAACAACGCAAATTGCATCGCCGTCTTCTGGATTTTCAACATCAAACTGAATATCTCGCCAGCGCATCTCACGAGCTTCACCCACTCTGAGACCTGAGTTCAGCATAAAGATCACGAAGTGATAAAGCTGCGCTCGTTGCAGCTTATGCCACGCATTGACACTGTCTTTCTTGAAGTTACCCATCACATCACGATAGCTGCGTAGGTACGCTGTCATTGATTGGTGTTCAGCAGGTTCAAAATGGGGTCTGCGATTATGTGGTCTGCTGTCAGCTGGCGTCTTGAGCTTGAACACTTGCTGTAAGCGTCCACGCTCTCGTGCATCCCAGAATATCTGATTGAGCGCAGTCTGATCCATCTGAAGCGTTTTCTTGCTTGGAACTTTGACAGCGTTCTGTGTGGTCGTTGTCTTCGCTTTGCGGCGCTTGGGATTGTAGTCAGCAAGCTTCTCACCCTGCTCTGATGACCAATATGCAATGCGCCAATCCCAATATGCTTGTGCATATGTTGGGAGAATATCGTTCAAGCGCATTGATGTGCCATCAGCATAACGGAAATATGCTTTGTAATAGCGAGCAGCCTGATTCTTGTGCCAACGCTGCCTATCAGCTCGCCAAGTACCATTGTTCAGATTGCGCTGATACCAATCATCCCAGTGCTTCTCAAAAGTGAAGTCTTCTAATGTGTGACCCAGTGCCGCAGCGTTTCTGAGACGATCAAACTCTTTACGAGCGAATGCATAAGCATCCTCGTAGATCGTTAAACCAGTGCTGCGATTGATGACCTTATTGGGAGCAATGCGAAGCTTCATATACCATTTAGGTTTGCGATGCTTTTTCACATTGGGAGCGGCAGTGGCAAGATTGCGTTGATAGAGAATCAGGTCTCCATCCAGATGCTCAATCCTGTTCTCATAATATGCCATCTCCAGCCCCCAAAGATGCCCTGACTGCTGCGATTCTGCTATTTCCGAGAACCCAGTTCGTCAATGATTACAGTATCCTGCTACCATTCTGCTACATAGAAAAAGGGGCTGCGATTTCTCGCAACCCCTTGATTTTCTTGGGAAAAACCGACTTTTCGGTTTAACGCTTCGAGAACTGGAAGCTCTTACGCGCCTTGGCCTTGCCGTATTTCTTACGCTCGACAACGCGGCTGTCGCGGGTCAGGAAGCCTTCCGACTTCACAGCGCTGCGCAGCAGTGGCTCATACTTCGACAGTGCTTGCGCGATGCCATGCTTGACTGCGCCAGCCTGACCCGAAAGGCCACCGCCCTTGACGGTTGCGATGACGTCATATTGGCCGGTACGCTCGGTGACACCGAACGGCTGGTTGATGACGAGACGCAGCGAGGGACGTGCGAAGTAAACTTCCTGATCACGGCCGTTGACGACAATCTTGCCAGTGCCTGGCTTTAACCAAACGCGGGCAACTGCGTCCTTACGACGGCCAGTTGCATAAGCGCGACCTTGCGCATCAATTTCCTGTTCGCGAACGACAGCAGCAATCTGTGCTGGTGCCTGAACGTCGGCACCCAGGGTTTCGAGATCAGCGAGCGAATTTGCAGTTTCAGGCATTATGCACCCACCTTGTTCTTGCGGTTCATAGAGGCGACGTCGAGCGTCTTTGGCTGTTGGCCGGCATGCGGATGCTCGGTACCATTATACAGATGCAGCGCGCGCATTTGGGCACGACCCAAAGGACCGCGTGGAACCATGCGCTCAACGGCCTTTTCAAGGACGCGCTCAGGGAACTTACTATCAAGTACCTTACCCGCAGTGATGCCCTTGATCCCACCGATGTAACCGGTGTGGCGATAGTAAACCTTGTCGGTCAACTTCTTGCCGGTGAACTTCACCTTGTCGGCATTGATGACGACAACATGGTCGCCGCAATCAACGTGCGGGGTGTAGCTTGGCTTGGTCTTACCACGCAGGATGTTGGCGATAAGGCTGGCAACACGGCCAACAACCAAACCTTCTGCGTCAATGAGGATCCACGATTTCTCGACGTCCTGTGGACGGATCGATTTCGTAACTCTGGATAGCGTTTTCATCGCTAATCGCACCTTTCGAAATTTTAGTGTTGCACAGAATCACACGGGATCCTGCACGCGAAGCGGTGCCAATGGCGACGAACCGGCCAATAGTCAAGCAAAAGCAGGGGTTTTACGACGGGTATAATAATACCCGCAGGTGTTTAGGCTGTGTCGCGTCCCAAGACATGTGCGCCCCAGACCGATGCCGCGACCAAAAGGGCGCCGACCGCCTGATGCGCAACGGCAAGGACGATGTTGACCCCCGTCATCACGGTGGCAATGCCCAGCAGAATCTGGATGCCGAACGCGCTATGGATAGCGGCCGATGCCCCACGAACGCCTGCTTTCTTGACCCGCCGTGCCATGACGACCAGCGCAATCACCGCGACCCACGCCCACCAGCGGTGGACGAAATGGGTGAGATAGGGATCATTCACCAAAGCGAAAAATGCGCCCTTGGCGGTGTCAACGCCATCTGGATAAAAACGGTCGTTCATCAATGGCCATGTGTTGGCGACATATCCGGCATTCAGCCCGGCAACCCATGCACCGAAGAGCAATTGGATAAACAATATCGCCAAGATACCGCCCGTAAAGCCAGTGATGCGTGCGGGCTTTGCCGAGGGATTTTTCGTCAGTGCGTGTAAATCAAGCGCGGTCCAAACAAGGCCACCCAATATGGTGAGCGCCGTCAAAAGATGGACGGCAAGCCGGTAGTGGCTGACATCGGTGCGCGCGGACAGGCCCGATGACACCATCCACCAGCCAATGGTCCCTTGCAGGCCACCCAGCGCAAGTAGGGCGAGCAGCCGAGGCTTGTAACCGCTCGGGATCGCCTGCTTGATCCAGAACCACGCCAGCGGCAGCGCAAATGCCAATCCGATAACGCGTCCCAACAAGCGGTGGACCCATTCCCAGAAATAGATGAATTTGAACTCCGCCAGCGTCATGCCCGCCGGACCGTTAATCTCGGTATATTCGGGAATCTGTTTGTATTTTTCAAATTCGGAGAGCCAGCTCGCCTCATTCAACGGTGGCAAGGTGCCCGTGATGGGTTTCCATTCGGTAATCGACAGGCCCGATTCGGTCAGTCGCGTAATTCCGCCCACAACCACCATCGCAAAGACGAGAGCCGCCACGCTCATAAGCCATGTAATCAGTGCCTGAGGGCAGGCGACGCGCGCACCGGCTGCGGTGTCAGAATGAAGAGCTTTATCCATAAATCGCGATATGCCCCTGATTTCAGCAAGCTGCAAGCGCACAGAGGTTGCAAAAATGGTCGCTGCGGCTGCAATTCATGCGATGTAATGTTGTAACGTTTGCCGAATCGGTGTAATGCCCCCCCAATGACGCAGGCATGGAAAAAATGGCGATGGGACGGGCTTGGCTTAAGCATTGCTGGCCTGTGCCTTGTGCATTGCCTTGTCACCATGCTTTTGCTGGCGTTTCTGGCGTCGGCGAGCGGTGTTTTTCTCAACTCGATCATTCATGAAACCGGCCTGTTACTGGCCATTCTCTTCGGCGTATTGGCGCTTGGTAAGGGTTTTTGGGATCATGGACTGTTTACGCCAGCTATCGTTGGCGCAGCGGGCATCGGCATGATGGCGGGCGCATTGACATTGCCACATGGATGGACGGAGATTGTCTGGACCGTCCTTGGCGTCATCTGCCTCGCGCTAGGGCATTTCCTGAACCACCGCGCATCTGCCTGACGGGCAATTGACCGGCTGGCTGTCAAAGCCTACATTATCAACATGGCAGTTCATCATCATCACGAGCATGCAGGCGCGTCGCTTGCCCAAGCCGCAGAATCGGCGTTGGTCGAGGCGGGCGAGCAGTGGACCGATATGCGCGCCGATATCTTCGCCGTGCTCGCCACGTTTGAAAAACCCGCATCGGCTTATGATATTGCCGATCTCGTTTCGCAAAAGCGTGGCAAGCGCGTTGCACCCAACAGCGTGTACCGGATACTCGATCTGTTCGTGACCACCAACCTTGCGCGCCGCGTCGAAAGCGCGAACGCCTATCTCGCCAACTCGCATCCCGGATGTTTGCATGATTGCATTTTCCTGATCTGCGACAGCTGTGGCACGGCCACACATATTGATGACGACACACTGACCATGAACGTTCGCGCAGCGGCGGAACATGCCGGTTTTGCCGAGGTTCGCCCCGTCATCGAAGTCCGCGGAAAATGCGCCGATTGCGGGTAGCGCTGGCGCAATTACCCGTTCGACAGCCCGATAAAAGGCCGCTAAGCTGACGTCATGACACATACCCCAGACACGCCGTTACTCGACACGGTTAAAGTGCCCTCGGACCTTCGCAATCTTGCCGCGTCGCAGCTTCGCCAGCTCGCGGATGAATTGCGCGCTGAAACCATATCGGCAGTTTCGGTAACGGGCGGCCATTTGGGCGCTGGCTTGGGCGTCGTCGAACTGACGACCGCGATCCATTATGTTTTCAACACGCCCGATGACCGTTTGGTCTGGGACGTTGGCCACCAATGCTATCCGCACAAGATCCTGACGGGTCGCCGCGACCGCATTCGCACCTTGCGCACAGGCGGGGGGCTTTCGGGCTTCACCAAGCGCAGCGAAAGCGAATATGATCCGTTCGGCGCGGCACATAGCTCCACCTCTATTTCTGCGGCTTTGGGTTTTGCGGTCGCCAACAAGATTGCGGGCAAACCCGGCAAAGCGATTGCCGTCATTGGTGATGGTTCGATGTCGGCGGGCATGGCCTATGAGGCGATGAACAACGCTCAAGCCGCGGGTAACCGTCTGGTCGTCATCCTGAATGACAATGACATGTCGATCGCGCCGCCCGTTGGCGGCCTGTCGGCCTATTTGTCGCGTCTGGTGTCCTCCAGCGAATATCTCGGCCTGCGCAGCCTCGCGAGCAAAGTCGCCAAAAAGCTGTCGCGCCGCATCTATTCGGCTGCATCAAAGGCGGAAGAGTTCGCGCGTGGCATGGCGATGGGCGGCACCTTGTTCGAAGAACTTGGCTTTTATTATGTCGGCCCCATCGACGGCCATAATCTCGATCAGCTGATCCCCGTCCTCGAAAATGTCCGCGACAATGCCGAAGGCCCCGTGCTGATCCATGTCGTCACGCAAAAGGGCAAAGGTTACGCCCCTGCCGAAGCGTCGGCGGACAAATATCATGGCGTCGTCAAATTCGACGTGGTAACGGGCAAGCAGGACAAGGGCCCCGGTGGCGGTCCGCCCGCTTATCAAAACGTGTTCGGTGAAACGCTGGCCAAGCTCGCCGAAACCGATCCCAAGATTTGCGCGATAACCGCCGCGATGCCCGGCGGCACCGGCGTTGACAAATTTTCGGCCGCGCACCCCGAACGCGCGTTCGATGTCGGCATCGCGGAACAACATGCCGTCACCTTTGCCGCTGGACTTGCGGCACAAGGAATGCGCCCCTTCTGCGCGATTTACTCCACCTTCCTGCAACGCGCTTATGACCAGGTCGTGCACGACGTCGCGATCCAGAATTTGCCGGTACGCTTCGCCATTGACCGCGCTGGCCTCGTCGGCGCCGATGGCAGCACGCATGCCGGCTCGTTCGACATTACCTATTTGGCGACCCTGCCCAATATGGTCGTCATGTCGCCCGCTGATGAGGCCGAACTGGTCCACATGACCTATACCGCCGCCCTGCACGACAGCGGGCCAATCGCGTTCCGTTACCCACGCGGCAATGGCACGGGCGTTGCGATGCCTGAAGTGCCGCAGCAGTTGGAAATCGGCAAAGGCCGGATCATCCGTGAAGGTAAGAAGGTTGCGATTCTCTCGCTCGGCACCCGTTTGGCCGAGGCGATGAAGGCGGCAGAGACGCTGGATGCCAAGGGCCTGAGCACCACCGTTGCCGACTTGCGCTTTGCAAAGCCGCTTGATGAAAAAATGATCCGCCACCTGATCGCCACGCATGAAGTTGTCGTGACGGTCGAAGAAGCATCCGTTGGCGGCCTTGGCGCGCATGTGCTGACGCTCGCCAGCGACGCTGGCCTGATGGATGCTGGTCTAAAAATCCGCACGATGCGCCTGCCGGACATGTTCCAGGAACATGACAGCCCGCAAAAGCAATATGACGAAGCCGGCCTGAACGCCCCGCAGATCGTCGAAACCGTGCTAAAGGCGCTGCGCCACAACAGCGCCGGCGTGGAGGAAGCGAGCGTCAGCGCTTAACCCGCGCGGCGCCTTCAAAACTTAACCCGGAATAACAGCCTGCGCGGTTTGGCCGTCGCCTTCGGGTGCGGCGATGATGTCGCGGGTGATGCTGCCTTTGTTGACCGTATTGGTCTGCGGATCGCCAACCGACGAACGAATACCCATTTCGGCATTGCCCGACGTCGTTGAGATCGCGCGTTCAGCGGCAGAGCGCGGCGCAGTTCCGCCAAACAACGCGTCGAGAACCTGTTCCTGACCACCATCGGTCGGACGGATTGCCGTTGCTGCGGTCGGCTCCAACGCGAAATCCGGTGGAACCACCAAAGGTGCCGCCCGACCGGCAACCGGCGCAGCAGCCTGATTACCGCGAATATCCCAATCCCACAGCGCTTGACCGACATTACCCGCCGACGCGCAGCCCGATAAGGTGATTACCAAAACCAATGCAGCGCCAGCTGAAATCTGTTTGCGTGTCATGTCGTCTTCCAATCTCAGTTACGCGGCGCAGGTGCTGCGCCACCGAACATGGCATCCAAAACCTGTTCCTTCGTATCGCCGTCTTGCGGGCGCGGCGCATCGGGTGTCGGCGCGGGCAAAGCAAACTCGGCGGGAACCTGCAGGGGCTTTGACCGGCTTACGGCAAATTCATCTGGCCGGTCGCGGTCAAACACGCTGGTGGTGCCGCAGCCCGAAAGCGCGAGCAAAGCAACTGACGCCGCTGCAAACATATTGATCCGCTTCATGATTTCTCCACTATGTCAGCGCTGCTTTCGGGTTGCTGAACGTCAGCCCCGCCACCCGTTTGCTTGTCGCTTATCAGGAAGGCGCGGGCAAGCAATATCAGCACGCCAATGCTGATACAGGCATCGGCAAGGTTGAATATGTAAAAGGGCCGGAATGCGCCAATGTGCAAATCGGCATAATCGACGACATAGCCATAGCGCACGCGGTCGACGATATTGCCAAGCGCGCCGCCTAAGACGAGCGACAAGGCCAGCACATCACCGCGCAGTTTCTCACGCCACATCCAAACGGCAACCCCGATCGCAATCACCGCAGTCAGCGCCACCAACGCCCATCGTTCGCCATCGCTATCCGCCGTCAGAAAGCTCATCGAAACGCCGCGATTTTCGGCATAGCGCAGGTCGAAGAACGAAATGATGTGAATGACACCGCGGCTTTTCAGCTGAAGCGGGCCAAGCATCGCATATTTCACAATCTGGTCCGCGATGAACACAAGGCTGGCCAGCATGATGCCCTGAAGGCGGAATTTCGGATTGGGGTTCATGCTTAATCCTCCTCGTTTACGGGGAGGGGGACCACGCAAAGCGTGGTGGAGGGGGGTGTAAGTGCACGCATGCCCCCTCGTGTAAACTGCCAGCCCCCTCCGTCAACCCCGTGGGTTGCCACCTCCCCACAAGTGGGGAACATTTGGGAAGGCTTACCCACCAAAGCTGCATCGCCACCCTGAATGTGTTTCAGGGTCTTAATATGGCTCCGTCCAAAGGTAGATGCGGAAACAGGTTCGGCATGACGTACGTTAGGCGATCTTTGTGCCTTCGTGCCTTTGTGCGAACCCTTCATGGTTTTTGGTTCGCACAAAGGCACAAAGGCACGAAGAAGGTTATTACCCACCAACAACATCCGCACAGCGACCGCACAATGCGCCATCCTCCACAACCTCGGGCAGATGCCGCCAGCAACGACCGCATTTGTGGTTGGTGGTTTTGACTGCGCCAGCGCTGTCGCCATGATGGACAGCCGAGACGATGAATATTTCGGCGAGATCTACATCGCCGAACGCTCCGCTGTGGGTGTATTCAACTTCAAGGCTGGAACCGACAATCTTGTCGCGGCGCATGGGTTCGATTTGTTCGGTTGCCACCATACGCGCCGCACGGATGCTCGACCATTTTTCAGCCAAGGCCCCGTCAAGGGCGGGGGGAACCTCCGGCCAATCCGAAAAATGCACGCTGTCGGCATCGGGGAACCGCGTCTGCCACACCTCTTCGCTGGTGAAGACCAATACCGGCGCCGCATAGCGCACCAGTGCGTGGAACAAGGTGTCGAGCACCGTGCGATACGCCATCCGCTTGGGGTCGGTCGGCGCGTCGCAATAGAGGCAATCCTTGCGGATATCGAAGAAGAATGCCGACAGGTCTTCGTTGCAAAATTCGGTCAGCAACCGGACATAAGTGTTGAAGTCAAAATCATTGACCGCCGTCTTCAACTTCGCGTCCATATCCGCGAGCAGATGGAGCATATAACGCTCCAGCTCTGGCATATCGGCAACCGCGACCTTTTCCGCGTCGGTGAACCCGTCGAGCGCGCCGAGCAGATAGCGGAAGGTGTTGCGCAATTTGCGATATTGGTCGGAAACGCCAGCCAAGATTTCCTTGCCGATCCGGTGGTCTTCGGTGAAGTCCACGGTCAACGCCCATAGCCGCAAAATATCCGCGCCGCTGTCGCGCATCAGGTCGAGCGGGTTGATCGTGTTGCCCAGCGACTTGGACATTTTCATGCCCTTTTGATCCATCGTAAAGCCGTGGGTCAGCACCGCCTTGTAGGGCGCATGACCGCGCGTACCGCAGCTTTGCAGCAGGCTTGACTGGAACCAGCCACGATGCTGGTCGCTGCCTTCGAGGTATAGATCCGCACGCGCACCGGTATAGCCTTCTTCGCGCAACAGATCGGGCCAACGTCCACTTTCAAGGACGAAAGCATGCGTGCAGCCTGAATCGAACCAGACGTCCAAAATGTCGGTAACACGCTCATAATCGGCGAGCGCATAGTCGCTGCCAAGATATTCCTGTGCACGTTCGTCGCTCCAGCCATCAACGCCATGTGCGCGAATGCCCGCGATGATACGTGCGTTCACGCCCGCGTCGCAGAGATATTGGCCAGACTTGCGATCCACAAAAAGCGTGATCGGCACGCCCCATGCGCGCTGGCGGGACAGCACCCAGTCGGGGCGGCCTTCGACCATGGCGGTGATGCGGTTCTGGCCCTTTTCCGGAACCCAGCGGGTTTCCGAAATCGCGGTCATTGCGGTTTCTCTCAAAGACCGAAGCCCTGAGCCTGTCGAAGGGCGGCTCTCGTCCGAGACGCGTGCTTCGACAAGCTCAGCACTACGGTTTAGGTCGAGTGGCTTATCCATCGGCACGAACCATTGCGGGGTGCAGCGATAGATGACTTTCGCCTTTGACCGCCAGCTGTGCGGATAGCTGTGCTTATAATCCGCCGACGCCGCGAGCAATCCGCCCGCCGCGTGCAATGCAGCGCAGATGGGGCCATCAGGCGCGTTGAATTTGGGATTGATGACGCTGCCCTCACCGCCCAGCCAGAGCCAATCGGCGCGATATTTGCCATCGCCTTCAACCGCGAAGACCGGTTCAATGCCATTGGCCTTGCACAGGTCGAAATCATCCTCGCCATGGTCGGGCGCCATATGGACAAGGCCGGTGCCGCTGTCGGTGGTGACGAAATCGCCTGCGAGCATCGGACGCGGCTTCGCAAAGAAACCGCCGAGATGGTGCATCGGGTGGCGGACGATGGTTCCGGCTAGATCGGAGCCTTTACCGCGCCACGGATGATGGGGGCACACCGCCCCAATGGTAATGCCAAGGCCGGGATATTTACTTTCGACCAGTTTCGTGAGGCGATCAGCCACTTCAGACTTCAAAATCGACGAAACGATAAACCTGGCGTGAGGGTTTGAACTGCCTAACCAGAACAACTCCTTGTCTTTCAGATAATCTTGCGGGGCACCGGAGTTATGCGAAGCACAAAACTCGACCAGTTCATACTCAACGTCCGGCCCATAAGCGATCGCCTGATTGACCGGAATCGTCCAAGGCGTCGTTGTCCAGATCACCGCATGCGCGCCAACCAGCTCAGCAATCGGCGATTCCACAATCTCGAACGCCACATCGATCTGCGTCGAAACGATATCCTCATATTCGACTTCAGCTTCGGCCAGCGCGGTCTTTTCCACCGGCGACCACATCACCGGCTTCGCGCCGCGATAGAGCTGGCCGCTTTCGGCGAACTTCAGCAACTCCGAAACAATGGTCGCTTCGGCCTGGAAATCCATCGTCAGATAGGGATTGTCCCAATCGGCATTGATGCCCAGCCGCTTCAATTGTTCGCGCTGCGTATCAACCCAATGCTGCGCATAAGCGCGGCATTCGGCGCGGAATTCGACGGCGGGGACTTCGTCCTTGTTGAGCTTTTTCTTGCGATATTGCTCTTCGACCTTCCACTCGATGGGCAGGCCGTGGCAATCCCAACCGGGCACATAAGGCGCGTCTTTGCCCAACAATGTCTGCGTGCGGACGACCATGTCCTTCAGAATATGGTTCAGCGCGTGGCCGATATGCATGTCGCCATTCGCATAAGGCGGGCCATCATGCAGAATGAACTTCTCACGCCCGCGACGGCGATTGCGCAGCTCCGCATAAAAATCCTGCGCCTGCCAACGCGCGAGAATGCCCGGCTCCTTCTGCGGAAGGCCGGCCTTCATAGGGAAATCTGTTTTCGGCAGGAAAACGGTGTCGCGATAGTCGATAGGGTCAGTCATGTTAAAAGCGCCCTTAGCGCAAGAAATTGTATTTCGTCACCCTGAACTTTCTTTGGCAGCACCAAAGTTGGAATGGTTCACGCAGAGGCGCAGAGAACGCAGAGCCATCAAACACCGTCATGCTGAACTTGTTTCAGCATCTTACTTCTTCAAGCCGTCCAGAATTAAGACCCTGAAACAAGTTCAGGGTGACGGGAATGCCGGAATCTCGGCGACCTCTGCGCCTCTGCGCCTCTGCGTGAACGAAAAATCATGTTCGTTTCAACGCTGGCCCGATGGCCCAGATATCCTCAACCCAAATATAGCCATTGTAGCTTGCCGGGATTTTGCCAAGCTCTTCGATATTATGCCCCCAATATCCGGCGGGCTTCGTCGCAATCCTGCGCCATTTGCGCCATCAGGGCGTCCAGACTGTCAAACTTCGCCTCTCCGCGGATGAAGGCGTGGAATTCGATTTCGATATCCTGCCCATAGAGGTCCTCGGCAAAGTCGAAGAAATGCGGCTCAAGCAATTCCTTGGGCGGATCGAATGTTGGGCGAATACCAAGGTTCGCGGCGCCATTCAGCACGCGGCCATCGGGCAACCGGCCCTTCACCGCATAAATGCCGTAACGCGGGCGCAGATAATGGCCCATGTCGATATTGGCGGTCGGGAAACCCAATAGCCGCCCGTTTTTATCGCCATGCTGCACAATGCCTTCGACCGTGAATGGCCGGGTGAGCAAAGCGGTGGCCGTGGCGCAGTCGCCATCCTTCAGCGCATTACGGATACGGCTCGACGATATCACGCCGCCATCATCCACCACTGGCCCCATGGCGGTGGACGTCAGGCCATGCGCACCGCCCAAATCGCGCAACACATCAATATTGCCGCCGCGCTTATGCCCAAAGGTAAAGTCCTCACCCGTGACCACCGCCGAAATGCCCAAACGCTCCATCAGCAATGTGACGATGAAATCTTCGGCGCTAGTCGCCGCAAGCTCTGCATCGAAATCAAACACCAGCATCGCGTCGGCACCGGCTTCTTCAAACAAGCGCTGACGTTGATCGAGCGTGGTCAGACGGAACCACGGCGATTCCGGCGCAAAAAAGCGCACGGGATGCGGATCAAATGTTGCGATAATCGCGGGCTTACCTGCCGCCTTGGCCTGTTTTATCGCTTCGCCAGCGACGGCCTGATGCCCCAAATGAAAGCCATCAAAATTGCCCAAGGCAACAACACCGCCGCGCAATGCGTCAGGCATTTGGTCTTTGGCAGAAAGGCGCGGAATCGTCATATCAATGTCACCGTAGCCCTGAGCAGCAATCGCCTTGCGATTGCGTCCGTCGAAGGGCGGCTCTCGATCTTGCAACGCCCTTCGACTTTTCGCCGACGCTTCGCATCGACGGCTCAGGGCTACGGTTTTGTATATTGGTCATTTTGCAACATTCGCCATCGGTACCAAGCCAGCGCAATGCGTCAGGCGTTCGTTGGCTGGCGTGCAGGCGTAGAATCATCATGTCAATGTCACCGTAGCCCTGAGCCGACAGTGCAATCGCACTGTCGAAAGTCGAAGGGCGCCTGTCCGCGCATGGCCGCCCCTCGACGGACGCAGCCGCTTCGCGGCCGCTGCTCAGGGCTACGGTTCAACCGAAACATCATTATTGGGCAGCCTTTTCCATCGGTACCAAGCCAGCACGGATGACGCGCAACGCGTTTTCGCCCATGACGGCGCGAATTTCGTCTGGCGTGAAACCCTCGTCCATCAACGCTTGGGTGACTTGCGCGAGTTGCGAGGTGTCGAAACGCACCGTGGTCGCGCCATCATAGTCCGAACCCAAAGCGACATGTTGAATGCCAACGAGATCGCGCACATGCTTCATCGCCTTGGCCGCAGCACGCGGATCGGTGGAGCATATCGCACCCTCCCAATAGCCGATGCCGATGACGCCGCCGGTTTTGGCCACGCCGCGCACTTCGTCGTCAGTCAGGTTGCGGTTCACCTTGCACGTCGCCTGCACGCCGCCATGGCTGGAGACCACGGGACGCTTCGCCATGGCCAGAACCTCGGCAACGCCAGCATGGCTGAGATGCGCGATGTCGACGATCATGCCCTTCGCCTCCATCCGGCGCAATACATCGCGACCAAACGGCGTCAGTCCGCCTTTTTTCAGGCCGTGCATCGACCCGCCCAATTCATTGTCAAAGAAATGCGTGAACCCCGCCATGCGGAACCCGGCGTCGTACAATCGGTCGAGATTCTCGATTTTGCCTTCAAGATTATGGAGGCCTTCAATGGTCAGCATGGCGCCGACCGTGCTCCGGTCCTTTTGCCGCGCGGCCAGCAAGGCATCGAGTTGCTGCGCCTTGTCCACGGCTTGTAATTTTCCGTCCGATCCCGTGACTGCATGGTCGCGCTTCGCCGCGTGATATAGCGACCGCTCGACCAATGAACGCCATGTTTTCACCGGCTGCAGCTGCGCAAAGGTCAGCAAAGTGATGTTGTCCGTGTCCGCACCATTGCCATCATAATTTTGGCCTTTGGGTGTTTTCGTGACTGACGAGAAAAGCTGAAGCGCGACATTGCCCTCTTGCAAGCGCGGCAAATCCATATGGCCACGGTCCGCCCGGTCGCCCAAATCGCGGTTCCACATCAGCGTGTCGCTGTGCAGGTCGACGATGTTCAATGTCTTGTGCAATGCCTTGGCCTCATCGCTGACCTTGATCAGCGGCTGACCGTCCACCGCGTTCATCGAACCTTCGACATAGCCGGGTAAAAAGCCGAAAAAGCCAATCGCAGCCGCGCCAATCAGCGTCAGCGGAATCCAGAATTTCTTACGCATTATTTCCCCCAATATACCGCGCTTAGTTCTTTGCCCGCCGCACGAGCGTGACAAAATCAAACGCTGGTGCGTCGTTCAACGCAGCATGGCTTTCACGAGACAGCTCGTCCCACTCCGCCATGTCGAAATCCGGAACCGACGTGTCGCCTTCGGGCTGCGCGGCAATCTCCGTCAATTCAATGCGGTCCGCGAGCGGCAAAAACAGATTATAGATTTCCGCGCCGCCGATAATGCACACATGTGGGCCGTTGGCGAGTTTCAACGCCTCGTCCACCGAATGCGCGATTTCGGCGCCGTCTTCTTCCCACGCGGTATCGCGCGTCAAAACAATGTGGCGTCGGCCATCCAGCAGGCCGGGCAGGCTGTCAAAGGTCTTGCTCCCCATAATCATGGGCCGCCCTTTGGTTATCTGTTTGAAATGACGCAGGTCCGCGGGGAGATGCCACGGCATGCCGCCATCTTTCCCGATGACTCCATTGGCGGCGCGGGCGAGGACAAGGATGATTTCGGGATGATTCATAACCCCGCTTTGCCTTGAAAAACTTAGCGATACAAGCGGGTGACGTGGCCTATTTTTCGGCCCGGGCGCGCTTGTGCCTTTCCATAAAGATGCAGATGCGCCGCGGGGTCGGCCAAAATCTGTGCAAAGGCGTCGCCATCATCCCCGATCAGATTCTGCATTTCGACACGCGCCGCCACCGTTTCGGTGCTGCCAAGCGGCAGTCCGCAAATCGCGCGGATGTGGTTTTCAAACTGGCTGGTCGCCGCGCCTTCAATCGTCCAGTGGCCGCTATTGTGCACGCGCGGCGCGATTTCATTGAACAAGGGACCGGCGCTGCTGGCAAAAAATTCGGCGGTGAATACACCGACATAATCAAGCCTGGTCGCAACCGCCGCCGCCATATCGCGCGCCGCCTGTTGCTGGCTTTGCACAAGCGCGCCAGATGGCAGCGTCGATGTTGCCAAAATGCCGTCGACGTGCACATTGTGCGGGCTTTCCCAAAAGCGGATCTCGCCATCTTGGCCGCGCACCAATATCACCGAAAATTCGGCATCGAACTGCACCATGGCTTCAGCGATCAGCGGCTGCGCACCCGTCTGCGCCCATGCATCGGCCAGATCGTCCTGCGATGTGACGCGAAGCTGCCCCTTGCCGTCATATCCCATGCGGATCGTCTTTAAGATGCACGGGATACCCACCGCATCAACCGCCGCCTGCACGTCGCCTTGCCTATTTGCGATGGCGAAGTTGGCTGTCTGTCCGCCAAGGCTGCGCACAAAGCGTTTTTCGGCATCGCGGTCCTGCGCAACTTCCAACGCCTTAGCCGGCGGATAGATGGGGGCAATCCCGGCAATCGCTTCAAGCGGTGCAACGGGCACATTTTCAAATTCGAAGGTGACGACATCGCATTGCTGCGCAAAATCTTTCAACGCGGCATGGTCGTCATAGGCGCCGATGCTGCTGTGCGCGGCGACGTCAAACGCCACATTGTCCCCTGCAGGCGCGTAAATATGGCAGCGATAGCCAAGCTGGGCCGCCGCAACCGCGAGCATCCGGCCAAGCTGGCCGCCACCCAATATTCCAATGGTCGAACCAGGGGGCAACGCAGTCATCGGCTTCGTCTCACTCTGGCGTTTCGGCTACCGACGCGGTCTGGGCCGCGCGCCATGCATCCAATCGCGCCGCGAGCGCTGCATCATTATTGGCGAGCATCGCCGCGGCCAAAAGCGCGGCGTTGGTTGCGCCCGCCTTGCCAATCGCGAGCGTGCCGACGGGAATGCCCGCGGGCATTTGGACGATCGACAATAGGCTGTCCATGCCGTCCAGCGCCTTCGACTGCACCGGCACGCCAAGCACCGGAAGCCGCGTCATCGACGCCGCCATACCCGGCAGATGCGCCGCGCCGCCTGCGCCCGCGATAATGCATTGCAGACCCCGATCAGCCGCGCTTTTTGCATATTCATATAGACGCTCAGGCGTACGGTGCGCGGACACCACTTTGCATTCATGGGGAATGTCGAGCGCGGTCAGCGTGGCGGACGCTTCGCGCATCGTGTCCCAGTCCGAACGGCTGCCCATGATGATGCCAATACGCGGCGCTGAGTCAGTCATGTGTCACTCCCCTGACAACTTTGATGGCATGGCCTTAGCCGCGTGGTGCAAAAGGCGCAATCCAGCAACAACGCGATAATCGCCGACCGGCGCACGCGCGCGGCACGACAATGTTACCGCGCGGATAGATAGTGATATGCACCGTTCAAATTGTCGTCGAGTTCATAGACAATCGGTTGGCCGGTCGGGATTTCAAGGCCATTGATATCCGCATCCGAAATGCCAGAAAGATGCTTCACCAGCGCGCGCAAGCTGTTGCCATGCGCAGAAATCAGAACAGTTTTTCCCGCCTTTAGCTCAGGGACGATCGCACTCTCCCAATATGGCAGAACGCGCAGTATCGTGTCCTTCAGGCTTTCCGACACGGGGATTTTGATGCCCGCATAACGCGGATCGGACGACAGGTCATAAGGCGATCCCACCTCCAATGGCGGCGGCGGAACATCAAAACTGCGGCGCCAGATTTTGACCTGTTCGTCGCCATGCTTGGCCGCTGTCTCTGCCTTATCAAGGCCCGTCAGGCCTCCATAATGGCGTTCGTTCAATTGCCAGTTTTTGGTCACCGGAACCCAGAGCCGACCCATCGCCTCAAGCGCAAGGTTCAACGTCTTGATCGCGCGTGTCTGCACGCTGGTGAAGGCGACATCAGGGGCAATGCCCTTGGCCTTCATCAACTCGCCCGCGGCCCATGCTTCGGCTGCGCCTTTTTCGGTTACGTCAACATCCCACCAACCGGTGAACCGGTTTTCGAGGTTCCATTGGGATTGTCCGTGGCGAATGAGGATAAGCTTTGGCATGGGAGTTCCTTCGTTGTTTGACCGCGCCCTAACGCAAGTTGGTCAAATCGCCAAGGTCATGAAACGGCTAAACGGGTCTTCGACATAATCGCCAAAGGGTGCGCAATATTCAAACCCGTGCGCTGCATACAGCGCCAACGCAGGTGCGAAGTCCGCCGACGATCCTGTCTCAAGGCTTAATCGGTGATAACCCCGGGCGCGCGCTTGCGAAATGATATGCGTCAGCATGTTGGCGCCAACACCTTTGCGCAAATGGTCCGCGTGCGTCCGCATCGATTTCACCTCGCCATGTTCGGGCGTCAGCTCTTTCAACGCCCCGCATCCCGCAAGCGCATCCCCGTCCCAAATCGACCAAAAGGTGACATCCGGCGCATTCAGCCCGTCGAAATCCAGAAAATGGCAACTTTCCGGTGGCGAGCTTGCCAGCATCCCGGCAAAATGCGTTTCCAGCAAGGCGCGGATTTCACTGCCGGAAAGATCATCCACGATGATGCGCATGGGGACTGCTACACCATCTCCGCCAGCGTCGCGAGGCATTCGCGGGCCAGCAGGCGGCACCGTTCGGGCGACCATCCCTGATAGGGATCATTGCCGTGCACCGTGTCTTTGTATGGCATTTCGAGCGTCATCGACACGCATTTGTGCGACGGGCCAAAACGCTCGGCGAGTTGGTTTGTCGACATGGTCAGGTTGGCTTTGCCCGGTCCCGCTTTGGTGTAACCCAACTCGGTCTGGAAATCGGGTGTGCGCGCGGCGAGGCGATTGATGAAGTTGTTGTATCGCGCGCCTTGATCATCGGTCCATGACGGAATGCCTTCGAACCCGGCCATGAATGCAGCGGGAATAGCCTCATCCCCATGAACATCCATCGCCCAATGCACGCCGGTTTCATCCATGGCGTTGCGAATAGCCAGAACCTCTGGACTACGCTCCAAGCTTGGACCGGCCCATTCGCGGTTCAGGTTTACGCCCGCAAAATTGGTGCGCAAATGTCCGCGGCTGCTGCCGTCGGGATTACAATTGGGCACGATATGCAACCGGCATTTTTCCAGCAACACGCGCGTGTGCGGATTGCTGAGGTCGGTGAGCATATCCAACGCACCTTCCATCCAATATTCGGCCTGCGTTTCGCCCGGATGCTGGCGCGCGTACAGCCAGACTTGCGTTTCGCCATCCCCCATCGACAGGCAATCAATGGGCTGCCCCTCAAGGCTGTGGCCCAAGCAACGATAGCTAACGCCTTCGCAGGTTGCGGCGTCCGCAATCAGATCATGGTGACGCTCCATGCTAAAGGGTGCGAAATAGGCGAACCAGACAATGTCGCTGGCGGGCGTGTAGCGGATGGTCAGGGTGCCGCCGTCTGCGGCTTTGTCATAGCTCGTATCGGCGCGGCCCCAGTAATCGCGGTCTTCCGAAACGCAGGCACGATAATCTGGCCAGCCGCCGGGATAGGCGCTGCCTTCCAAACCCGTTATGCGCAGTTCAATTTCTTCACCCGCTGTGCACGCAACGCGGAAGTGGAACCATTGCGCAAACTCCGAATCCTTGTCCTTGCGAATGCCAAGGGTGGCGCTGTTGCCATCGATGGCGTGCACTATGATGTTACCGCTGTCGAATGCAGCATTGATATCGGTGATCGGCATAAATCTTACTTCCCCACTGTGTCATTCCCGCGAAAGCGGGAATCCATGGACCAACTGTGCAGCAAGCTGCGTCGGTGTGTTAATATGAAAGCGCTAATAATGGATTCCCGCGTTCGCGGGAATGACAATGTCTACTGCTTTATGGAACGCGGATAGTCTCGCCAGACACGCCGGGGAAGTCCTTAAACAAGGCTTCGGCCAATTTAGCGGCCGCAATGCCGGGCTGCGCGGCAGGCGAGCCCGCTTTGGCAGATTGCACTGCGGTCCCTTCCCATATCACCAGCTGGTCACTGCGCCGGATGATGCGCACCGACAAACTGGTCTGCAATTGCGCTGCCGACCCGCCCCCGAGATTGATGCCAACGCCCAAGCCAATGCCCGACCCGAAGCTGCCGGTCGATCCGCCGACGCCCACGGAAACCGGTGACGGGCGATCCGGACGTATCATCGTCGCGCCAAAGCGTATCTCGGCAACAACATCGCTTGTACCCGCTTGATTGCGATAGCCGACCCGCTGCATTTCGCGCGTCACCGCCGCGACATAAGGCGAAGCCGATAAAGATCGGTCCGCCGCCGATTCGCCGGCAACCTCAACCCCAAAACTGCCATTGCCATAAGGTACGCCTTCGGCTGCGCGGTTAAAACGCGTAACCTCGACAGGGCCAGTGGGAACGACACAGGCCGACAACAGTGAAAGCACGAGAAGCGGCAAGATTCTTGGAGTTTTCATCATGATCCTATCCTTAAGCGCGTCATATATCATGGCAAGCTATGTATGGGGGCTGAATCGCATAATTGCGCCGAACGCGCTTGACTTTCCGCCGCCCCACCCATAGGAGCGCGCCTTCAATTCAAGCTTTATGCATCAAAAAGACGGGTAAATCCGATGAAAGTCGTTAATTCTCTCAAGTCGCTCAAAGGCCGCCATCGTGACAACCGCGTGATTCGTCGTCGTGGCCGGACCTATGTCATCAACAAGACTCAGCCACGCTTTAAGGCGCGCCAGGGTTAATTGGCCGCTGCCTGCGCAATGCGGGCAGATGGTTCTATCAAAAGACCGCTCCGAATCTGATTCGCGGGCGGTTTTTTTGCGTCTGCAGGTGAGATATTTCCCATGACAAAGATCACCACCGTCGTGTTTGATGTCGGCAAAGTGCTGTTCGAATGGGATTTGCGGTATCTTTTTGCAAAGTTGATCGCCGACAAGGCGGAGCTGGAATATTTCGTCACGCATGTTGTTACGCCCGAATGGCATTTTCAGCATGATGCCGGCCGGCCATTGGCCGAGATGACCGCGGAACGGATTGCGCTATATCCAAAATATGAAAAGGAGATTGACGCGTACCGGACGCGTTTTAACGAGACGATTCCGGGCCCTGTCACAGGATCGCTGGAAATCGTGCACGAACTGGCCGCACGCGCCGTCCCGCTTTTTGCCATTACCAATTTTGGTGCGGAGTTTTGGGAGATGTTCCGCCCGACGCAGCCCATATTCGACCATTTCGGAGATATTGTCGTCTCGGGCGTCGAGAAAATGGTCAAGCCAGACCCCGATATCTATGCGCTGGCGCTGCGGCGCTTTGGGCTGAAGCCCGGCGAGGCGATATTCATCGATGACAATCACGACAATGTCGTCAGCGCCCGTGCCAATGGCTTTGCTGCGCATCATTTTACCGATGCAGAGAAGCTGCGCCGCGCATTGGTGGATCTCAATTTGCTGGATTAATTTTTGCATGCATCGGCGCAGAGGACGCAGAGAATATATGATTTACTCCGCGTCCTTGGGGCCTTTGCATCAACCAAAAAACATCAGTGCAAGCCCTTCCATTCAGCGCCCGTCTGTGCTTAAGCGACCGGCGAAACTCTTTATTGTCGAGGATGTAATCTCCCATGAATATCCATGAATATCAGGCCAAAGAACTGCTTGCGAAATTTGGCGTGGCTTGCCCCGCTGGTATCGCGGCGCTCAGCGTTGAAGAAGCGGTTGCGGCTGCGAAGCAATTGCCTGGTCCTCTTTATGTCGTGAAGTCGCAAATCCACGCGGGTGGACGCGGCAAGGGCAAGTTCAAGGAATTGGGTCCTGATGCAAAGGGCGGCGTTCGCTTGGCCTTCAACCTCGACGAAGTTGAATCGCATGCAAAAGAAATGCTGGGCAATACGCTGGTGACCATCCAGACCGGCCCTGAAGGCAAGCAAGTCAACCGGCTGTACATCACCGATGGCGCCGACATTAAGCAGGAATTCTACCTTGCATTGTTGGTCGATCGCGCAACCAGCCGGATCGCTATTGTTGCCTCAACCGAAGGCGGCATGAACATCGAAGACGTGGCGCATGATAGCCCCGAGAAAATTCACACCATCGTTGTCGACCCAGCAACCGGACTTCAGCCGCACCATGGCCGCAGCGTTGCCAAGGCGCTTGGCCTAACGGGTGATTTGGCCAAGCAAGCACAGACTGTGGTTGCCGGCCTTTATGCCGCATTCTTGGGCACCGATGCCGAACAGATTGAAATCAACCCGCTCGCTGTGTGCGAAGGCAAGAATGGCGATGAGCTGTTGGTGCTGGATGCCAAGGTTGGCTTTGATGGCAATGCCATGTTCCGCCACAAGGATCTCGCCGAGTTGCGCGACCTGACCGAAGAAGACCCCGCAGAGGTCGAAGCATCCGAATATGACCTTGCCTATATCAAGCTCGACGGCAACATCGGCTGCATGGTCAACGGCGCGGGTCTGGCGATGGCCACGAGGGACATCATCAAGCTGAACGGCGAATTCCCCGCCAACTTCTTGGACGTCGGTGGCGGCGCTTCGAAAGAAAAGGTGACGGCTGCATTCAAGATCATCCTGAAGGACCCTGCCGTAAAGGGCATTTTGGTCAACATCTTCGGCGGCATCATGAAATGCGACATCATCGCGGACGGTATCGTTGCTGCGGCAAAGGAAGTGAACCTGTCGGTACCGCTCGTTGTCCGCCTCGAAGGCACCAATGTTCAGCAGGGCAAGGACATCCTCGCCAATAGCGGCCTGCCCATCGTATCGGCCAACGACCTTGGCGATGCAGCCGAGAAGATTGTCGCGGAAGTACGCAAGGCAGCCTAGTTTATCGAATGCTTGACGTTCACGTTAACGTCAAGCATAGGCGCACCAGTTTGGGCGGGCATTCACTCGCCATTTGAGTCGGTATGGAAGGATGAGCAGATGAAGATCATCGTCCCCGTTAAGCGGGTCATCGATTATAATGTTAAGCCGCGGGTTAAGCCCGATGGTTCGGGCGTTGATTTGGCGAATGTCAAAATGAGCATGAACCCGTTTGACGAAATCGCAGTGGAAGAAGCGCTGCGTTTGCGTGAAAAAGGCGTTGCGACCGAAGTCATCGCGGTGTCGATCGGACCAGACAAGGCGCAAGAAACATTGCGCACTGCGCTCGCCATGGGTGCGGATCGCGCGATCCTCGTCGTTGCTGAAGATGTCGAGCCGCTCGCGGTTGCCAAGATCCTTGCGAAGATCATGGACGAAGAACAGCCCGGCCTCGTCATTCTTGGCAAGCAAGCCATTGACGATGACTCGAACCAGACGGGCCAAATGCTCGCTGCCTTGACCGGTCGTCCGCAGGGCACCTTTGCCAACACGGTCAACGTGTCCGGTGATGAAGTGCATGTTGCGCGCGAAGTCGATGGCGGTTTGCAGACCGTGGCGTTGAAGATGCCCGCCATCATCACGACTGACCTGCGTTTGAACGAGCCACGTTATGCGTCGCTGCCCAACATCATGAAAGCAAAGTCGAAGCCACTCGCGCAGAAAACACCTGCCGATTATGGTGTGGATGTTAGCCCACGCCTGAAGACGTTGAAGGTTGTTGAACCGCCTGTGCGCAGCGCTGGTATCAAGGTTGCCGACGTCGATGCGCTGGTTGCAAAGCTCAAGGAAATAGGAGTGGCCGCATGAAGACCCTCGTTTATGCCGAACATGACAATGCATCGCTGAAGGATGCAACGCTGTCTGTCGTCACCGCTGCATCGCAGATTGGCGAAGTGCATGTCCTCGTCGCTGGATCTGGCTGCGGCGCAGTTGCCGAGCAGGCTGCAAAGATCGCTGGCGTGACCACCGTGCACGTTGCCGATGACGCAGCTTATGCGCAGCAGTTGGCCGAAAATGTTGCGCCTTTGGTGGCATCATTGATGGCCACGCACGACGCGTTTCTGGCGCCAGCCACATCGAACGGCAAGAACATCGCCCCGCGCGTTGCGGCTTTGCTTGATGTCATGCAAATCTCCGACATCCTCAGCGTTGAAAGCGCGGACACGTTCACGCGTCCCATCTATGCGGGTAACGCGATTGCGACTGTGCAATCATCGGATGCCAAGAAGGTCATCACCGTTCGCGGCACCGCCTTTGCCAAGGCTGAAGAAACCGGCGGTTCTGCTGCAATCGAAGCTGTCTCGGGCAGCGGCGATGCGGGCACGTCGAAGTTCATCTCGGCCGAAATCGCCAAGCAAGAACGCCCTGAACTGACATCGGCCAAGATCATCGTATCCGGCGGCCGTGCGCTCAAGGACTCGGCGACGTTCAGCGAAGTCATTTTGCCACTCGCTGACAAGCTTGGCGCAGGCGTTGGCGCAAGCCGCGCCGCTGTGGATGCGGGCTATGTCCCCAATGACTATCAGGTCGGTCAAACCGGCAAGATCGTTGCCCCTGAAGTCTACATCGCGGTCGGCATCTCCGGCGCGATCCAGCATCTTGCGGGCATGAAGGACTCCAAGGTCATCGTCGCCATCAACAAAGATGAAGACGCACCGATCTTCCAAGTCGCAGACATCGGCCTTGTCGGTGACCTGTTTACGGTTGTGCCTGAATTGGTCAGCAAGCTGTAACTTCTAGTAACATTGCGTAAAAATTCAGGGCGGTCAGAAATGGCCGCCCTTTTTACTTGTAGCTTTAATGCCATTGGGTAACCTGCTGGATATGGCAAAGTCACTGGTCGCATCGCTTATCATTGTCGCCCTCACAATGTCGTCGCCAGCTATTGCTGCAGCGCCTGCGCCTTTGGTTTTAAAGCCGACTTCATCATGGCACGTCAATTATGCCGAGGAAAGATGCCGCCTCGGTCGGCAGTTTGGGGACGGCAAGCAAACAGTTTTGTTGTTTATGGACCGCTTTAGCCCAAGTGAATATTTCCGCCTGACGATTGCCGGAAAACGCATACAAACATCCGTTCAAAAAGGTGAAGCCAATATCCAGTTCGGGCCGAGCGAGCAGGAACAGAAAATTGCGTTTCTCGCCGGAAATCTTGGTAAGGAACCTGCCTTGATTTTTTCCAGCAGCGCGCGCGTTGCGCCGCCAAGCGGGTCTGAATTACTGGCGATGAAAGATCGGGAAAATGCAGAGAAGGTTGTTATTCAACCGATTAGTGAGGACCGGCAAAAGGCAATTCGCTACTTGCGCTTGGGCAAGCCTCTGCAAAAACCGTTGATGCTGGAGACAGGTTCCATGCGCGGACCATTGGCGGCGCTCGATACCTGCATTGACAATCTTCTCAGCAGTTGGGGCATCGATGTCGAAAAGCACAAGACGCTTAGCCAACGGGCCACGCCGCTTCAGCCGCCGGGCAAATGGATTGTGTCATCCGACTATCCGATCGCCATGCTCGCTGCTGGCCAACCTGCGCTCGTAAATTTCCGGCTCACCGTTGGACCTGATGGCATACCAACCGCATGCCATATTCAAGCAACAACACGGCCCAAATTTTTTGACGATGCTGTCTGCAAATCCGTAATGCGGCGTGCGCGTTTTTCCCCCGCACTTGATGCGCAGGGTCAGCCATTGGTGTCTTACTACCAAAACAATGTCTATTTCAGGCTGCCCTAAGAATTCAAAACCCGCTTAAAAAGCTGGCAAGATTTTCGCCCAAATTGTCGACCGCATAGCCGCCCTCGGTCAGGACAACCGTTGGCAATTCCATTGCGGCAATGTCTTGGGCGAGCGTGGCATAATCCGATGTCTTCAGTGCGAAATTGGCGATGGGGTCGCCTTCAAAGGTATCCGCGCCGAAGCTGACAATCAGCAGGCCGGGGTCAAACCGGGCAATGGCGTCTAGGGCTGTCGCTTGCGCCGCGCGAAAGGCGGCGATCGTTGTCCCTTGCGGCAATGGCAGATTCAACGTCGTACCTTCCCCTGCGCCTTCGCCGACTTCATCGGCATGGCCCCAGTAAAAGGGGAAATCGGTCGCCGGATCTGCGTGGACAGAGGCATAAAAGACATCACCCCGGTCCCAGAAAATGTCCTGCGTGCCGTTGCCGTGGTGATAGTCAATGTCGAGAATGGCGACACGCGCGATACCGGCGTCGCGTGCCGCTTGCGCCGCAACCGCAGCCTGATTGATGAAGCAATATCCGCCAAGATAGTCGGCCCCGGCATGATGCCCGGGCGGACGGCACAAGGCGGTGGCCACGCGGTCGCCCGCCAGCACAGCATCAAGCGCCGATAAGGCCGATTGCGTGCTCCAATAGGCCGACGTCCAGCTGTCAGCAGTCAATGGCGTAGAGCTGTCCATGCTGTAACGACCGGCCAAGGCATCAATACGCGTCAAGTCCAACGCGCGCCGACGCACCACCGGCCAGATATAGCCCATCACATCGCCTGACCGTCCGGCGGCAAGCCAACGGTCATGCGCAGTCTTCAGGTACGCGACATAACCCGCATCATGCACCGCCAATATTGGTGCTTCCCCATGATCGGTGGGCTGTGCCGTGGCGGGCACGCCAGCACATAGCGCCTGTGCGCGCGCGGGCGTTTCGGCATAAGGGACGAACGCGCCATTATGCAGCTCTTGAACCGGCGCATGGTCAAGCTGGCGGGGATCAAAAAACAGGCGCATCGTTCGGCATATTCCAGTTTACAGGAAGCCACCGCATAGCCCGACAATATGCACTTTGCGAGAGCTTGCGCGTTTGTTTTTGGCGCTCGCCGCCGGTGAATTGTCCGAAGACGAACGCACCGTCTGGTTCCGCGATCATCTTACCTAGGGCAGCAAATCGGCTGGCTGCGTGGGTTCGCTGAGTATCTTTTCCATCCGGCGCCAGCGCTCGGCTTGGTCGGGATTGCCGCGCTCAATATAGCCACGGACAAGGTCTTTGCCCCAGCCATAGTTGATAACATAGCTGCGATAATGGTCGGTAAATGCCACCGATTGTTCGGCGCGCGCGGGCGATAGCAATAGATATTTCTGCGTCAGCTCAAGTGCCTGCGCGCGGGATATTTCCCCGTCGAGATACATTTTCGCAATGGTCAGCCGCGCGCCGGACAGCATCTCGGTCATTTGCTGCATTTTCCAATAGGCATCGGCCGATTTGGGATCGAGGCCAGCGAGCGGGTACAGGATATCCCGTTCAAACGCCAAGCGCTCCTGCGCCGGAAAGGCCAGATCTATGCCATAATTTGCGCTGCCTTCGGAAAGGACGCTGGTCGGGCTGTAGAGCGGATTGACCTCATATTCGCCCCACCCTTTTGCGCGCGCAAGCCGTTGTTCGACCATCAGGTTCAAAACATGGTGACCGGGATAGCCTTCATGACAGCCCAGATCGACCGCGCGGCTGACACGGATCGGAAGGTCGGTGTTAATCTGGATCAGGCTTTTATAATTGCCCTTATAATAATTGTAACCGGACCAGGTTTTTCCCGTCACAAATTCCATGTCAAAGCTTTCGCCCACGGGCAGCGCGATGTGCTGCGCGGTGCGGCGTTTGCATTCGGCGATTGCAGCGTCAAAGACAGGTTGCAGCCGTTCTTTGGGAATGGTGTACCGCTCGTTAAACGCATCAACCCGCGCCGCCAGTGGCCCCGTGCCCGGAATGAGCGTATCAAGCCCGCTTAATATAGCGTCATAATGTTCGAGCGTCATGAGCACAGGGACGGTCGCAAACTGCCCGTTCGCTTCATCATTAAACGCGAATTTGCGGCCCTGAAGCAACTGCAGTCTGGTGTCTGCGGCCACGAGCATGCCCCGCAACGCCAAGGCGCGGCGGCGCTCGGCATCATCCTTTATGGTCGGCAGGCTTGCATCAATGGCAGCCGTCAGCTTGCGGGCTTCCACAATAAGATCGCCGAGCGAACGCGGACTGGCTTTCGCCGCTGCCTGCAACGATTCAGGCCCATAATATGCATCGACATATTCAGCTTCATGCGTTCCAGCCTCAAGCGTCAGGCGGACATAATCTTGCGAGATGCTGGCTAAAGAACGCGCCGCCACGGGAACCGCGCTGCAGGCCGAAGCCAGTAACGCGGCCGTGAGAATGGGATAGAAAAGCTTCATATTGCGTCTCCCGTTATTTGGTTGTGGCGCGCGGCGAAGCGCAAAATGAGATAGCCCGAAATTGCAGAAACCAACGAGCCCATCAAAACGCCAATTTTGACCGCGTCGGATTGTTCCGGCCCGACAAAAGCAAGACCGCCGATAAACAGGCTCATCGTGAAACCTATCCCGCACAGCAACGCGACGCCATAGACGTGCACCCAGCTGGCGTCCTTTGGGCGGGCAGCAATTCCGAATTTCACAGAAAGCCAGACGCTTGCGAAAATGCCGATTTGCTTACCCAGAAACAGCCCCATGGCAATGCCAAGCGGAAGCGGGGCCGCCAGCGCGGCGAAGCTTGTGCCCGCCAGCGAAACGCCGGCATTGGCAAAACCAAATATAGGCACAATGAAAAAGGCGACGGGCTTCACCAAGGCATGTTCAAGCCGGTGTAGTGCCGAATCTTCGGCATCGGGGGCTGCGATTGTCCGGTGAAACGGAATGGCAAATGCGGCCATGACACCTGCAATCGTGGCATGAACGCCAGACAGCAATGTCGCATACCACAGCAAGGCCGCAAGGATGAGGTAGGGCCAAAGCACATTCACCCGAAAACGATTGAGCGCCATCATCAACAGCCAGATGGCACCCGCCGCAGCCAATGCCATGATGTTCAGTTCCGCGGTGTAGAACACAGCAATGATGGCGACCGCGCCCATATCATCGACAATCGCAACCGTGGTCAGAAACAGTTTCAAAGACGCAGGGGCGCGGCTGCCCAATAAAGCCAGCACGCCTATGGCAAACGCAATATCGGTGGCAGCCGGTATCGCCCAGCCGCGATGCAGATCTGGATCGCCGCCCGCCACGCCCAGATAGATCAGCGCCGGAACGACCATGCCCGCCGCGGCGGCAATGATGGGAAGGCGCCTGTCATTCCATGTTGAAAGATGGCCGTCGACAAATTCGCGCTTAATCTCCAGCCCGACCAACAGGAAAAATATCGCCATCAGTCCGTCATTTATCCATAAATGAACGGTCATCGGACCAAGTTTTGGCGTTAGTTCGGGCCCAATCACCGCGTGCACGAAATGGGCATAGCTATCGGCAAAAGGCGAATTGGCGACAAGCAGCGCCAAAGCCGCAGCAGCCATCAGTAAAATGCCGCCGGCCGCTTCGCTGGAAAGGAACGCGCGCAATGCGGATTGGTTGGGTCGCTTTTGGGGCGTTTCAGTCATCGTCCAGCTATATGCCCGCCCGCATAATTGATAGCAAGCACAGCACAAAACATTGAGCAAATCCCTTGCCTTCGCGGTTTCGGTTGGTCTAGAAATATCCAAAAGGGTAGCAAATATGGCCAATATGGCATCATTACATCAAGCTATTGTATCCGCGGATACCGATCCGATGGTGGATGAATCGGTTGAGCTGACCGAAGGTCAAAAAGCGTGCCTTAGGTTGGTCGATGACCACCTGACGTCCAAAGAAATCGGCCGTTTTCTGGGAATTTCACACTTCACTGTCGATCAAAGGTTGGATGCCGCGCGGCGCAAGTTGAACGCCGCAACGCGCAAGGATGCCGCGAAAATTTTTGCTGCCATTGAACAACGTACCATATCCGAGCCATTCGTATACGAAACGCGAGACCTTGAGCGACCGCAATATGCCGTTAGCCAGAACGCGTCACCGAACAGGGTGGGACGGATCGTGGCGGAAATTTCTGCGCGCGTTTCTGTTCCCCCCATCGGTGGCGAAAGACACAATTTATCCCCAAAGGATATCGTGGTTCAATCGCTGAATATTGCATTTTTCAGCACAGTGGCGTTTGCATTTGTTGTTGCTGTTTTGACGGGTACGTTTCGACTGTTTCAATAAACGTCCTTCGCTGACTGAAGCTGAATTCAGAACTAGAGGGAGACAGTTTATGGTGAATTTCGAACATGAGACCGCCCGCCAATTGGCATCTGACATCCGGTCGACCCACCAATCGATAGATAACGCACTGGCGGACTTAGCCAGCCTTACATTTTCGGTCATTGATGTCTGCCGAAATTCAGACGCACCGCCTGCGCATACACAGGCGGCGATTGAAGGCGTAGCCAACGGACTGACCATGATGGTCGATGCCCGCAAGGGCTTTGTCAACGCGCACCGCAAAATTGTCGTCGCGCAACGCGACAGCAATCTTCAAGAAATCAACTTCGGGTGCGTTGGCCCGGGTCCACTTACCCAACCATCGGGTCTTCGGGTCGTCAACGGCTGATGTTGTGCGCCCTTGCCCGGACGCGGGCTATATTCTGAGGACGGGCAAGGGATGGATATTCTCCAATCAGCTTTCATTTTCGCGCTCCTGCTGTGCACGCTTTATGCGAGCATTAATGGCGGACGTACCGGCAGGGCTGGCGCAGCCATATTCATCGTTGCGACTATATTGAGCGCAGCCGCCGCAACGATGAACCCAAGTTGGGCAACGACATCTTATGGTCTGTTCGTGGTGGACGGAGGCTGCTTGATTGCACTCATTGCGCTCGCGATGAACAGCAGCCGTTATTGGCCGATATGGGCGATGGGATTTCAAACCGTGGCCGTCGCGACACATATGGCGACGTTTTGGCTTCCCGAGTTGGTCCCGAAATCCTATCAGGCATTATTATCCTTTTGGGCGATACCGATCCTTTGGGTGATGGTTATGGGCACGCGCAAAGACCGCCAATATGAGCGGGGCAAAGTCCAACTCGCCTGACACAATCTATTTCCGGAATACTGCATATCAAAACGGCGCGACAACGATCGCAGCCGGTTGAGGGGTCGCACCTGTGCCTAACTGGATTTTCCCAATCGCCGAAACGGCGCAGCGTGAACTGTTTATGTTCAGCGCGATCTGGCTGTTGATTGGCGCAATTGACGATCTGTGCGTCGATGCCATCTGGGCAGGCCGGCGGCTGTACCGAAAGATTGCCTTTTATTGGGATAGGCCGCCCATGACGGTGGATGAACTGCCGGCAAAGTCGGGGCCCGGGCTGATTGCGGTTTTGATACCGGCATGGGGCGAGGCAGCCGTTATCGGCGCGATGCTGGACAACTGCACACGCAGCTGGGCCGACAGCGGATGCGACCACCGAATATATGTTGGCTGCTACCCAAATGACCCGCACACATCGGCTGCAGTCATTCAGGCTGCAAAGCACAATCCAGTTATCAGGCTGGTGCTGGTCGACCATATCGGCCCCACCACCAAAGCCGATTGCCTCAACCGCCTTTGGAAGGCGTTGCTCGCCGATGAAATCGCTGGCGGCTACAAAGCGAAGGCCATCGTCTTGCATGACGCCGAAGACGCCGTCCACGCGGATGAGCTTCGGGTGTTCGATCGGCTGGTCACCATAGGCGGCGCGGTGCAACTGCCGGTCATTCCGGTACGGACAAAGAGTTCCCGATGGATTAGCGGGCATTATTGCGACGAATTTGCCGAAGCCCATGGCAAGAATATGGTCGTGCGCGAGGCGATTGGCGCGCGACTGCCGCTTGCTGGCGTGGCTTGCGCGATTGAACGCAACCTCATGGGTCGGATCGCCGTTATGAACGGTGGCGATCCCTTCGATCCGAACAGCCTGACCGAGGATTATGAGCTGGGCATGCGTATTGGGCCTGCCGGCGGACGCACCATCATGGCGCGGATTTTGGACAGCCAGGGAAGGCTAATAGGGACCAGAGCCTATTTTCCTGATACGCTCACCACTTCTGTCCGCCAAAAAACCCGATGGCTGACGGGCATTGCGCTTGCCGGTTGGGACAGGCTGGGGTGGGACGGCAATCTCGCGCAGAAATGGATGTTGCTGCAGGATCGCCGGTCGATACTCGCCGCGATCGTGGTGAGTGCGGCCTATGCCTGCATCTTTCTGACGGCGATTTTGACCGTGGCTGAAGTACAGGGCACGTACCGGCAAAAACCGTTCGCGCCGATATTGGTCATTCTGCTGTCGACAAATGCTATATTCCTGTTCTGGCGGCTGCTTGTTCGGGCAAGCTTTGTCGCCGCGCTGTATGGTCCAAAAGAAGCAATGCTGTCGATCCCACGCAGCGTCATTACGAACATTATCGCGATCATGGCCACGCGGCGCGCCTGCATAAACTATGCACGGCATTGTTTCGGGGCGCCGCTGCGTTGGGACAAAACCGCCCACCATATTGTCCCTGAGTCACTGGCCCGGCCCGACTGATGCGCGGGCGCGCCTTGGCATCCATAGCTGTGTTATGTGCAACGTGGGTCACGGCTCGTGTCGCCGTGACAACCATGTATATCAGGGACGCAAACCGACCCGATCATGAAGCACATCCAAATCCGACCGGCGTTCGGCCTACCTCAGCGCTCCGGAGATCGCGGGCAATAAGCCAGCAGGATTCACCGCACGGCGTAGCGCCCACCGCTGTGCGGCACGCCCAAAATACCGCCACAAAGACGGCACTTCAGCCAGAGGACGCTGCCCCATCTTTTTTCAGCGCAGACACGCCTGCGCGAATCTCTCCCGCCGCATTCCTGCCGATTGAGCCCGATGTCATCAGCGCAATCCCTACGCCGCGTCCAAGCGCCGAGGCTCCACCACCATTTGAGGTCTATGCCTATAGCTTTTGGCGGCACGGCAGTTCCCCCACCGGCATGCTTGGCAACGGACAATATGGCGGCAGCCAAAGTGCCGTGATCGCCGCAATCCCCATCCTACGATTCACCGGCAACCCAGGCCTATCACGTCTTTCCCTTAATGGCCGTGCTTCGGTCGCGCATGGCAGCGTGCGCGAAAGGGAGTTGGCAGCAGGGGTGCGTTGGCGCCCCGTTGCGCGCATTCCGGTGCAGGTCATTGCCGAACGTAGATTTCGCGAGGACCGGCCCGACGCATTTGCGGCCTTGGTCGCAGGGGGGCAATCTGGCGTAAAATTGCCACTTGGCTTTCGGTTCGATGGCTATGGTCAGGCAGGTTTTGTTTCGGGGCAAGGCGGCGGCCCCTTTGCCGATGTGGCGGCGCAAGCACATCGGTCCATCGCACAATCGCAACGCGCGTCTTTTGCCATTGGCGCAGGCATATGGGGCGGCGGGCAAGCCAATGTCATGCGCATCGATGTCGGACCAAATATCCGCGCAAATGTGACCTCTGGCAGCGCATTATTCCAATTTGACGCAAGCTGGCGTTGGCGCGTTGCGGGCCAAGCACAGCCGGGCCATGGGCCAGCGGTAACATTGTCCACCAGTTTCTAAGCACCAGCCTTTATCCTGCCGCTAAATGCCGTTAGGGTCCGTTGGTCAAACATGGATATCTATCTTCCTATAGCCAATGTGTCGGTCAATGCGCTGGTCATCATCCTGCTGGGTGGCGGCGTTGGCGTGTTGTCTGGAATGTTTGGCGTGGGCGGCGGTTTCCTGACCACGCCATTGCTTATTTTCTACGGCATCCCGCCAGCCGTTGCCGCAGCATCGGCATCCACGCAGGTAACCGGCGCAAGCGTATCGGGCGTTTTTGCGCATATGAAACGCGGCGGTGTGGATTTTCAAATGGGTGCTGTTCTCGTGTTCGGCGGCATTTTCGGCACAGCTGCGGGCGCTGCGATCTTCGAAATATTGGAATCGCTTGGTCAGATCGATACCGTCATCAACATCCTGTACGTCATCATGTTGGGCAGCATCGGCGGGATGATGGCGAAAGAAAGCCTGACCAGCGTCCGCGCGACCCGTGCCGGTAAACCCGTGCCAGCCGCGAAACGGCGGCACCATCCCTTGGTCGCCAATTTGCCGATGCGTTGGCGTTTCTACCGGTCGGGCCTGTATATTTCGCCACTCGCGCCGCTGATATTGGGTTTCATCACGGGCATTATGACTATGCTGCTGGGCGTCGGCGGCGGTTTCATCATGGTGCCCGCCATGCTCTATTTGCTTGGCATGGGTGCGCAGGTCGTCGTGGGTACATCTTTGTTCCAGATATTGTTCGTCACCATGGCATCAACCATGATGCACAGCCTGACCACCAAGGCAGTCGATATTGTGCTGGCGGTATTCTTGCTGATTGGAAGTGTCACAGGCGCGCAAATTGGCGCACGACTGGCGCAGCGGATGCGCCCCGAATATCTCCGCCTGTTTCTGGCAGCGATTGTCCTGCTCGTCGCCATCCGGATGGCGCTTGGCCTTGGCTGGCGTCCCGACGAAATCTACACGTTGCAAGCCCTGTGATACGCTTGATCGCCTTGTTCCTGTTTTTGCTGCCGGTGGCGGCGGGCGCCCAAAATGTGCCCAAGCTGGTGCCCGATGTGTCGCAGCGCGAAATCAATATTCAATCGGGATTCACCGGCGCTGAAATGCTGTTATTTGGCGCGATCATTTACCCGCGCGGCGTTGCGCCGGAGGGTCAGGTGGACGTCGCCGTGGTCCTGCGCGGGCCAACGCGCGCGGTGACGCTGCGCGAAAAGCAGAATATTGCAGGCATTTGGATTAACGCGGACAGCACCGATTTCCGGTCTGTCCCTGCTTATTACGCAATCGCATCATCGCGCCCGCTCCGCGAAATCGTCGATAGCAAGACCGCCGCCATTTACGAACTTGGTCTGGAAAGATTGCAATTGTCGCCCAGTGGTGAAGTCGATGCGGCAGAGCAAAAACGCTTTGTCGATGGCTTGGTCGATCTGAACCGCCGCAACGGTCTTTTCCGGCAAGAGGCTGGCACCGTCGAAATCACCGATCAGGTATTGTACCGCGCCCGCCTGAATATTCCATCGAGCGTGCCAGTTGGCACCTATACCGCCGAAACATTGTTGATCCGCAATGGCCGCGTCATTGTCGCGGATGACAATGTGCAAGTGCGGATACGCAAAACCGGGTTTGAACAACTGGTGACCGTCATGGCGCAGGATTACGCCTTATTCTATGGCGCGATGGCGGTGCTTGTATCATTGCTGCTTGGCTGGTTCGCCGGATATGTTTTCCAGCGCTTTTAAACGGCGTTGGCGGGGGCCATAACAGGTTCCATGGTAAATATATCTTTACCTTCTGTCCCTATCGCTGGCCGCTTCCTTACATCAAAGGCAGTTGGACGATGGATATGACAGGGCATCGGCCGTTTACGTCCGCAGAACCCAGTGCGCAGGGACAAGCCGAAGCGGCGAATACGCTGCACCATATCGGCTTTGTTATGGACATTGCCGGATCCAGTTCCCAAATCACCCTCGATGCCAGCATATTGACCCAGCTGATGTCACATGCCGATCCCAGCATTGCGATGGCAGGGCAAGTGGGCAGCCAAATCAAGATCCGCATTGGCCATGGTTGGCTGCTCGCAAGTATCCGCACACAACGCATGCATGACCGCGACCATGGGGTCATTATGGCGCAGGTCGACTTTCTGGGCGAAGGCGACGAAGACCGCCTGATTGGAAAAATCTCCAATTTCCGCCGCGGGGTCACGCTTTATCCGATCCCGGGAAGCGAAGTCTATGCGGTGTCGAGCGCGGACATGAGGCAAGTCTATGCAACCGACGCGCGCGCGCATGTTGAAATCGGCACCGTTGTCCCAACCAAGGATATTCGCGGCGCGCTATATGTCGACGCGCTGCTCGGCAAGCATTTCGCGCTCGTGGGTTCAACGGGTACCGGCAAATCCACCTGCGCCGCTCTCATCGTGCATAAAATGTGCGATATCGCCCCTGACGGCCATATTGTCATGATTGACCCCCATGGCGAATATAGTGCGGCGTTCAAACAAAATGGCGCATTGTTCGACGTCAACAATCTGGCCATGCCTTATTGGATGATGAACTTCGCCGAACATTGCGAAGTGTTTGTCACCTCCACCGGCGACGACAGGCAAATTGACTCAGATATTCTCGCCCGCTGCCTGTTGCAGGCGCGGGCCAAAAACCGGATTGCCGAAACGATTGGCAAGCTGACGGTTGATGCGCCAATACCTTATTTATTGTCTGACCTGACCAGCATCATCCAGAATGAAATGGGCAAGCTCGACAAGGCAACATCGTCCGCGCCGTTCATGCGGTTTAAGAGCAAAATTGACGAACTGAAAGCCGACCCGCGTTACAATTTCATGTTTTCGGGCCTGTTGGTCGGCGACACCATGGCCGAATTTGTCGGCAAGATTTTCCGTCTGCCATCACATGGCAAACCGATTTCGATTATCGATGTGTCCGGCGTCCCTTCCGACATCACGTCGACCGTTGTCGCGGTGCTGTCGCGTTTGGTGTTTGACTATGCCATCTGGTCGCGCCACGAAGCGCAGCGCCCCATCCTGCTCATCTGCGAAGAGGCCCATCGCTACATTCCGTCGGATCGCGTTTCCAAAGACAGCGCGGTGCGCTCCATCCTTGAACGCATTGCCAAGGAAGGCCGCAAATATGGCGTGTCGCTTGGCCTGATTACGCAGCGTCCGTCCGATTTGGCCGAAGGCGTGCTGTCGCAATGCGGCACGATCATTTCGATGCGATTGAACAATGAACGCGATCAGGCATTTGTCCGCGCCGCCATGCCCGAAGGTGCGCGCGGTTTCCTTGATGCCGTCCCTGCCTTACGCAACCGCGAATGCATCATCTGCGGCGAAGGTGTCAGCATTCCCATCCGCGTCTCGCTCGACCATTTGGAAGCGGATAAACGCCCGGCATCGGAAGACCCGCTGTTCAGCGCGCTTTGGCGGGAAACAGGGGGCGAAGCCGAAATATTGGACCGCGTCGTGCGCCGGTGGCGTGCGCAGGGGCGGTGATGGCCGCTGCACGGGCTGGACACATCTCCACGCTTGCAATGTAGGATTGGCTTTGAGAATATCGCGACGCGAATGCAAAAGCGCGCACGGTTCTTTCTCAATGTTGAGACCACCCGCAAAAATACAGAACCACGTCCGCCATTAAAGCGACAAAGCAGACAGTAAAAACGCTGCGCCACGTTGCTTTTGTCGCCTTAGGGTCAGGACCTATCGCCTCTCAAACGGTTTCAGTCCGCGGCCCAACCGGTTGCCGCCCAACGCCAGCCGGTCGCCGGACCAATCCGCTAGAAACACGGTTTCGCGATTCACACCATGCGCGATGCTCGCTTCGTTGGCGTTAATCGCCAGGCCAGCACTGCTTTGCGTCCGGCCTTCGGCTGCAATATTGATAAAGGCGCTGTCCTTTTCCTTGGCTGCGCCTTGCACAAACATATTGCGCGCGATGTTGCCGGTTGCGCCATTGGGCAAATCAATCATGTAATAAGTTTTGCGGCCCCGCGTATCGTCAAATGCGTTGTCGGTGATGGACACCTGCAACGCGCGGCTTTTGATATAATGCCCGCCCTTGCCGCGCTCGAAACGGCTGTTGGTGATGGTCAGGCTGCCATAGCTGCCAATGTACATGCTGTGCGTGCAGGACCGCCCCCGGTCGCAGCGGCCAAGGCCGGAAAAGCTCGATTGCGTGATGCGAATTTTACCGGCTTTGTCGTCGGCGGTTATTATGCCCTGTTCGCTGTTGCGAAAGATGGCGCGCGTCACCGTCAGGTCGCCCTTTTCCAGCCGAATGCCTGCGCCATTGGCATCAGGCACGCGCATATTTTGAAAGACCACGCCATCGATGCGCGCCGCCCGTCCGCGCAGGACTAAGGCCGCCTTGCCTTCACAGATCGCGCCGTCAAATATCGTCTGGCCCGGCACTGCTGCGCGAAAGGCGATGATACCCGCTTTTTGGATGGCACATTGCCGATAGGTGCCCGGCGCGATGATGATCGTGCCTTCGCCACTGCCAATGCCATCAACCGCTTTTTGAAGGCTGGCATAGCCACGCCCCGTCTCGCCATTGCGGAAAGGGGCCGGGCTGCGCGCAAATGCCGCCACCGCGCAGAAAGCGGTCACGACACAGAGCGCAGTTTTTTTCATGGGCATTCGTCCCTAAAATCTACCCGAGCCCAGATCATTCGTTGAGGTTCGGCCTCAGATACTGCCGTGCCCGATCCAAATCGAGTGCGCGCCGTGCGGCATAGTCCGCAACCTGATCTTCGCCAATGCGCGCAACGCCAAAATATTCGGCTTGGGGATGCCCGAAATAAAATCCGCTGACCGCGGCGGTCGGCAACATGGCAAAGCTTTCGGTCAGGGTAATGCCCGTTTTATGGGTCGCATCCAGCAGGTCGAATAATATCGGCTTCAGGCTGTGGTCCGGACATGCGGGGTATCCCGGCGCTGGCCGGATGCCGCGATATTCTTCACGGTTCAGCGCCTCTATCGTGAATTGCTCGTCGGGCGCATAACCCCATAATGTTGTGCGGACATGCTCGTGCATCCGCTCGGCAAAAGCCTCGGCCAGACGGTCGGCGAGCGCTTTCAACATGATGTCGGAATAATCATCGATATTGGCTTTGAACTGCGCCAAATGCGTGCCGATGCCATGGCCAGTGGTCACCGCAAAGCCGCCAATCCAGTCGCCATCGCGGCTGATGAAATCGGCCAGACACATGTTCGCTTTGCCTTCGCGCTTGGCGATTTGCTGCCGCAGGAACGGCAGGCGAATATGGGCTTCGGTCTGTTCGCAATAGACCACAACATCGTCGCCATCGCGCCAGCATGGCCATAGGCCAGCAACACCCTTGGCGCGGAGCCATTTTTCGCTGATGATTTTATCGAGCATCACATTGGCATCGGCAAACAGGCTGGTGGCACTTTCGCCAACGACTTCGTCGTTCAGAATATCGGGGTAATTGCCATGCAATTCCCATGCGCGGAAAAACGGCGTCCAATCGATATAATTGCGCAGATCCGCAAGGTCCCAATCATCATAGACATGCACGCCCGGCTGTAATGGCGGCGCAGGTTTCAGCGCCTCGTCAATCTCGAACGCATTGGCCCGGGCTTCGTCGAGCGAAGCCAATGGTTTTGCGGTCTTGCCCGCACGGGCATCGCGGATGTGGCTATATTCGGCGCGGGTGTCCGCGACGAACTTTTCGGCCATAGTATCGCTGACCAATGTGCCCGCAACACCGACAGCGCGTGAGGCATCGAGCACATGAATAACGGGGCCCGAATAGACAGGCTCAATCCGCAACGCCGTATGCGTTTTGGACGTGGTTGCGCCGCCGATCATCAACGGCATCGTCATGCCCGCCTTCTGCATTTCTTCAGCGACGGTGACCATCTCGTCGAGCGAAGGTGTGATCAGGCCCGATAGCCCGATCATGTCGGCATCATGTTCGACCGCCGCCTTCAGTATGTCTTGCCACGGGACCATCACGCCCAGATCGACAATCTCAAAACCATTACATTGCAGCACAACGCCAACGATATTCTTGCCGATGTCATGGACGTCGCCCTTGACGGTGGCCATGATGATCTTGCCCTTACCCTTCGCGCCGACTTCTTTTTCGGCCTCGATATAAGGGAACAGATGCGCGACCGCTTTTTTCATAACGCGCGCCGATTTCACGACCTGCGGCAGAAACATTTTGCCCGACCCGAACAGGTCGCCAACGACATTCATGCCGTCCATCAACGGGCCTTCGATTACCTCGATAGGCCTGCCGCCAGCCGCCTTGATCGCCAGCCGCGCTTCTTCGGTGTCGTCGACGATATGTGCATCAATGCCCTTTACCAAGGCATGCTCAAGCCGCTTTTTAACGTCCCAGCCGCGCCATTCGGCCTCGGCCTTTTCCTGCGCTACGTCCGTTCCGCGATATTTTTCGGCCAAGGTGATGAGGCGCTCGGTGGCATCGGGGTCGCGGTTGAGGATCACATCTTCGCACGCCACCCGCAGTTCAGGATCAATATCGTCATAGATGTCCAACTGCCCGGCGTTAACGATCGCCATGTCGAGGCCGGCAGGGATCGCATGATATAAGAAAATCGAGTGCATTGCGCGGCGCACAGGCTCGTTGCCGCGGAAGGAAAAGGACAGGTTGGAAAGGCCGCCCGAATAATGCGCATGCGGGCAAAGAACGCGCAGCTCTTTAAGCGCCTCGATAAAGTCGACGCCATAATTATTATGCTCTTCAATCCCCGTTGCCACCGCAAAAATATTGGGATCGAAAATGATGTCTTCGGGCGGAAACCCAATGCCGACCAGCAAGTCATAAGCGCGTTTGCAGATTTCGACCTTGCGCTCTTTGGTGTCCGCCTGCCCAGTCTCGTCGAACGCCATCACCACGACGGCTGCGCCATAGGCCATGCACAGCCGCGCGTGATGCAAAAAGGCTTCTTCGCCTTCTTTCATCGAAATCGAATTCACGATGGGCTTGCCCGAAACGCATTTCAGCCCGGCTTCAATGACGCTCCATTTGGAACTGTCGATCATCAACGGCACGCGCGCAATATCTGGTTCGGCGGCGATCCGTTTGATGAATGTGGTCATCGCCTCATGCGCGTCGAGCAGACCTTCATCCATATTGATGTCGATAATCTGCGCGCCATTTTCGACCTGGTCGCGCGCGATTTCGACAGCGGCTTCATAATCGCCAGACAGAATGAGCTTCTTGAACTTGGCGCTGCCGGTAACGTTCGTACGTTCACCGATGTTGACGAAACGGGAGGAGGATGTCATATTTTTATGTTCAGCTTTAAGGAGTTCAGGCGGCCATGATAAAGGGTTCGAGGCCAGCAAGCCGCGTGACCAGTGGTGGTTGCGGAATGCTGCGCGGGGCGCGGTCTTCGACGGCCTTGGCTATCGCGGCGATATGCGCAGGCGTGGTGCCGCAACAACCGCCGACAATGTTAACCAACCCATCATCCAGCCATTGGCCAATCAGCTGCGCCGTCGTTTCGGGCAGTTCGTCATATTCGGCGAGATCATTGGGCAGACCCGCATTGGGATAGGCCATCACAAGCGTATCGGCTTGCTTTGACAAAGCGGCCAAGTGCGGACGCAGCAGGTCTGCGCCGAACGAGCAATTCAATCCAATGGTCAGTGGCTTGACATGTCGGATCGCGGCCCAAAATGCTTCAACGGTATGCCCCGACAAATTGCGACCGGCCATATCGGTGATCGTCATGGAAATCATCAAGGGTACATCCCGGCCCGATGCCAATGCCGCTTCCTGCGCCGCAATCGCTGCGCATTTGGCGTTTAGCGTATCGAAAATCGTTTCAATCAGCAGGAAATCCACACCGCCTTCGATAAGCGCGTCGCATTGTTCGCGATAGACGCCTTTCAGATAATCAAAATCGATCTCGCGATAGCCGGGGTCGTTGACGTCTGGTGATAAAGACAATGTCTTGTTCGTTGGCCCGATTGAGCCTGCGACAAAGCGCCACTTGCCATCTTCGGCTTCTGCGGCGTCACAGCAGGCGCGCGCGAGCTTTGCCGAATCGATGTTCAATTGCTGGACCAGATGTTCGCAGCCATAATCAGCCATGCTGATCTTCGTGGCGCTAAAGGTGTTGGTTTCAATCATGTCCGCGCCCGCGCTGAGATAAGCGCTGTGGATGGCACCAACCACGTCAGGCCGTGTGATGGACAAAAGGTCGTTATTACCCTTTTGATCGTGGGTCAGTTCCAATGACCCGCGATAGTCCGCCTCCGACAGTTTATACCCCTGAATCGCCGTCCCATAGCCGCCGTCGAAGACCAATATTTGCTTGGACGCTCTTGCAACAAATGCCTCACGCGGGGTCATGCCGCTTGCTCCTGCGCAGCGCCAGAGGGCCGTTTTCCAAGCAAATGGCAAATGGCATAAGACAGCTCGGCGCGGTTGAGCGTGTAGAAATGGAAATCACGCACACCGCCCGCATATAATCTGCGGCACATTTCGGCCGCGACGGTGGCTGCGACCAGTTGCCGCGCCGGTGGATGGTCATCCAACCCTTCAAACAAGTGCGCCATCCACACGGGAATTGAAGTGCCGGTCATGGCGGACATACGGGTGATCGCCGCAAAATTTGAAACCGGCATGATGCCCGGCACGATTTCGGCATCGACACCTGCGGCAGCGACCGCGTCGCGGAAACGGAAGAATGTTTCGGGTTCAAAGAAAAATTGTGTGATCGCCCGGCTCGCGCCCGAATCAAGCTTGCGCTTCAGAAAGTCGATGTCGCTTGCCGCGGACAAGGCTTCGGGGTGCGTTTCGGGATAGGCACTGACCGATATCTCAAATGGGTGGAGCTTTCGCAGTCCTTCGACCAATTCAGCGGCACTGGCATAGCCGTCGGGATGCGGAACAAATTTACCGTCCGAGCTGGGTGGATCTCCGCGCAGTGCAACTATATGCCGCACGCCTGCGTCCCAATAGGCATTTGCAACGTCGGCAATTTCGCCCTTTGATGCTTCGACGCAGGTTAAATGTGCGGCAGCCGGAATATTGGTTTCGCGGGCAATGCGGGCGACGGTGTTGTGCGTCCGCTCACGCGTTGTCCCGCCGGCACCATAAGTGACCGAGACAAAGCGCGGGGCCAGCGGGGCAAGCGTTACCACCGAATCCCAAAGCTGCTCTTCCATCTTTTCGGTTTTGGGCGGGAAGAATTCAAAACTGATTTCACAATCACCGGCAAGACCGGCAAAAAGAGGCGCGGCCAGCGCCCGGCTGGCTTCCTGCATCTGGTCGAACGGGAGAATCATGCAACAATCCTTAAGTTGTTTTTTGGACGCGGGTTGGCGAACGACAGCTTTTGCCCCATCCACACTTTTACAACGAGCTCACCGGACTCAAGTGCGACCTGATGCACCATCTGCAGGCCATGCGCCGAGAACGCATTGCGCATAAATTCGTCCGTAAAGCCAAGCCGGGCATGGGCATGAACCGTGCGGAGTTCTTCATGGTCGTGGGCGGCGAAGTCGACGATCACGAGCCGTCCATCCTCTGCAACTGTCCGGATGGCTTCGGCAATGACTGCCTCGGGGTCTTGGGCGTAGTGCAGCACTTGGTGGAAAATGACCGTATCGAATTCAGCATCGCCCACGGGCAGCATGTTAAAGTCACCCAATTTGATTTCGACCTTGCTCGCAATATCGGCGCTGAAATTCGCTATCTTTGCGCGGGCAAGCCGCAACATTTCGGGGCTATTGTCTAAAGCGACAAAGCGGCTTGCGCTCTGTGCGAACAATTCGACAATGCGGCCAGTCCCCGTTCCCACATCCAATACACTACCCAACGGCGCGCTATGCAAAATCTGCGCAATCTTCGCTTCAACTTCCGAATCAGCAACATGCAGCGATCGGATGAAATCCCATTCTTCGGCATGTGCGGCAAAATAGGATGCGGCCATATTGGTACGCGCGTTGCGAACCTCGTCCAGCCGCGCCAGATCCTTTTGAAATGCCTTCGCCTGCGTCACATCGGCTTCTTTTAGCAATGACGTAAGACGTCCGTCCTCTAAAACAGCGCCCGGGCGCAGGAAAACCCAGCTTCCCTCTTTGCGCCGCTCCAGCAATCCCGCTTCATCCAATATGCGGATATGCCGAGAAACACGTGGTTGGCTCTGGTCCAATATCTGAACCAGCTCGCCCACCGACAGTTCAAGCCGAAGCACGAGAAATACGATTCGAAGCCGGGTTGGGTCAGCTAACGCCCGCATGATGTTCAACAAATTGATCATTACGACATCATATAAAGAATTCTTTATATGATGTCAATCGGCTCAAATTCGCCGTATTTTCTACCGTTCTAGTAGAGTTAACCGCAATTTTGGGGCTTATCAGCTTAATGGAATAAAAAAGCGCATTGCCACCGAATTGTGAACGGGCTAGAGGGCTTTCCGCAGACATTACTGCAATCGTTGTGGTGTGCCTGTCAGGTTTTCATAAGTTTTGCTAGGGGGTTTCCCATATGAAGAAAATTGCTGTATCTCTCGTTCTTGCCGCTTCGCTCGGTTTGGCCGCTTGCTCAGGTGCTTAAGAAGCAACCACAGAAGCAACTGAAGCAACCACAGAAGCTCCTGCTGAAGCTGCTGACGCAGCTGTAGAAGGCGCTGACGCTGCTGCAACTGAAGCTGCTCCTGCTGCTGACGCTGCTGCAACTGAAGCTGCTCCTGCTGCTGCTCCTGCTGCTGGTGAAGCTGCAGACGCTGCGAAAGAAGCTGCGAAGTAATATTCGCGCTTTTTAGCGAAAGCTTTTGAGAAGGGCTGTTCTGCTTGCAGGACGGCCCTTTTCTTTGTCTGCCGTAGACAAATTGGATGCCGCGCGCGGCGCTCCAACCGAAACATCGCAATAAAGCGTCAGTTCTGGTGGTATGAAGCCACAGCGCGCGATACAAATTGCATGAACGTCATCCGTTGCGGAATCGACGCCGTCGTGCTGCCCATCATCACTGCGACAGCGTAACGTGTGCCATCTGGCGATGTCATAATCCCGATATCATTATATCCCGTGGACACCGGCGGCAAAACCTGTCCGGTTCCGGTCTTATGCAAAAAGCTCCAGCCCGCAGGCACGCCTGCCTTTAGCCTGTTTGGACCGCTTGACGTCCGCGACATGATATCGAGCATGAGACGCGTTGAAGACGCCGACAACAGCTCACCCTTCGCAAGCTTTGCCAAAGCGCGGACAATGGCTTGCGGGCTTGCCCCGTCGATGGGGTCATTCAGATAGCGATCAAGCGCCGCCTTGCGAGTCGCCATCGGCACAGCATCGCGCGCAGCATAAAAGCGCTGGCCAATTGAATATTCCTGTTTCCAGTCGAGACCGGCAATGCCGCTTTGCAACGCGCGTTCGCCCGGCCCAAAACGGATCGCGCCCAAATTCTTGCGCGCGATAAAAGCGGTGACCGCTTGCGGACCGCCTACCGTGCGCAGCAACGAGTCATTGGCCGTATTGTCACTCGCGCGAATGGACGTCTCCAGCAGGTTGAGGACCGAAACCTCAATGCTGCCATTGGCGATCACCTGATCACGGATTGGTTGATGAAAAACCGCCAAATCGTCGCGCGTGATGCGTACTTTCTGGTCCAAACGAAGCTTGCCTTGATCGACCATGTCCAACACGGTGAGCGCAACCCAGGTTTTGGATACGCTTTGTTGGGGAAACAATTCATCCATCCTGCGACCCAAAATCCATTCACCGCCATCCACGCGCATGATGGCAACGCCAGTCCGCCCCGGAAACAAACGCCATTGATCTTGAATCAGATTTTCAAGGCCGGCAGGCGGCCGCCCAATTGCGGGCCGTGCGGGCGCTACAACTGCTGGTACGACGCGGCTTGGCGCTGGGGCCTGTGCCGTCGGCAGAGCAGGCCCCCGACGCGCCGGCGCGGATACGCACCCCGATAAAACGGACAACAGCGCCAATGAGGTAAGGCCTGCTTGGCCAGCCTTATGCACCCGTTTCTTGGTCATTGAAATCATGTCAGCCATAAAGCTGCAATAGAGGCCTCGCAGTCCATCTGTCACCGACAAAGGGTATTTTTGCGACCAATGATTCGATGGCGTCGACGAGAAGAGTGCCGAATCAACAGCTAGGATCGTTCGGCAGGTCCGTCGTGCGGGCAATCTTGGGCAGCCTGTTTAAATTGGCTCAGCCACGACCCCGGTACGGGGCAACGCCCTGATCCGGAAGCCACAGCCCCTTGGGCGGCTCCCCCGATTGCCAGAACACATCGATAGGAATTCAGCCGCGCGGATACCAATAGCCGCCGATGCGCAGCCAATGCGGCTTCATTTCGGTGAAAAGCCGCTGCCCGATGCCGACCGTGCAATCTTCGTGAAAAGCGGCGTGGTTGCGGAAGGATCCCAAGAAAAGCTTCAGCGACTTTGATTCAACAATGCTTTTGTCTGGCGCATAATCGATGACCAGATGCGCAAAGTCGGGTTGCGCGGTGACCGGGCATAAAGACGTGAACTCAGGCACGGCAAAGCGTGCGAGATACAGCGTATCGGGGCGCGGATTGGGGACATAATCCAGCTCGGCCTCTTCAGGCGTTTGGGGAAGTGCGCTTTGCGCACCCAGATACATCGGCTTTAGTTCGTCAGTCATAGCTGCGCATTTAGCCGTTTCACCACGGGAAGCAAACGGGTCATAGCGTTTAAGCAAGATATGCACTTCGCGTGCACGCAAAAACGTATTGGGCTGGGGCAACGCGCGCTTTTTCCTGAAAACCTGTATCGCGTCCCGGACATGGCCTCGCTAACGCTCCTTTCATGACGACTCTCATTCCGGTACTCGGCGACCAATTGAGCCATGCGCTTTCGTCATTGGCGGGGCAGGACAAAAAGACATGCGTCATTTTGATGGCTGAGCTGGATGAGGAAACGACCTATGTGCCGCACCACAAATCCAAAATAGCGTTCATATTATCGGCGATGCGCCACCATGCCGAAGACCTGCGTTCAGCCGGATGGACCGTCGACTATGTGAAGCTGACCGACCCTGAAAACAGCGGCAGTTTTACCGGCGAACTCGCCCGCGCGATGGAACGGCATAGCGCATCCGCCATTTGTGTCACCGAAGCGGGCGAGTGGCGGGTGAAGGCCATGCTGGATAGCTGGGCCGACCGCTTTGATGTTCCGGTAGATATACGCGCCGACGACCGTTTCTTGTGTGACCATGCCGAATTCGAAAGCTGGGCCAAGGACCGCAAGCAGCTGCGCATGGAATATTTCTATCGCGACATGCGGCGTAAATCGAAATTGCTGATGGATGGCGATGCACCCGTCGGCGGGCAGTGGAATTTTGACGCGGAAAACCGGAAACCGGCCAAGCGCGATCTCGCGATGCCGCAACCGCTGCATTTCGCGCCGGACGATATCACGCAGGATGTGATTGAAATGGTCGAAGCAAAATTCGCGACCAATATCGGCCAGACCACGAAATTCGGTTTTGCGGTCACGCGCGCCGACGCGCTGAAACAGCAAGCACATTTTCTGAAACATGCTTTGCCGTCCTTTGGGGATTATCAGGACGCAATGCTCACTGGCGAGCCATTTTTATGGCATTCGATTTTGTCACCCTACATCAACACCGGGTTGCTTGATCCGCTGGAATTGTGCCGCGCGGTCGAAGAACAATATCAGGCCGGAAAAGTGCCCATCAACGCGGCCGAGGGCTTCATTCGTCAGATCATTGGTTGGCGCGAATATGTGCGCGGCATTTACTGGCATGCTGGGCCTGAATATGTGGAAAGCAACGCGCTTGGCGCCGAACGGCCGCTACCGGAATTCTATTGGACCGGCAAAACCGACATGCATTGCCTGTCGCAAACCGTCGATCAGACAATCGCATATTCCTACGCCCATCATATCCAACGGCTGATGATTACAGGCAATTTCGCGCTGCTGGCGGGCATCAACCCCGCCGAAGTGCATATATGGTATCTCGCCGTTTATGCCGACGCGTATGAATGGGTCGAATTGCCCAACAGCCTGGGCATGAGCCAGTTTGCAGACGGCGGCATGCTGGCGTCAAAACCTTATGCGGCCAGCGGCGCCTATATCAACCGCATGTCGGATTATTGCTCCAGCTGCCGTTATGATGTGAAACAAAAAACCGGGCCCAACGCATGTCCGTTCAATGCGCTCTATTGGGAATTCATTGCGCGCAACGAAGATAGATTGCGCAAGAACCCGCGCATGGCGATGCCATATAAAAACTGGGACCGGATGGCACAGGCCGATAAAATTGCGCTTCGTCGTCAGGCACAGCAATTTTTCGAAACGCTTGGCTAGTTTGGAAAAGCGGCTTATCTTGCACCGCACAAGAATCAAAAATAGCGGGCAAGGACAAAACATGGGATTGTTAGTAAGCACCGAATGGTTGGCGAATGAAATCGGCGCGTCTGATTTGCGCGTGGTAGATGCCACCTGGTTCATGCCCGATTCTGGCCGCAATGCGCAGGCCGAATATGAAGGTGGTCATATTCCCGGCGCTGTTTTCATGGACTTGCAAGAAATCGCCGACGCAAACAGCAGCCTGCCCAATACATTGCCGCCGCCGGAGAAATTTGCCAGCCGCATGCAATCGCTCGGCCTGGGCGACGGAAGCCGTATCGTTGTCTATGACGACAGCCCATTCAAATCGGCAACGCGCGCTTGGTGGATGCTGACCTTGTTTGGTGCACATGATGTCGCGATCCTCGATGGCGGCATTGCAAAATGGAAAGCCGAAGGCCGCGCGCTCGAAACCGGCAAGCCTGCGCTGCGCCACCGCCACTTCACCGTCTGGAAAGACGAAAAGGCCGTGCGCAACAAAGCAGACATGCTTGCCAATCTGCACAGCAAGGAAGCCGATGTTGTGGATGCCCGTGGCGCAGGACGATTTACCGGCGAAGAAGCGGAACCGCGGCCTGACATGGCGTCGGGTCATATCCCCGGCAGCCGCAACTTACCCTTTGGCAATCTTTTGAACGCAGATGGCACTTGGAAGCGCGGCGATGCGTTGACCCAAGCCTTTACCGATGCGGGCGTTGATTTGAACAAACCCATGATCACAACCTGCGGCTCTGGAATGACCGCAGCTGTTGTGCTGTTCGGCGCACGCCTGACCGGAAAATCGGACGTTGCCTTATATGATGGCAGCTGGTCCGAATGGGGTTTGGACAAGGACACCCCCAAGGCGCAGGGTGCGGCTTGAGTTCCCAAAAACCTCAAAAGCCAGCCACCAAGACAGTCACTGCAGGGCGCAAGGCTTCGCTAACGGGCCCCGTCGTGAATGTGCCTGTTTGGCGCGCCAGCACACATTTATATGAAAATGTGGCTGAGCTGGAGGCAGGCAAAGGGCGCAACGAAGATGGCCGCTTTTTCTACGGCCGTCGTGGGTCGCCAACGCAATGGTCTCTCGCCGACGCGCTGACCGCAATGGAGCCTGGTGCGGATGGGACCATGCTGTATCCATCGGGTGTTGCCGCGATTGCCTGTGCCCTGCTGTCGGTGCTGAAGGCGGGTGACATCTTGCTGATGACCGACAACGTCTATGACCCAAGCCGGTCTTTGGCCGACGGGTTTCTGAAGCGTTTCGGGGTCGAGACTCGATATTTTGACCCACGCACCACCGATTATGACGCGCTATTTTGTGATCGTACGCGCGCGATATTGCTCGAATCGCCCGGCAGCCTGACATTTGAAACGCAGGACATTCCTGCGATTTGCGCCGCTGCGAAAAAACGCAATGTCGTCACCCTTCTCGATAACACATGGGCCACATCCTATTTCCACACCGCGCTCGACAAGGGCATCGATATGGCGATTTTGTCGTGCACCAAATATATTGTCGGCCATAGCGATGTGATGATGGGCAGTGTCACCACGCACGATAAATTATGGACCAAATTGCGCCAAACCGCGCAGCAACTTGGCCAGACCGTTTCACCCGACGATGCCTATCTTGCAAGTCGGGGCCTGCGCACCTTGTCGGTGCGGATGAAGGCGCATGAGGCTTCGGCATTACATATTGCGCAATGGCTGCAGACGCAGGCGGATGTCGCGGCCGTTTTCCATCCCGCTTTATCCGATTGCCCCGGGCACGACATTTGGAAACGCGACTTTACCGGTTCATCGGGATTGTTTTCATTCATCCACACCGGCGACGCCGCAACCGCAGCGGCCTTTGTCGACGCGCTGCAACTGTTTGGCATTGGCTATAGCTGGGGCGGGTTTGAGAGCCTGGCCCTGCCCGTTCAGCCCGAAAAATACCGGTCAGTCGTCGCGTGGGATAAGCCCGGCACGCTGATCCGCCTGCAAATCGGGCTTGAGGACACAGATGATCTTATCGCCGACCTTGGCCAGGCATTTAATAGGTCCTGACCCTAGATATCAGCGTGTTGGCTGCGGCACTTCGCCCGAATAATCGTAAAAGCCGCGTTTCGTTTTGCGTCCGAACCAGCCGGCCTCAACATATTTTTGCAGCAATGGCGCTGGCCGGAATTTCGGATCGCCTGTCGATTGAAACAGCACATTTGTGATTTCAAGGCAGGTGTCGAGGCCGATGAAATCCGCCAATGTCAGCGGCCCCATCGGGTGATTAAGTCCCAATTGGCACGCGGTGTCGATATCGCGCATAGTGGCAACGCCTTCACCCAGCGCAAAACATGCTTCGTTGATCATCGGCATCAGCACGCGATTAACGATGAAGCCGGGGGCATCATTTGCAAACACCAATTGCTTGCCCAATGCCTCGCCATAGTGGCGGACGACATCGACCGTTGCATCGGTCGTCGCCAATCCGCGGATGATTTCAATCAGGCCCATGACGGGAACGGGGTTAAAGAAATGCACGCCGATGAAACGCTGCGGGTCGGGTGATGATTGCGCCAGTCGCGTGATGGGAATGGATGACGTATTGGACGCCAATACCGCCTGATGGCCAAGGACCGCGCCCACAGATTCAAATATCTTGCGCTTGATGTCTTCCCGCTCGGTTGCGGCCTCGATGATCAGCCCGGCGTCGGCCATCGGTTCATAGCTGGCAACCGGTTCTATGCGTGACAACAGCGTCTCGGCATCGCCCGACGACATTTTTTCTTTGGCGACCAGACGGCTGAGTGCTTCGGCGATGCCGGCCTTGCCTTCTTCGGCCTTCGCCAGATCAAGGTCCGACAAATAGACATGATAGCCAGCGCCAGCACTGACCTGTGCGATGCCCGCACCCATTTGACCTGCTCCGATAACGCCGACTGCACGCATTTGCCGCTCCATGTAAAACTAATCTGTGGCCACTAGCGAATGACAGGCAAAAGCGCTAGCTTGCCACCATGAAAAAGACGTTGGCGAGCATAGCTGTCCTTTTTTTCGCT
>Ga0187844_10000151_pt1 | contig 50623 bp, 49 predicted proteins | sample SpaLakP09_SKY_50_FD_134517 | JGI IMG/M metagenome (GOLD analysis project Ga0187844, IMG submission 134517) | Oligotrophic lake water microbial communities from Sparkling Lake, Wisconsin, USA - SP09_SKY_50 | ecosystem: Environmental > Aquatic > Freshwater > Lake | place: USA: Sparkling Lake...
AACAATGGAAATTGTGGGCAATAAAAATGAAACCACTGAAAGTCCCACAATTCTACCTAATTGTGGTCGAGTTTTTTCCCACGATTCTGTAACACTAATTTTCACACCACTTATTCCATTACTCACAATATGGATAAACATGCCTGCTGATATCGCTTGCACAAAGAAAAGTGCCAAAGAAGTTATTAGTCCCACTTTTAAAGTAGGGGCAAGTGCATTAACCAACTCTTCAATTTGTTCTTGAGTTATCACTGATGCTGGATTAGGAATTTCGGGAAGTATTAAACTTTCACCACTTTTCACAACAAGGGCCGAAGTCAATATGTTGCTGATTCCGATGAAGAATCCTGAGAATAAGCCAATACCCAATAAAGTTTTTGGCATTCTTCTTAGACAGTTAAAAGAGGCACTTAGTATTTCGCTAAGGGTCAAATTGCGTTGGGGAATCAAACTTGCACCGGGACCTTGAGTCATCACTACCTCCACTTCGATTTTGTCATAGATGAGGTGACAACATTGCAGTATGGCTCGCGTATTAGTAGTCGATGATGATCAAGCACTTTCTGAAATGTTAGGCATCGTTTTAAGGGCTGAAGGCTTTGACGCATTATTTTGTGATGATGGTTCTAAAGCTCAAGGGATATTCAACGAGGCAAAACCCGACTTAGTGTTACTTGATCTCATGTTACCTGGGATAGATGGCATTGAAGTGTGTAGGAAAATTCGAGCTGAATCCGGTGTGCCAATTGTCATGTTGACTGCCCGGGGGGACACCTTAGATATTGTTAAAGGTTTGGAATCTGGTGCTGATGATTACATTGTTAAACCTTTCAAACCAAAAGAATTAGTTGCAAGAATTAAGGCAAGACTAAGAAAAGAAGATGCTAAGTCCGAATCATTAATAATCGGTGATCTATCAATAGACGTAATTGGACACAGTGTAAAAAGAGATGGAAAAGATATATCTTTAACTCCTTTAGAGTTTGATTTACTTTTAGCTTTAGCAAGAAAACCTTGGCAGGTTTATACGCGCGAACAGTTACTTACCGATGTTTGGCATTATCGTAATCCTGCGGATACAAGATTAGTAAATGTTCATATTCAAAGATTAAGATCTAAAGTCGAACACGATCCTGAAAATCCTGAAATTGTTATGACCGTTAGAGGTGTTGGGTATAAGGCTGGTCCGTGAAGTATTTTTACCAATTTAAACAAGCTTGGAATAAATCTTTAAGTTTAAGAATCATTGCCACAACATTTGCGGTATCAACTGTTTTAGTAACAATAATCGGACTTGTTTTAGTCAATAGAGTTTCATCAGGAATTCTTACCTCCAAAGAATCATCCTCAATTACTGAAGCATCATCTGCAATCAATGAAGCGCAGCGAGTGGTTGTAGCAACAGATACTGGAGCTGGTGCTCCAACATTGTCTGTGGTGGTTGACACAGCTGTTACTGCATTAGCGGTGAGGGCTGGCCAATCTGGTTTATATGATGTTTTGTTTTTAGCATCCCCTGAAATTTCTAAACAAGGATTACCAGAACGTGGCACAAATCTTGTCGCAGAAAACAGTGTTAATGATGAATTAAAAAGTAGAGTTGCATTGACGGATAAATTACTTTGGTCATACACCAAAATTATTTATCTGGACGGAAGAAGTGTGCCCGGACTTGTGGTAGGTGCACCAATAAAAATAAATAACGTTGGTACCTATTCACTCTTTTTACTTTTTCCGTTAGATAAAGAGGAAGAGACAATTGGAATTATTCGTTCTTCAGTTTTAGCTACTGGAATATTTTTAATATTTGGATTATTAATTTTGGTTTGGTACTTAACAAGATCTGTACTGGCCCCAGTTAGAAAAACTGCTAATGCGGCCGAAAGATTGCGAATGGGACTATTAAATGAGCGAGTACCTGTCAGCGGGGAAGACGATTTAGCGAAATTAGCGGGCTCATTTAACTCAATGGCTGCTTCTATTCAACAACAAATTGGTCAGTTAGAAAAAATGTCTCGTATGCAAAAAAGATTCGTATCAGATGTTTCCCATGAGCTTCGCACACCTTTAACGACAGTAAGAATGGCCGCGGATGTGCTCTACGAATCACGTGACCAATACACCGGGGAAACAGCAAGAGCTGCAGAACTCCTAAGCACCCAAATTGAAAGATTTGAAATCTTGCTTTCCCAATTATTGGAAATTAGTAGATTTGATGCAGGAGCTGCAGATTTAAGCTTAACCAATGTAAATATTAAAAATGTTATAGAAAAGACAGCTGAATCATTATCTAATTTGCTAGCTAGACAGGAAACTCCTGTTGTGATCACAGGTCATGCTCCTGATATTGAAATGGATCAAAGAAGAATTGAAAGAGTTTTGAGAAATCTAATTTCTAATGCTTCTGAATACGGGGCAGGTAAGCCCATTGAAGTTGAAATTGGTAGTGACGATGATGCAATAGCCATTGTTGTTAGAGATAAAGGTCCGGGTTTAAAGCCGGGGGAATCATCTTTGGTGTTCAACAGGTTTTGGCGTGCAGATCCTGCCAGAGCTAGAACTACAGGTGGAACAGGTTTAGGTTTAGCAATTGCTTTGGAAGATGCAAGATTGCATTCGGGATGGATTGATGCTTGGGGTGCACCCGGTAAAGGCACAATGTTTCGTTTAACTTTGCCCAGAGTTGCGCAAACTGCAATAACAAAATCACCTTTACCACTGGGCACTGGTGAAGATGAAAAACTTGAGTTTGATATGTCGGCACTGCAGGAACTGTTTAATGTTGATACCAAGAGCGAAAACTAATGAAAAAATATTTATTATTAATAATTCCTATAATTTTAACTGCTTGTGGCAGTGTGCCAATTGAAAGTTCAATTCGCGAAGGTGCAATTTTAGGATCAGTCCCCGAAGGTTCAATTGTTCGAGTTATTGCAAGTAATCCTCAAACAGGGATGACACCAGAGGAAATTGTCTCAGGTTTTCTTAACGCCTCTGCATCAAGTGATAGCAATTTTAAAATTGCCAGAGAGTATTTGATACCTGAATTAAGAAATGTTTGGGAGCCGACTGAAGAAATTAAAGTCTACGAAGGACAAGGTAGAATAAACTCTTTACAAGAAAACACTGTTGTTTTTTCAGCTCCACTAAATTCTGTGATTGATGAAAATTCAAGAATTGTTTTAAGTGAACCTGATGCACAATTAGTTCAAGAATTTAGTCTCAAACAGATTGATAATGAATGGCGAATAGATTTAAAAAATAAAGGTATATTAATTTCTAGAGCAGACTTGAACAGAAGTTTTACTACATTTCCCTTATGGTTTCCGGATGCTTCACTTCAAACACTTGTCCCAGACAATGTGGTTTTGCCTCGAGCAACAACTGGTAACCCCACCAGACTTGTGCAGCTATTGCTAGCTGGGCCAGGTGATTATTTGGCTGGAGCTGTGGTTTCGGCGTTTCCTGTGGGCACTGCTTTGGCGCTTAATTCAGTGCCAGTAAGTAACGGTTTGGCAACTGTTTCTTTGAACGAGACAGTACTAACCGCTGATCCTTATTTACGAGAAGTACTGTCGAGCCAAATAGTTAAAACATTGGCAAAGATTCCAGAAATAAGAACAGTGCGTATCAATGTTGGTAGCCAGTCTCTAGTTGTTCCAAATACACCAATTAGACAAAGCACAACTGATTGGGAAAAATTTGACCCTGACTTTAATCGAGAAGTAGGAGCTTTGGCGATTGAAAAAGGAAAAATCGTAAATATTGATTCTGAGTCAATATCCGCTGTTTCAGATGATTATTTTAATTCAGGTGCCTGGTTTGCTGCTACTGCTAATAGAAAACAAAATATTTTGGCAGCAGTAAATATTAATAGAACTAAAATGGTTGTACAAAACAGTTCAGTTGATATCCCTCGTCGAATAACGGTGGAAGGTAGTTTGTTAAGAATTCCTCGAACCGACATTTTTGATTCTGTTTGGATAACTGGAGTCAATCAAGTATCAGTGATTCAAAATAATCGATCTATAAATGTTTCAATTGTGGGGGTAACTAAACAAAACGTCATTGAGGTTATCCCTTCACCAGACGGGGTAAGAGTTTTACTAATCGTTAAAACTACTTACGGAACTGAACTTAGACTGGGCACCATTGTGAGGGAGGATTTAAGTATCAAGATCAATAACTTACGAAAAATAACCCGAGATGGTTTCGCAGTCAGTCAGGCTACCTGGCAAGATGAAACAAATGTTTTGTATTTAGATAATTCTGTGGAACCTGCGACATTATTCACGGTGGATTCATTTACCGGAATTTCAAAATCCCTATATTCCCAAAGTGGAACAACTAATATTGCTAGTGCGGTGAAGAAACCTTTGTTGTTATCTTTGAGCGATGGATCGTTGTTGGAAAGAGTCAGTGGTGATTGGGTCAACAGAGGCAATTTGACCAATGCTTCCTACCCAGGTTAAATAATCACAGGTAATACTTTTCCACATTAAATTTTGTTTTGAGTGTCCATATTTCTTGTTTGCCTCAGACTCGTTATATGCGTACCAATGAATTTATAAGAGATTTTGCAAATCTGATCAGTCAAAACTACTGCTACTTTTGCGGTCAAATCGAGGAAATCATATGCCATAAATGTATTAAGAAATTGATTCAAGAAGCAAAGATTAAATATTTAGCAGAAGTTCCAGTTCTGTCAATGACATTGAATAATCCCACAATGTCAAAATTAATCAGTTCCTATAAAGATCGTGGAGAAGCAAATCTTATAGTTCCGTTTTCGAAAATTATTTCACTTGGGCTAAAATATTTTTCTAAACATCAACACATCACCATAGTAAATGTGCCAAGCACAGCTCAAGCATTACAAAAAAGAGGTTTAGATCCAATAACTCTTTTAGCGATTTCTACCTGCAAAATTGCGGGCAAAAGGTTTACCCATGATCCTTTACTACTCCAAAACAATAAACACCGTAATGACCAAGCGGGGTTAAATGTTGCCCAAAGAAATATAAATATGAAAGATTCCTTCAAAGCTAATTATTCGCTGACTAAACCGGTAATAATTATTGACGATTTAATAACTACTGGCTCATCACTTCGAGCTAGTCTTGATGCCTTAAGGCAGCAAAAAATCAATGTTAAAGCTTGTGTGGTCATGGTTTCGCACCACTGAACCTTCACAAATTCTTGAATAGGTTTATGGTGGAGGTAGGAAACTGTACGACAAAACCAAATCGAGGTGGGCTGTGGAAATAGTAATTCACGGCAGACATGCTGATATCAAAGTCGACTTTAAAGATCACGTAATTAAACAAAGTACCAGACTTGAGAAATTTGGGGTAAAAATTGCCTTATTAGATGTAGAGGTAACTCATCGCGAAAACAAACGACAAAAAAAAGTGGAATTTCAAATTGATTTAACAGCCAAAGGTGCTGGAACTAATCTTCGCTCCCAAGCTGAGGGCTCTGATATGAATTCATGTCTGGACCACGCAGTGAAAAGATTAGAAGAACAACTCCGGCGAACTGCTGATCGGCGCAGATTCCATCGCCACCGCGAAGATTCTGTTTTATCTGCTGCAGATGTGAGCAAATTAAAGGAAATCTAGGTCTTTAGATTTGGCGAAATTAGCAATTGCGTAACATAGGTACTGGTTTAGTTCAGACACTACAAATTAGAGGAAATTAATCGTGGTATTGGTTCTTGACAAGATTTTGCGTGCCGGCGAAGGCCGAATTTTGCGCAAACTTGAAAGCCTAGCCAAACAAGTAAATGCTCTAGAACCTGAATTGCAGAAGTTAAGTGACGAACAACTGAAATCGTTAACAAACACCTATAAAGTACGTGTACAAAATGGTGAATCACTAGATGATTTACTACCGGAAGCTTTTGCCACAGTTAGAGAAGCGTCAGTAAGAACTTTGGGTCAAAGACATTATGACGTGCAATTAATGGGTGGGGCCGCACTTCACTTAGGAAATATTTCCGAAATGAGAACTGGTGAAGGAAAAACCCTAGTTTCAACTTTGCCGGCATATTTGAATGCCTTAAGTGGTAAAGGTGTTCATGTTGTAACAGTTAATGATTACTTAGCTCATCGTGATGCTGAATGGATGGGAAGAATCCATAGATTTTTAGGTTTAACAGTTGGAACAATTAGTCCAAGTATGGATAGTGCTGCAAGGCGAGACGCATATCTGTGTGACATAACTTATGGAACAAACAATGAATTTGGTTTTGATTATTTAAGAGACAACATGGCTTGGTCGCCAAACGATCGCGTGCAACGTGGTTACAACTTTGCCATTGTGGATGAAGTCGATTCAATCTTGATTGATGAGGCAAGAACACCATTAATTATTAGTGGACCAGTAGATGGAACTAATGCTCATTACAAGGATTTCGCCAGAATAGTTAGTGCAATGCAACCTGGAAAAGATTACGAAGTAGACATTCGTAAAAGAACTGTTGGCGTGCTAGAAGAAGGTATTGCCTCGGTTGAAAAGTCTCTCAAGATCGACAACCTGTATGAATCAGTAAATACCCCCTTAATTGGTTTCTTAAACAATGCTTTGAAGGCAAAAGAACTATTTAAGCGCGACAAAGACTATGTGGTGATGAATGGTGAAGTTCTAATTGTTGATGAACACACTGGTCGAATGTTGCAAGGACGTAGATATAACGAAGGAATGCATCAGGCTATCGAAGCTAAAGAAAATGTTGAGATCAAACAAGAAAATCAAACTCTTGCCACAATCACCTTGCAGAATTATTTTAGAATGTATTCAAAGCTTTCAGGTATGACTGGAACTGCGATGACCGAAGCAGCAGAATTTGATAAAATTTACAAACTTGGTGTTGTACAAATTCCGACAAATAAGTCGATGATAAGAAAAGATCAATCAGATCTTATTTACAGAACTGAAGAGGCAAAATTTACGGCCGTGGTAGAAGACTTGTTTCAGCGACATGACAATGGTCAACCAATATTAGTTGGAACCACAAGTGTGGAACGTTCTGAATATTTAAGTGGATTATTAAAAAAACGTGGAATTCCACATGAAGTATTAAACGCTAAGAATCATGAAAGAGAAGCTTCAATTATTGCCCAAGCTGGTCGCAAAGGTTCAGTAACTGTTGCCACAAACATGGCAGGTCGAGGCACAGACATCATGCTGGGCGGTAATCCTGAATTCTTAGCTAACGCTGCATTAATGCAAAAAGGATTAGATCCAGAAGTTGATTTAGATGCATACAACCATGCCTATATCGAAGAAGTAAAACTTGCGGCTCAAAGAGTTACTGCTGAACATGATGAAGTTGCTTCTTTAGGTGGACTTTATGTTTTAGGTACAGAAAGACATGAATCAAGACGTATTGATAATCAACTACGAGGTCGCTCTGGTCGACAAGGCGATCCTGGCGAATCAAGATTCTATTTGTCTTTGCAAGACGAACTTATGCGTCGCTTTAAAGGTGAACTAGTTGATGCTTTCTTAAGAAGATTCAACGTTCCAGATGATGTCCCAATTGAAGCCAAAATGGTTACTAGCGCAATTAGAAATGCTCAAACCCAAGTTGAGCAACAAAACTTTGAAATAAGAAAAAATGTTCTTAAATATGATGAAGTTTTGAATAGACAACGTCAAGTTATTTATGCGGAAAGATCTAGAGTCTTAGAGGGGCAAGATCTTTCGGATCAAATTCTAGAATTTATTGATGAAACAATTAAAGCCTATGTCATCGCAGCAACTAGTGAAGGTTATCCAGAGCAATGGGACTTAGATCAGTTAATGCTTGCGCTAAAAAATCTTTATCCAACAGCAGTTTCAATCGAAGCGCTAAAACAGCAAAACGGTGGCGCTATTGATCAAGAAATACTGCTGGAAGGACTTGGCAATGATGCAGCTCAAGCTTATAGAACTCGTGAAGCACTATTAACACCAAAAGTTATGCGGGAATTAGAACGTCAGGTTGTGCTAAGTGTTTTGGATAGAAAATGGCGAGAACATTTATATGAAATGGATTATCTCCAAGAAGGAATTGGGCTTAGAGCCATGGGACAAAGAGATCCATTAGTTGAATATCAAAAAGAAGGTTACGACTTATTTGTGGCCATGATGGATGCTGTTAAAGAACAAGTTGTTGGATTTACTTTTAATGCTCAAGTGCAGGTTCAAGCAAATGAAGAATCCGTTGAAGCCAAAGGATTCACCAAAGTTGAGAAGCAACAAAATCTTTCTTACAGCGCTCCTTCTATTGATGGCGCCCAACAAGTTTCACCAGTTGTTAAATCAAGTGGGGTAGCTGAAGTGGGCAGAAATGAAATTTGTCCTTGTGGTTCAGGCAAGAAATATAAACGTTGTCACGGAGCCAATAACTAAGCCACTAAAAGTTGTGTGCAGCGCCAACGATCTTTTTCTGCTTCTAGTCTTAACCCCATACCGCGACCACGTTTCCCTTTCTGAATAACAGCAGTTGCTTCAACAATTTTTTCACTAGTGGTGTCAATTCTTAAACTTCTTACAAATGGCCTTGCTCTTGTGGCATGAAGTTGTGTTTTTGGTTGAATTTGTCTATCGATTTCGCGATACACATCAAAAGAAACCCAGCGCATTAATTGGAATACCGGCCGTTCCCCAATCAAAACTTCAGCAATGCCGGTGACTAATTGTTTTGTCCAAGCTTCAGGTTCAGGTAAACCGTTAATGGTTTTATAAGAATAATTTGGTTTATTGGGCGAAATAGACATTTGAAGATCAATTTCAGTTTGAATCCATTTGCTGCAATTTATTGCCGCAGGACGCAAATTTAACAGAACTTGGCCTACGATCTGTTGTTCACTTCTTGTTATTTTCAATCAATCTCCCTAAGATTATGAAAATTTTGATAGCTAAAGATGCATGAAAATCTCAGCTTCGTCAAATAAAGTAATCCTTTTGGTTATAAAGAAATTAGGGGATGGACATATTTGCCCCAACTTTATTGAAGTCATCCAATAATTAACTCAAAATACTGAAGTGAAGGATAAATACTTATTTGAACTGGAAAGAAACCTAGAGTTACAAGCCGCCGGTTTCTTGATGCAAAAAGAAAGCATTTTACTGCAGTCACAAATAAGAACTGAGCATTTTCAAGTCAAGTTATTTGATCGCATCAGAAGTGATATCAACAAAGAAGTATGTATTGAAATCAATGAATTGAATACTATAACCGGCAAATTATGTGAAGTTGCATCTGATCACATTTGTGTCGAGTTAGGCCAGAAAGAATTAACTTTTCCTGTTCAGTCAATCCAAGCGATAAGAAATCTGGGAAATAAAACAAAATCAGCATCAGTGCTACAAAGTAAATGGAACTTTCAATCATTTTTAAGATCAAATTTAATTGAAAAAAAACAAGTAGCAATTTGTATAGGAAAATCAAACATACTTTCAGGAACTATTTCAGCAGTTTATTTAGATCATTTTGATCTTTTAAATAATCAATCAACAATTTCTATATTCACCAATTCCGTAATTTATGTTAGTAAGGACCGGGACTTTGATGATTAAGTTCAGAAAATCTAGGGTGCAAACCTCAAAACGAATAAAACTCAAAAATACCCAAAAGGCGTATATGTTTCTTGGGCTAATTATTTCCTTATTGGCTAGCGTTACTCTTTTTGTCAATGCTGAAAATGCCAGTCAGAGGCAAGAAGTTTGGGTGACCACTAAAGCAATTGCAGCCGGTCAAATTATTGATAAACAAAGTGTGGATCTAATTAAAGTCGACTTAGGAGTTGTGGCGAAGAACTATCTGGACAAAGAAAGTGATGTGATTGGAAAATCTGCCTTACAACCACTATCTGTGGGTAATCTTTTAAAATCAGAAAATATTGGAACAAAATCTGGCCTTCGTAACGTGGCATTGAGAATCTCCAACGGTCACTTGCCACCCTTATTAGAGCTAAATGACTGGGTCGATGTTTGGTTTAGTGACCCAATAACTTTAAGTTCAACTTTGATAATTCCTAAATTGGCTGTTGTTTGGATTGATGAAGTAGATTCAAATTTTGGTGGAGTGACCACGGTGGTTCTAGCCGTACCAGAAAGTAATGTTTTGCAATTAATCAATTCAGCCAGAGTCGATGGAATCGATTTGGTTCAACGTGAAAACTAACATTCTCTTAGCCCTGGCTGATCAAACGTGGCAGCTTGAAGCAATGACAACCTTGAATGAGCAAGCACAACTTAAAATAAAAAGAAGATGTGTTGATTCCGTTGACTTAATGGCCGCTATTCATCTGGGTTTAGCGAATAAAATAATTATAAGTGCAGATTTTCCAAATCTAAATTCTGAAACTATAGTCAATGCCAAGAAACTTGGATGTGATATTTACGGCTTATTTTTACAAGATGATTTAGATAGCATCGAGAAACTAAATGGCTTCGGAATTCTTCAAAACTATGTCATAAACCAATCTGAAGTTGGAAAATCATTAAAGCAGCTGATTTCCCACTTATTGAACATCACTGATATAGACAAATTTAGTAATGATCCAGAAGTTTTCAAGGAAATACCAGGGCTGATTTGTGTTTGGGGAACCAGTGGATCACCTGGAAGAACAAGTGTGGCAATCAATATTGCTTTTATTTTGGCGGATAAAAACTCTCCAACGCTACTAATAGATTTGGATGCAATAGCGCCCAGCGTTAACTCTTCATTGGGTTTAGTTAGTGAAGTCCCGGGAATTTCTTCAGTCGTGCATGATGCATTGAAAGGCAGATTAAGTACCCAATCAATTGAAAAGAATGTAATTGAAGTAAATCCTGGTTTGCATGTACTAACTGGAATAACTAATCCCAAAAGATGGCCCGAATTAAGAACAGAGGGGCTACTTCAGGTTCTAAATATGTGTTCACAAATTTACTCAAACATAATTTGTGACCTGAGCGCAGTCCTTCCAGAGTCAAGTGATCAATCCTTAAATGAGGTAGACATCTTTAAAAGGTTTGATCATATTCCTAAAGTTTTGGAAATGTCGTCAAAAAATATCTTTGTCTTGAGTGCAACCCCACTATCACTAATTAGAGCTAGTGAATCACTTGAAGCTCTAAGAGAAATAACAAAAAAAGAGCCGTTGGTCTTAGTTAATAAAGTCAACGATTTTAATCTCGGTGTTAAGTATGAAAAAACAGTTGAAGCAATATTAGGAAGATGGACAGATATAGCTACGATTCACAGGATTCCTGAAAGACCAGAATTGTTTTCAGAAAGTTGGCTGAGGGCAGAATCCATTCGAGAATTAGGAGATCAAGAGATCATAAGAATCTTTGATTCCATTTCTAGGATTGTCAGAAATGAAGTACCTAAACCACTGAAATACAAACGATTTTTAAGGAGGGTGGGCTAGGTACTAAACTAATTTTCATGACAGCTCTTGAAAAGAAACCCACAGCATTAATAGTTGATTGGGGTGGAGTGCTCACCAATGGACTTGATCACATGCTTACTAATTGGACCGGTCAAGAAAATATTGATTTAGACGTTTACTACAAAGTTTTCAATGAGTGGTTAGGACCTGAAGTTGAAAAAGAATTAAGAATAAATCCCATTCACGCTCTCGAAAAAGGTGAGATGTCTGTACCAGATTTTGAAGTCGAACTAGCTCACGCACTCTTGACACTTGGAAATATCAAAGTTAATCCCACAGGGTTGCTTGACCGAATGTTTCAATTTTTTGAGCATGCACCAGATATGAATGGATTAGTACATCGTGCTCGAAAGAAAGGAATTAAGACAGCCCTTTTGTCTAATTCTTGGGGTAATAATTATCCAAGACATGGGTGGGATGACATGTTTGATGAAGTTATTATTTCCGGGGAAGTGGGGATGAGAAAACCCGACGCAGAAATTTATCACCACACACTTGAATTGTTGAAAGTAAAACCAACTGAATCCGTTTTTGTTGACGATCTAGCACATAACATTAAAGGTGCTGCTGAGTTGGGAATGATTGGAGTTTTACATGTTGATTACGATTCAACAAAGATGGAACTTGAGGCAATATTTAATGAAAAGCTCGATTAAGCTTTAATCCATTCATTTAGAATAGCAAAATCTTCAGTTAAAGTTTTTTTCCAATATTTGGACACAAATTCTTCAACAAAAGAACTCATCAAGAATATTTTAGAATCAACCACAGACTTAACATTTACCACCGTCATAGAATTTTCTTCAAAATTTAAGTGTGCTTTTACTGTTGTTTGAATATTTGTTATGGATAACAAAATATCAACAGATTCATCAAGATTAAAATCCCATTCTTCTAAAATAGAAATAGGGTTTGAAACTAATTTCTGTGCTGACACTGGTATATCAAAATCTATTTGTCGTGAAATATTAAGTTGATTATGTTTAGAATTATCATATTCTAATTTCTTTAAACTCTTAGATTTTGCTCTTTCTCTATGAAACTCAACATCTTTTAATGCAGTGATTAATTCATAGACTTTAAAATCACTGTTAAATGTATCGGTCAAAATTAGAGCCATACCTTCATTTTGCCAGACGTGCGCTAAGTTATTTCCATGGCAGCGTTCTTGGCACTTATCTCAAGTCTGATGTGGGGAACTGCCGATTTCTTTGGTGGATTCGTATCCAAGAAAATACCTGCAAATAAAGTTCTGGTTTTGTCCTATCCAGTGGGATTACTGTTCTTACTAATTTATGCAGTTATGCTTCCAGGCGAGATAACTCTCAACGGTTTATTTATTGGCTCACTTGCAGGAGTGGTAGGAATTCTTGCGATGGGAAGTTTGTATTTAGCTTTAGCGATAGGCCCCATGGGTGTAATGAGTCCAGTTACTGCAGCTTGTTCAACATTAGTTCCCATAGCAATGGGATTAATTGTGGGCGAGAAATTAAGTTGGATCGCTTGGTTAGGAATTTCAATCGCGATAATTTCAGTAGTTTTGGTGAGTATGGAAACTTCCCCAACCGGTGGAAAATTGGTGGTAAGTCGAAAAGGCTTATTGTTAGCAATTATTTCAGGGCTCTTGATCGGAACTTTCTTAAGCCTGGTTGGTTTAGCTGCTTCAAATAATGGGATGTGGCCACTAGTTTTTGCCAGATTAATGTCATCAATTCTAGTAATTGGATATTTCGTTTACAAAAAATCAGAAAACTTTAGATCAGGTTATGATTCAAATCTTTTTGCTCTCGTAATTTTGTCGGGAGCACTTGATGCCACAGCCAATGCAGTTTTTGTTTTGGCAACATTCGAAGGATACTTATCTATCGCAGCTGTTATCGCTTCCTTGTATCCGGCTGCCACTGTCATCTTGGCCACAGCATTCTTGAAAGAGAAATTAACTGGTATTCAATTCTTAGGAATAGGCTTAGCCTTCTTCTCTGCAGGAATTCTTTCCCTAGTTTAAAAATAGTTAAATACATCGTCCCAAATCTGGTACGAATTAAACAATAAAAACTACTAATTCTTTGCCAAGTTAAATTATAATTCACCTAACAAGGCGGTGCACATGATCGTTGCTGAGATGTTGCCAGTTGCCAGAACTTTGTTTCGCTCCAAACCAATTGCTAATTCTCGACAAGATCGAATACTTGGTGCTTTGTTGGGTGCTGCAATTGGTGATGTTATGGGAAGTGCCATCACTGGTTTAACTAAAGAAAATATCAATCAACAATATGGTGAGTGGGGAATCTGCTCCCCGCCTTATGATTCAGTTGTTTCACACAACTTTCAGCTGACCCTATTTGCCCTAGATGCCCTAATAAATAGCACTCAGAAATCACAAAAACTTTCTGTTACAGGAATATCTGAGTGTTTACTTAAATGTGCTAAAGAATGGGAAACTGTAGTAAATCACCCCAATCTTTATCACGGCATCAATCATTTGGCTGATAAAAATAGTGTCTGTACCGATTTTATGAAGAACTATCCGCTGTGGAGATTCAAAAGACCTGGCATTAAAACTATTAATACAAATATTTCAGAACAAATAAATCCCATGCTATTAGCACTTCTGTTATGCGCTAACCATAAAACTGTGTATGAAGTATCTATTAATTTGACAAATACTCTAGGAATCCCAGTCACCCAATTAGATTTCTCAATTTTTCCACCATTGCTTATTAGCTATGAAACAGTCACAAAGGCCAATAAGATTTCTGGTTTAAATGAAATGCGCAAACAAATCAATCAATCTGAAAACCCATCTCTCATAGGGATGATGGCAGGATTTGAACATGGAGCTAAATATGGCATAAATGCTTTCAAGCAAATTTGGTATTTAAGAATTGATGCTATGAGTTTAAGTGAACAGATGGGCTGGAAATTGGCAGAAATATTAAGAGTTTTTGATAAATAAATATATTGAGGCAATCACGGCAACAAACAAAATGATTATTCTAAAGTAGGAAGCATCAAGTTTCTGAGCAAATCGTCCTCCTAAAATTCCTCCTAGAATTGATCCAATGGCAACTGAAATTGCAGTTTCCCAAACAACTAAACCGGAAAACACAAACAGTAATGCTGCTATGGCATTACCCGTTCCGGAACCAAGATTTTTTATTCCGTTTGCTTGTTGAATATTTGATAATCCAGCTATTCCAAATATGGCCAGTAGTACTACTCCGGTGCCGGCACCAAAGTATCCGACATAGATTCCTGCCACAACAAACCCAGGAATTATTACTTTGTAGTTTAGTTTGTAACTGTTTTTGGGAAATAATTTATAAACTAAAGGTTGAATTGCGATCAAAATACCAGCAACACCAATCAGGAATGGCACAATCAATTCAAAATTTCTTTCTGGTAGAAGTAGTAGCAATAAAGCGCCAATAATTGAAAAAATCGGCATCAACACCACTGCTATCAAAGCTAGTTGTTTTTGTTCTTTTAAAACCTTTCGATAAGTCCAACTACCTGCGAGTGATCCTGGAAAAACACCAACTGCCGCAGTCACATTTGCCACTAAAGGGGAAAGTCCTAATGCAACCAAAGTTGGAAAAACAATTAAAGTTCCACCACCAGCAACAACATTAAGAAAGCCACTTGCCATACCTGCAAGTAGTGCTACAAATAAATCCATTAATTATTTATTAATTAAACGCCAAGAAATTGGTAGTAAAGATGCAGCTAGGCAAGCTTTGATTGCATCACCAATTAGGAATGGAACTACTCCATTTAACAGCGCGTAGTAAAAACCTTTTTCCGTATAAATAGCTAACCAAGTTGCACCCATGGCATAAATGATCAAACTTCCTACCAGGTAGCCAAGTAAAACACCTTGAAATCTTTTGGTAGTGATTCTGCTGGCAAGTTTTCCAACAACAAAACTTGCTAACAAGAAAGCGAAAAGGTACCCAGCTGTCGCACCAAAAATTGCTTCGATGCCACCTCTATCACCAGCTAACACAGGTAAACCAAGTGCTGCTAAAGATAAATAGGCAAATTGTGCAATCAATGATTTAAACGGTCCGATTGCTGCAGCACCAAAAAGTATTGCAAAAGTTTGCATAGTTAAAGGCACGGGAGTAAAGGGAAGGGGAATTATAACTTGAGCACTTAAAACAGTTATGGCTGTTAAAGCAGAAATTTGGACTAAAGCTGAAGTACGAGTTTTGTGCCAGATGGAATCAACGATAAATGGCGATGCGCTAAGTGTTGTCATTTTATCTCCCTAGGTGGATTACTTATGTTACCAAGTTACTTCGTGGCGATGAGGAGGATTAGCACCTTGTCTCGAACAAGTTATGGATGCAGTCAAAGCACAGTTACTCAGGATCTGTGTTAAATCTGTTTTATTCAATTTGGAAAGCGAAGTTTCATCAAATATTTGTTTTTCCAAAATTTGAGTTATTAATGCAGCAGCAAAGGTATCACCTGCGCCAATGGTGTCTGTGACGTTAATTTCAGGAGTCGAGACTTCAATAAATTCTTCTTCTCTATTAATGGCAAATGCGCCATCTTTTCCTAAAGTTACAACAACAAGTAATGCCCCACTTTTGATTATTTCTAGTGCTGAATCTTGCGGAGATTTATCAGGATTTATCCACCGCAGATCTTCATCGCTAGCTTTCACCACGTGGGCAAGACTTGTTAAAATTTTGGCACGATTTCTAACTGCTGTTTCTGTTTGACCATCTAAGGGATGTCTAATGTTTGGGTCAAAAGTAAGCAAATATTTGCCAGATTCTCTTAAGTGAGAAAACCACTTTTCAACATTGCTTGCCCCAGGTTCAATGTAGGAAGTTAGTGAACCTAAATGAATAATTCTTATATCGTTATCAAAATCTTTCTTCAATTCCTCAGTCGTCCAGCCAAAGTCAGCTGCCCCTGTTAGTACAGCCTCATATTTTGGAGTTCCATCTTTTTGAATGATTGCATCAATTACCGATGAAGGTTCTTCTACAATTAAAGAATAATCTAAATTGATATTTTGATTAGTCAAGTAATTTCTTATTTCTATCCCAAAATTATCTTTTGATGTTCTGGCTTTCATGAAAGTTTTAACGCCAAGTCGCGCCAGTGCAACAGCTGTATTGGCAGGAGATCCACCAGGGATATTTTTTATTCCACCATAGATGCCGTGCACGACATCTATGAGTGCTTCACCGATTACTAGAACACTGGGCATTATCTAACCGATTATGCCTAGTTAATTATCGGCTTTGTCTAAACCTGGAAATCAGTTTTACTACAACTACAACAATCAATACAGCGATGATCCAAGGGATAAAATAGCCTAAAATTGAGGTGAGGTTGGCTGCAGCATTTAATAGAGCCACAAATCCCTTTTCAATTCCAGCCACGAAACCAATTGGTTTAATTGCGCTGAAAGAATCATTTGGAAGTAAAGCTAAGTAGATAACTGACATATCAACTTGTTCTGATAAATATTTCAATTGAGCAGTCAAACTATCTAATTCTGCTTGTCTTTCTGCAAGCGCAGTTTCGGCAGCAATGAGATCAGAGGTGTTAGTAGCTGCGGAGATGAGTTGTTTAAAACGATCTATAGAAGTAGTTAACGCCAAAACACGAGCATCAAGGTCCACTTTTTGTAAGGTCACATCAGTTGCCGATATCGATGATGATTCAACATCACCTAAATCTTTGAATGATTGAAGTGCTTTCTCCAAATTTGCAGATGGAACTCTGATTGTTAAATTGGCACTTAGTGATTCGTCACTGCCAGGATTTTTATATTGAGAAGAGTCATCGACTCGACCTTTAAATTGAGTTGCCAAATCTTGAGCCTGGGTGATTGCTTTTTCTACATTCTTAACCCTGATACTTAAAGAAGAAGTTTTAATAATTGATCGATCTAGAGCAGTTTTGTTTTCAACCATCATGTCGCCTGTTGCAGGTGCAGAACTAAGGGAAGAGTCAGACATTCCCATTGAATTTGTTGCCGATCCACAAGCAGTTAACGTCAGAGATCCAATTAATGAAATGGATATTAATACTTTCTTAAACAATTTTTCTCCAAGATTTGACTCGTATTTCTACTATATCTCTAGATAAATTGATTGTCGTTAATTTTGAATAACGGCACAGCAGTCAAAGGGGAAGTTCACCCCTGAGGTGCTTAACATCTCATGGTCCACCGCCACAATTTTACAGTCGTGTTTTGAAATTAAACTTCCTCCGGCGTAGTCTTAGGAGCACCATGGTGAATCAAAATATTGATTGGGAACTGCTTCGTAGTGAAGCAAAAAAAGCCCAAAAGAATGCTTATGCAAATTACTCAAAATTTCCAGTGGGTGCGGCGGCACTAGTCGATGATGGTCGAATCGTTTCTGGTTGCAATGTTGAAAACGCATCTTATGGTTTAACGCTTTGTGCTGAATGTGGATTAGTTTCACAACTTGCTTTAACTGGCGGAGGAAGACTGGTTGCATTCTCTTGTGTGGGACCTGAACCTGGAATTTTGCTACCTTGTGGCAGATGTCGCCAATTGTTACAAGAACATGGTGGCGGGGAATTAATAATTGATCACAACGATGGTCCAAAGAAATTAAAGGAATTACTGCCGGATGCATTTGATGGAAGTCATTTAAAATAAATGAAAGAACCATTAGGAATAATTGCTGGAACAGGTTTCTATTCAATCTCAGCTTTAAAAAATCCTGAAGTTAAAGTAATTGAAACAAAATATGGTCAAGCCCAAGTAACTAAAGGTACTTGGCATGATCGAATAACTTACTTTTTAACCAGACATGGCACTAAGCATTCTGTTCCACCGCACAAAGTTAACTACCGAGCAAATATTCAAGCCTTAGTTGATTTAGGGGTTAAAGATGTTCTGGCAGTAAATGTTTGCGGCGGAATAGATGAAAATGTTCCGGTAGGTGGTTTACAAGTAGTTGACGATTTTATTGATTTTACAAAAAACAGAATTTCTACCTTCTTTGATGGGGAAGAAGGAGTAAATCATGTTGACATGACAAACCCTTATAACCAGGATTTAAGAAATGTACTTGTTAAGAGTTGTAAGAATCTAAATATTCCCATTTCTGAGGGTGGAATTTATGGTGGTTTTGAAGGTCCAAGATTTGAAACAAAAGCTGAAATTCAAATGGCCAAACAAATGGGTGTAACCATGGTGGGAATGACAGGTGTTCCTGAAGTTGTTTTAGCTGTTGAAAAAGGATTGAGATACGCGGCAATTTGTATTGTGGCAAATCCTGCTGCAGGATTAAGCAGCGAAGAAATAACTATGGAAGATGTGCAAAAAGTGGTAGAAACCTCCGCTGCTCAAGTAGTTCAAGTTCTTGATGAAGCAACAAAGATTTTGGCTCAATAACTATGTCAACTCAAGTTGATTTAATTCTGCATAACGCTCAATATGTTGTGGTTGCTGACCAGAAAGCAACCGTGTTAAGAAATATTAGTATTGCGATTAAAGATGAAAAAATATTTGGTATTGTGCCAATTGATCAAGAAAATCAATGGCAATCAAGCAAAGTAATTGATTGTTCCCACCATTTGGTAATGCCAGGTCTTATTAATACTCACACTCATACACCAATGACACTTTTGCGAGGAGTCGCTGAAGATGTTGATTTGCAAGGTTTCTTAGAAAAAGTGTGGGCTGAAGAAGCAAGAATTATGGATGAAAAAGGAACCTACATTGGTGCCAAATTAGGTGCGTTAGAAGCTTTACTTGGTGGCACAACTTGCACTTTAGATATGTATTTGCATCCGCACATGGCACATAAAGGTGCTGTTGAAGTTGGGTTAAGACATTTAATTGGTCCAGTATTTTTTGATTTTGTAGGTCCAGATGGACTCGAATGGGATAAAAGAATTGAGCATTTAAGAAATTGGCCCAAAGTTATCAAAGAAATCGGTGGAGCGTATGCACCGCTAGTGGCTCAACCACATTCGACTTACACAGTTTCCCCAGAACATTTAGCTGAAGTTGCGAAGGTGGCTAAAGAAATAGGAGCAATTTTTAATACTCATATTTCTGAAAATCAAGTCGAAAATAAAGATGTAATAAAACGACATGGTAAAACTCCCACAAAAGTATTGCAAGACGCCCAAGCTTTGGAAAACGCAGTTTTTGCTCACGCAGTTAAATTAACTGATGAGGATAGAAACATTATTAAAGAAAATAAGGTCAGTCTTTCCCACTGTCCTGGTTCCAATCTAAAACTTGCCAGTGGTGCCTTTGAGTGGGTAAAAGCCAAAGAAAAAGGAATAAATGTTTCACTGGGAACAGATGGTTGTTCATCAAGTAACGATTTAGATATGTGGAATGTAATGAGATCAGCAGCAAACTTAGCTCGCCTAATTACAGAAGATGCCGCAGCAATTCCAGTAGCTGAAGTTGTTAGAGCAGCAACTCATGGCGGAGCACTAGCTCTTGGAATGCAAGATCGAATCGGAACCGTTGAAGTAGGTAAAGATGCAGACTTAATTGTGTTAGATCTTGATCAACCCCATCTTGTTCCGGTGGGAGACCCACACGGCTTACTTGTTTATGCCGCTGGTCGAAGTGATGTGGTGCATGTGTTAGTTGCAGGAGATCCCGTAATTGTGGACCGAATTTCTACCAAAGTTGATATGAACCAAGTAATTAGTGAAGCCAGAATTCATAGTGCCAAATGACAAATAGATTCAGCAACAAAGTTGCCCTTGTTACAGGTGCTAGTTCTGGTTTAGGTAAAGAAATTGCCTTGCAATTAGCAAACGAAGGCGCCCAAGTTGTGGTTCATTACAAAAATAATAAAAAAGGCGCAGCAGAAGTTGTGGCCCAAATTGAACATAAAGGTGGAAAAGCTTTCAGTGTTCAAAGTGATTTATCAACTGGAAATCTTGATTTAGTTGCAGAGAAATTAGTATCCGAAGTATTAAAACAGGTTTCTACAATTGATTATTTAGTCAATAATGCAGCTGATCAAACTCTAGATCCCTCAGATCCAATGGATGAGAAAGTCATGAATTCAATCATGTTCACAAACGTCTTAGCTCCACAGGCAATTGTTAAAGCCTTTTTAAATATTTTTAAACCAGGAAATGCGATTGTAAATATTACCTCCATAGAAGCAGAGCACCCCTTTCCAAATCACTCTTTGTATGCCTCAAGTAAAGCTGCCTTAACTCGATACACAGAATTAGCAGCTGTTGAATTAGCAGCATTAGGAGTTAGATGTAACGCAGTTGCGCCAGGTTTAGTTGATCGAGATGGATTAGATAAATCTTGGCCAGAAGGTTTAAAGAAATGGAATGAAAGATCTCCAATGAAAAGACCTGTCAGTGCCAGTGAAGTGACTAAGTCTGTTTTGTTCCTATTAAGTGATGAGGCATCAGGGGTAACAGGAATTTCTGTTAGCGTTGATGGTGGTTGGAGTGTGGCATGAACTTTCAAGATTTGATTTATGCAAAGCGTGATGGTGGAGTATTAACTGAAGAACAAATCCGTTGGTTTATCAACGCGTTTACCAAAGATGAAATTCCTAATGAACAAGCTGGATCCTTTCTTATGGCTGTGTTCTTTCAAGGTTTAAATAAACAAGAATTAAATGTTTGGACTGATGCCATGATCAAAAGTGGTGAGAAATTAGACCTTTCCTCTGTCGGTAAACCAACTGTTGATAAACATTCCACTGGTGGAGTTGGTGACAAGATTTCGCTTCCTCTTTGCCCCCTAGTGGCATCCTTTGGGGCCGCTGTTCCTCAATTATCTGGTAGAGGATTGGGATTAACTGGCGGAACTTTAGACAAAATGGAATCTGTTTCTGGATTTAATATCACGCTGTCAAATGATCAAATGATTAAACAATTGAAAGACGTTGGTGTTTTTATTACTGCAGCAAGTTCTGGTTTAGCTCCTGCCGATAGAAAGATGTACTCATTCAGAGACGTTATTGGCGCCGTGGAATGTATTCCCCTAATCGCTTCGTCAATTATGAGTAAAAAGATTGCTGAAGGAACTCAAGCTTTAGTTTTAGATGTTAAAACTGGTCGAGGTGCTTTCATGAAAGATTTTTCAAAAGCTAAACAATTAGCTGAGACTATGGTTGAAATTGGCAATAAAGCGGGAGTTAAAACCGTTGCGCTGATTACCCAAATGGATACACCCCTTGGTCAAGCAGTGGGAAATGCTTTAGAGGTAAGTGAATCAATTGATGTCTTAAATGGCAAAGGACCTCAAGATGTTATTGAAATAACTTTGGCTTTAGCAAAAGAAATGTTGGAATTAGCAGGAATCAAGAAAGATCCAGCAACAGGATTGAAAGATGGTTCCGCATTTGAAATTTGGAAGAAAATGATTATTGCCCAAGGGGGAGATCCTGAAATAGAAATCCCAGTTGCCACCAACAAAGAAAATGTGGTTGCAACAAAAGCTGGCTACATCACCAATCTTGATGCCTATGCAATTGGTTTAGCTGCGTGGAGATTAGGTGCGGGTAGAGAAAAGAAAGAAGATTCAGTTTCCAAGACAGCAGGAATTATTTGTTTGGCCAAAGAAGGCGATTATGTGGAAAAAGATCAACCAGTTCTCGAACTACACATCGATGATGCTTCCAGATTGCCTCTTGCCAAAGCTGCACTAGAAAATGCCTTCACTATGGGCTCTGAGCCGAAAGAAAAGCGAAAAATCATCCTGGATCGCATCTCTTAAAACTCAGTTCACAGTAGTAACAGAAGTTTCATAACGCTTTCATCACGTAATGAAATTCACCCATGAATATAGAAATAATTCCCCATATTTGGCGTAGTGTCTTCAGTATCGGCAGTGAAAACTACTGGTAATCAAACGTTCCTAAAATGGGGCGAACAATAAAAAGAGGGAGCACTAGTTAATGAAGCGCATGCGCACATTAGCAGGAATTTCAATTCTTGCGTTAGTACTAGCAGCTTGCAGCAGTGGATCAACTGATACAGCAGCAGATACAGCCGCTGCATTAGATGATTCAAACTGCGCAGCAGCTGAAAGCTTTTGCGTTGGTTTAGTAACCGATATCAGCAAGGTTGATGATAAGTCATTCAACCAATCCGCACATGAAGGTGCTATGGCAGCCGCAGCAGAAGTTGGCGGTTTCTATAAGTACATCGAAACCACAGACACAAAAGACTATGCAGCAAACATGGGACAATTCACCGACAAGAGCTATGACGTAATCGTCACAGTTGGTTTCTTGATGGCAGAAGCTACCGTTACTGCAGCAAAAGCTAATCCAAACACCAAGTTCATCGGTGTAGATCAATTCCAAGGTGAAGTAGTTGCAAACTTAACAGGTTTGATTTTCCCTGAAGATCAAGCAGGTTATGGTGCAGGTTATTTGGCTGGACTAATGACAAAGACCAATAAAATTGGTTCAGTACTTGGTCTAGAAATTGCACCAGTACAACTATTTGCTAAGGGTTTCGAAGCAGGTGCCAAGGCAGCAAATCCAAAAGTTGCTGTGACAACTGTTTACCATCCACCAGCCGATAACGGTTTCGGTGATCCTGTATGGGGCGCAGCCGAAGCTAAAAAACAATTAGCTCAAGGTGCAGACATCATTTTCGGTGCAGGTGGCGGAACTGGTAACGGTGCTTTGATTGAAATTGCAAAAGCTGAAGGTGCAGGAACAGCAGTCTTTTGTATCGGTGTTGACACTGATCAATGGGGAACTGTTCCAGAAGCACAACCATGTTTGATCACTTCAGCAGTTAAAGGTTTGACTTTAGGAACCTCTGACTTAGTGAAAAAAGCATTTGATGGTTCAATTGCTGGTGGAAACTTTGTTGGAACTGCTGGTATTGCTGATTACCATGATTTTGCTTCGGTCGTTCCTATGGACGTTCAAGACAAAGTTGCTGGTGTTGTAGCTGGACTAAAAGACGGCTCAATCAAGACTGGTGTAAAACTCTAGTCAAATCAGTTAGTTAAGGACAGAATGTTAGTGGGACGCAATCTCGATTGCGTCCCACTTTCATAATTAGGGGATAAGGAGAAATCAATTGACTTTGACTGAAACAAAAAATACTAACAAAATTGGTTTTTTTGTTCGTAATCAATCAATTGTTGTTCCAATCGCTGCAATTTTTGTAGCCTTTGTTTTGGGTGGCATTTTAATTTCTCTGCAAGGTGTTAATCCACTAGTTGCATACAGAGCAATTTTTTCAGAAGCCTGGTTTGATTCAGATGGACTTCTAAGAACTTTTCAAAAAACGACTCCCTTAATTTTAGCTGGATTAGCAGTAACCGTTGGTTTAAGAGTTGGACTTTTTAATATTGGGGCACAAGGTCAATTAATTTCTGCAGCATTAGCTTCCGCTTTAGCGGGTATTTATATAACTAACTTGCCTCCAATTTTGCACGTTATAGTTGCATTATTTTGTGGAGTAATTGTTGGAGCACTTTGGGCAGGAATCGCTGGTGTATTAAAGGCTTATAGAGGTGTGCACGAAGTTATTTCAACAATTATGTTGAATAGTATTGCGATTGGAATTCTAGATTACTTAGTAAGTAATCCCTTCCAAGAACCCGATCAATCATTGCAGAGAACTAAAAAAATTGCCGAAACTGCAGTATTACCAAATTTTGGAGTGATTCCATTTGGTTTCATTTTGGCACTCATTATTTGCCTATTAGTTTATTGGATGCTTAATAAAACCACCGCAGGTTTCAGATTTAATACTGTTGGGAAAAATAAATTTGCTGCAACTTATGCAGGGATAAACATGAAACTAATGGTTGTTACTGGGATGTTGCTCAGTGGTGGCCTGGCAGGACTTGGCGGAGCAATAGAAACATTAGGAATCACTTACCGATTTGAACCAGCATTTAATGCAGGATTAGGTTTTGATGGAATCACAATTGCTCTTTTGGCAAGAGCAAATCCTTTGGCCACAATTCCAGCCGCAATTTTAGTTGGAACACTTCGAGCCGGGGGCGCTTCTTTACAGTTTGAAACTGGAATTGAACCTGAAATCGTTGACGTTTTATTAGCTATAACTTTATTGCTGGTTTCGGCACCTATCTTGGCGAAGTACTTGTTTAAAGGAAAAGCTCAAAAATCAGCAAATGTCACAAGTGGGTGGGGTAACTAATGTTGGATTTTATTAAAGATAACAGAAAACCAGTTATAACTCTTGGCTTAGTTACGATAATTGCTTACGTTTTCTATTTCCTTGACGAAATAAAAACTACTTCAGTTTTAGTTTTCGGGTGGGGGTATGCGGTTCCATTAGTTCTGGCTGCGATGGTAGGAATTATTGGTGAGCGCACTGGCGTTGTAAATATTGGCATCGAAGGCCAAATGCTTATGTCTGCATTTGCTAGTTTTTTTGGTTCAGTGATAACTGGAAATATTTATTTAGGAATGTTGATCGGTATTGCTGCAGGTTTATTAATGGGTGCTTTCTTAGCTGTGGCAGCGGTCAAATGGGAGATGGATCAGATTATTGCCGGTGTAGTTATAAACATTGTTGCTGCAGGATTGACATCGTTTTTCTATGCTCCGGGTAAAACACTTCCTCAATTAGTGCCTGTTGTTTCAATCCCAATCTTGAGTGACATTCCTTTAATTGGCCCAGTGTTTTTCCGAAATGGAATATTTGCCCTTGCAACCTTGTTTATAGTCTTAGCCGTAAATTTTGCAATTTTTAAAACACGTTGGGGTTTAAGAAGTAGATCAGTTGGTGAGTATCCAAGTGCCGCAGATGCCGCAGGAATTAATGTCACCAGAGTTCGAATGATGAATGTAACTCTCGCTGGTGCCTTAGCAGGTTGTGCAGGCGCATTTTTAGCTTTAGAAGCTGCCGGAACATTTGCTCGAGGATTAACAGCGGGACGAGGATTCTTAGCCTTAGCAATCATGATCTTTGGTGCCTGGAATCCAATGGGAGCTCTTGCTGCAGCACTTTTCTTCGGATTATCAACAGCTCTTGCCAGTCAATTACAAGCTGATGAAGTTATTAATATTCCACAGCAATTTGTTAACTTGTTACCTTTCGTAATGACCTTAATTGTGTTATCTGTTGCAGTAGGAAGAGTAAGACCACCTGCGGCAGCGGGCCAGCCTTATACAAAGGAGGGCTAATTTTGACTGAATATTTGATTGAAGCTAAAAATTTATCTAAAAAGTTTCCAGGAGTTTTAGCTAATGACAATGTTTCATTAACACTTGAAAAAGGTGAAATTCTTGCACTACTAGGTGAAAATGGTGCAGGTAAATCCACGTTAGTAAAAATGATTTATGGCCTTTATGGTTCAGATGGTGGCGAATTATTCATTAAAGGTAAAAAAGTTGAATTTCATTCTCCGGCAGAAGCCATTGCTATGGGCATTGGCATGGTGCATCAACATTTTCAATTAGTGCCAGTTATGACTGTGGCAGAAAATATTGTGTTAGGTGCAGAAAAAACCAAAGGAATCAAATTTGATTTAGTTGCAGCTGAAAAAGAAGTAACAGAACTATCTGTTAAGTACGGTTTGGAAGTTGATGCCAAAGCAAGAATTGAAGATTTGCCAGTGGGTATGCAGCAAAGAGTTGAAATTCTGAAAATGCTTTATCGTAAAGCAGATATTTTGATTATGGATGAACCCACCGCGGTATTAACTCCCCAAGAAACAGATGAATTATTAAAAGTTATGCAAGGTTTTGCAGAAAAAGGGGTAGGGGTAATTTTCATTACCCATAAACTTCGCGAAGTTTTAGCAATTGCAGATCGAGTTGTTGTGCTTAGAAATGGCAAAGTAGTTGGAAGTGCAAGACCAAAAGACACAGATCAAGAAGGATTGGCAACCATGATGGTTGGTCGAAGTGTGGTGCTAGATGTAAAAAAAGATCTAGCAACTCCTAAAGAAGTTGTATTACAAGTTAAGAATTTAAACGTGCGAGATGATAGAAAACTAACTGCAGTGAAAGATTTAACTCTTGAGGTTAGAGCTGGTGAAATTGTTGGAATTGCAGGGGTAGAAGGAAATGGGCAAAGAGAATTAGTGCAAGCCATAACAGGATTAAGAAAAATTGATTCTGGAACTGTGGAAATTAACAATGAAGATGTCACGAAACTGAGTCCTCATAAAATCCATGAATTAGGGGTAGCTCATGTTCCCGAAGATCGCGAAAAAGATGGCTTAGTCGCTGCCTATTCAATTGCTGATAATTCTGTTTTAAATAGATTTGATGAAAAAGAATTCTCTAAAGCAGGGGTGAGACAAACTGGCGCAATTAGAGCATTAGCTACTAAATTAGTGGAAAAATTTGATGTAAGAACCCCTTCAATTGACACTTCAGCTGGTTCTTTATCTGGGGGAAATAAACAAAAACTTGTTATTGCAAGAGAACTAATTTGGGGACCAAAATTACTTATAGCCGCCCAACCAACCAGAGGCGTTGATGTGGGTTCAATTGAATTCATTCATAACCAAATAGTTGCCGCCCGTGACGCTGGATCTGCGGTGTTATTGGTATCTGCTGAATTAGATGAAGTTTTAGGATTAGCTGATCGAGTGGCAGTTATGTATGCGGGAAGAATCGTAAAGATTTTAGATCAAAAAGATGCGGAAAGAAATAAAGTGGGAAGACTCATGGCCGGTGGAGACGTTAACTAAATGTCTGAGAAATTAACACCAGAAATAATCAAATCGGTTCCTAAAGTTTTATTGCACGATCATTTAGATGGTGGAGTCAGACCTGCCACAGTTGCACAATTAGCAGAGGAATTTGGTCACAGCAATCTTCCAACTACAGATCCAGTAGCACTGGCAAAATGGTTTAGAGATAACTGTGATTCAGGTTCGTTAGAAAAATACTTGGAAGCCTTTGTCCACACAGTTGGTGTTATGCAAACAGCAGCTGCCCTAGAAAGAGTTGCCTTTGAAGCAGCAGAAGATTTAGCAAATGATGGTGTGGTTTATGCAGAAATAAGGTTTGCTCCCGAATTACACCAAAATCAAGGATTAACACTTGATCAAGTGGTGGAAGCTGTAATTAAAGGTTTTCAACGCGGGGAAGAAACCATGGCCAAAAATGCTAAACCAATTGTGGTGAGAGCTTTGTTAACCGCAATGCGAACAGCTGCAAGATCAAGTGAGATTGCAGAACTTTCAGTTAAGTGGCGCGATAAAGGTGTAGTTGGTTTTGATATCGCAGGTAAAGAGGCAGGTTTCCCCCCAACAAGACATTTGGATGCTTTTGATGCAGTCAGACGAGCAAATTTTCATATGACAATTCATGCTGGTGAAGCATTTGGTTTGCCTTCAATTTGGGAAGCGGTACAGATTTGTGGCACAGATCGTTTAGGTCACGGAGTGAAAATTGTTGATGATTTAAGTTTTCAAACAAATGGTGAAGTAAAATTAGGTGAACTTTCTGCTTACGTTCGTGATCGCAGAGTGCCACTTGAACTTTGTCCATCATCAAATGTGCAAACGGGTGCGGCTAAAAGTATTAAAGAACATCCCATTGGAGTTTTAACAAAACTTGGTTTTAGGGCAACTGTTAACACGGATAACAGATTGATGTCTGATACTTCCATGACAAAGGAAATGTCACTTTTAGTGACCGAATTGGGTTTCACGTTAAAGCAATTGCAATGGTTAACAGTAAATGCAATGAAAAGTTCATTTATTCCTTTTGATCAAAGACTCAAATTAATCAATGAGAACATAAAACCCACCTACGCCAAAATTGCTCAAGATTTAGGAATAAAGTTCTAAAACCCCCGTGGGTGCCACACAGTTTTAGTTTCTAAGAAAGTTTTAATTCTTGTTAAACCATCCATTTTAGTATTAGGGCGTAGTACTCTCTTCAAATTTATGGCAGCTTCCTTTTCTAATTCGAGTGCTATTGCTTTACTTTCAACTCCACTTAAATCAATAGCGTTAACATCTTGGTGACTGGCAAGCCATGGGGCAATTTCTTTATAGGAACCAGTCAATATGTTTACAACTCCACCGGGTACATCACTGGTTGCTAAAACTTCAGCTAAAGAAATAGCGGGCAAAGGTTGTGTTTCTGAAGCTATAACTACCACGGAGTTTCCGCTGACCACAATGGATGCAATTGTTTCAACTAAACCTAAGAGTGGTGATTTGTCAGGGGCAATTGCTGCCACAACACCTGTTGGTTCAGGAATTGAAAAATCAAAGAACGGTCCAGCTACTGGGTTACTAGATCCAGTAACCATTGCGATTTTGTCTGCCCAGCCGGCAAACCAAACCATTAAATTAATTGCCTCATCAACTTCATTTTCAGCATGTTTATTACTTTTGCTGCATAAATTTAACTCTTCCACAAACTGTTCACGACGACCTTGCATTAATTCTGAAACTCGATATAAAACTTGGGCACGGTTATAAGCAGTAGCCTCGGACCATTTTGTAAATGCGGATCTAGCAGCAACAACTGCATCGCGGGCATCTTTACGGGAAGCTAAGGCAACGTTAGCTAAGAAATTTTGATTGTTGTCAAATATTTCATAAGTTCTTCCTGATTCAGATCTAGGAAAAGCTCCACCAATGAATAGTTTGGCAGTTCTTTTCACATCAATGTTTGACATTTATTTCCCCGCCTTCAAGTAAGCCTCAAGTCCTTGGCGTCCGCCTTCGCGACCATAACCTGATTCTTTATATCCACCAAATGGACTTGTGGGATCAAATTTATTAAATGTGTTTGCCCAAATAACACCAGCTCTTAAACGATGTGCAACCTCCAGGATTCGAGATCCTTTTTCAGTCCAAATACCTGCACTTAAACCAAATGGAGTGTTGTTAGCTTTTTCAATTGCTTCATCAGGTGTTCTAAAGGTGAGCACACTTAACACCGGACCAAATATTTCTTCACGTGCAATTCGATGAGAAAGAGAAACATTTGTAAATACTGTCGGCGCAAACCAGAAACCTTTATTAGGAATCTCACAAGGAGCACTCCACATTTTTGCCCCTTCAGATTTACCTGCTTGAGTTAAGGCATGAATTTTTGCTAATTGAGCAGCAGAATTTATGGCACCTATATCGGTATTTTTATCTAAAGGATCTCCCATGCGAAGTGTTTTCATTCGTTCATAAAGAAGATTTAAGAAATCATCAGAAATTGATTCTTGTAATAGCAATCTCGATCCGGCACAACAAACATGGCCTTGGTTAAAGAAAATACCGTTAATAACACCTTCCACTGCTTGATCCATTGCGGCATCGTCGAAAATAATATTGGCAGCTTTGCCACCAAGTTCTAAAGTGACTTTCTTATCTGTTCCAGCCACAGCTTGTGCAATAAGTCTGCCCACTTCAGTTGATCCGGTGAAAGCAACTTTGTCAATTTCTGGATGTTCAACTAAAAATCTTCCTGTTTCACCGGCACCGGTGACAATGTTTACAACACCATCAGGTAATTCAGCTTGTTGACATATTTCAGCAAATAGTAGTGCAGTTAAAGGTGTGGTTTCAGCAGGTTTTAATACCACAGTGTTACCTGCAGCTAGGGCAGGTGCAATTTTCCAAGCCAGCATTAACAGCGGAAAATTCCAAGGAATAATTTGTCCAGCAACACCAAGTGGTTGTGGATTTTTACCTAAACCAGCGTAATCAAGTTTGTCGGCCCAACCTGCGTAATGAAAGAAATGTGCGGCAACTAACGGAATATCAATGTCTCTACTTTCTCTGATCGGTTTTCCGTTATTCATTGATTCAAGGACCGCTAGTTCCCTTGATCTTTCTTGAATTAGACGTGCGATGCGATAGATGTATTTTCCTCGTTCTGCACCACTTAGCTTGGACCAAGATTTAAATGCTTTACGGGCAGAATTCACTGCATAATCAATATCCTCAGAACTTGCTTCTATTATTTCGGCAAGAACTTCTTCAGTGGCCGGATTAATAGTTTTATAAGTTGAACCATTTTTACTTTTAACGAATTTTCCATCAATAAATAGTTCGTAACTAGTTTTTAGATTAACAACTTTGGTTGATTCGGGTGCTGGAGCGTATTCAAAAACCATTAGTCCACCGTCACATAATCTGGGCCGGAATAGGCACCATTTTGCATTTTTCGTCTTTGCATTAAAAGATCATTTAATAAACTTGAGGCACCGAATCTAAACATGTTTGGGTTCATCCAGTTATCACCTAAAGTTTCTTTGATTAAAACCAAATATTTCATAGCATCTTTAGTGGTCTTGATACCGCCTGCTGGTTTCATCCCAATTCTTCGATGGGTTGCAATTTCAAAATCTCTAATGGCCTGCAACATGACCAGGGTTACCGGCAAAGTCGCAGCGGGTTGAACTTTCCCGGTGGAAGTCTTAATAAAGTCTGCTCCAGCTAACATGGCAATCCAAGAGGCTTTTTTTACGTTGTCATAGGTTTTCAATTCGCCAGTTTCTAGAATCACTTTCAAGTGAGCTGCCTGGCAAGCTCGTTTGACTGATTGAATCTGATCATAAATATCTAGAAATCTTCCTTCATGAAATGCGCCACGATCTATAACCATGTCAATTTCATCGGCACCTTGCGAAACTGCATCTGCTGTGTCTTGCAATTTTGCTGCTAATGAAACTCTTCCGGCAGGAAAACCTGTGGCGACAGCTGCAACATTTATGTTTGTTCCTTGCAAATTTTCTTTTGCAACAGCAACCAAATCGCTATAAACACAAACTGCAGCAACACTGGGCACAGTTGAATCGAGGGGATCTGGTCTTCTTGCTTTGGCGCAAAGCGATTTAACTTTACCTTTGGTGTCCATGCCTTCCAAGGTTGTTAAATCAATCATGCGAATAGCAAGATCAATACCTTCTGCTTTTGCTGTGGTTTTAATAGAACGAGTTCCTAATTTTGCTACTCGTTCCTCCACCCCAACTTTGTCTACCCCAGAAAGGCCATTTAAAAATTTTTTAAGTGCAGAATCACTATTGGTGGTATCGCGAAGAAAAGAGGGGAGTACTAACGGATCGTCTTTGAGCACGAATACAGCGTATCTAATCGGTGGAAAGTTTAAATAGTCGTGAGTAATTGGTGCACAGATTTAGCCAAAGAATCTAATTCTTGAATAGCAATAGCCTGATTTGTTTGTGGGTTACCCGGCTTGGTAATTACTTCTAGGTAGCACTTTAATTTTGGTTCCGTGCCACTTGGTCGAACGATTATTCTGCCATTTTTTGTCATTAATCTAATTCCTGAGGTGGGTGGCAGACCGTCAATTCCATTATTCATATCTTCTACTTTTTCTACATTAAATTCACCTATTTTTGTGGGCGAATCAGAAATTAGTTTCTGAGTTATTTTTATAGCTTCAGAAACAGAAGCAAATCTAAAACTTAATTGTTTAGTTAAGTGCACCCCAAATTCTTGATAAATCTCATTTATAATTCCAGTCACAGAATTATTATTTTGTTTTATGTATGAGATCATTTCTACAACTCTTAAGGCTGCAGTGATGCCATCTTTATCTCTAACAAATTCTGGATCTGTGCAATAACCAATGGCTTCTTCATAACCAAAAATTAGTTCATCTAAATGGCCCATCCATTTAACCCCAGTTAATGTACTGGCACCTATTAAGCCATGTGCTTGAGCCATTTTGGGGACAAGTGAACTTGAAACTATTGAGGCCACCATTTGACCATGAAGTGGCACGTGAGTTAATTTAGATTTTTCAATCAGCCACCAAGCCAATAAAAATCCTAATTCGTCACCGCTTAAAACTTTCCATTTCCCATTTTCTGGAACTGCCACAGCGCAGCGGTCTGCATCTGGATCATTAGCAATTGCTACATCTGCTTCTATTTTTTGGGCCAGCCCAAGCAGCAGGTCCATTGCTCCTGGTTCTTCTGGGTTTGGAAAAGAAACAGTGGGAAAATCTGGATCTGGTTTAGTTTGTTCTGCAACATTTATTGATGGATTAAATCCTGCTTCTTTCATGCACGCATCAAAAGTTTCTTGGCCAACACCATGCATTGGCGTAAAAGCAACTTTGATTTGGCCATAATTATTATTCACAAGTTGAGCGGCACGTTGGTGATATTGATTGGTGATATCTATTTCATTCCAGCCGGAAGCAAGTTTTATTTCATCAGCCCTTGGTGCAGATTTAATTAGTTGGGCAATCTCTTTATCCATCGGTGGAATAATTCCAGCACCAAGATGATCATAAACTTTGTAACCGTTATCTTGAGGGGGATTGTGTGATGCGGTAATCATTACTCCAGCATTAGCACCAATATGTCTGACTCCAAAAGCTAAAACAGGGGTAGGAAGCTTTGAGGGTAATCTAAATACTTCTAAGCCAAGTGAAATTGCAACTCCACATACATCTTGTGCAAACTGATCAGACATATGACGAGCATCATTTCCCACAATTAATTTAGGTTTTTTACCAGGATTCTTATTTAATAAATACTGGCAAAGACCATAAGTGGCACGTATTACAACAGCACGATTCATACGTGATTGTCCGGGACCAATTTCTGATCTTAATCCAGCTGTTCCAAATTCTAGGTCGCCTGAGAAAAGTGAGGTTAATTTATCAATGTCGTTATTTTTAATTAAATCTAAAACTTGTTTTTTTGTTGTTGAATCAGGATCATGCTCAGCCCAATTTTTAGCTAAACTAATTAAATTTTCACTCACAGTTTTTCAATAACTTTCTTTAGCAAATCACCCATTCGAGCAGCAGCAGCTAATCCAGCTGCTAACACTTCTTCGTGATTTAGATGTTCTTCGGTAAGCCCTGCACCAGGATTTGTGACCATGGAAATTCCTAAAACTTCAGCTTGAGCTTCACGTGCCGCTATTGCTTCTAAAGCGGTAGACATTCCCACTAAATCTCCACCAAGTCTAATTGCCATTTGCACTTCAGCAGGAGTTTCGTATTGAGGACCATGAAATTGTACGTACACACCTTCCTCCAAAGAAGGATCAATTTCTTGGGCAATCTTTCTTAATCTTTTGGAATAAACTTCACTTACATCTAGAAATCGTGGCCCAACTAGTGGGGTCGCACCTGTTAGGTTTATGTGATCTCTAATTAAAATTGGTGTGCCAGGTTTCCAGTTAAGGTTCAATCCACCACAAGCATTAGTCAAAATTATTGTTTTCACACCACTTGCAACCGCGGTTCTTACGGCGTGAACAACTGCTGCTGTTCCTTTACCTTCGTAATAATGGGTTCGACCCATTTGAATTAAGGTTTGTGAGTTTCCAACTTTTACACTTCTAATTTTTCCAGCATGACCGGCCACAGCAGGAGCACTAAATCCTGGTAAATCAGTGACAGTAATTTCTGCATCCGGTTTACCTAATGCCTCAACTGCCGGAGTCCAGCCAGAACCTAAAACAACTAAAACATCATGTTGAGCGATTTTGGTTATTTCAGCTAATTTGGCTGCGGAGGCTTTTGCTAACTCATAAGGGTCTTGGTTCACGCAGTAACGCTACTACTTATATATATAGAGAAGGAAAGCCATTGGCTTAAGCGTAAGAAAAGTGTCCAATCTCGCAAACAGACCCGTTCTCTCATAAACTCTATTCTTGTGCGCTTTTTAAATGAACCAACCTACGATTTGACCTATGACGATGTGTTCATGGTGCCAAGTCATTCTGATTTAACCTCCCGAGTCGATGTTGATTTAGCTGCACATGATTTAACCGGTACCACTATTCCTTTGGTGGTGGCCAATATGACTGCAATTTCTGGTCGCAGAATGGCTGAAACAATTGCTCGCCGTGGTGGTTTGGTGGTAATTCCCCAAGATGTGCCGCTACCAGTTATTACTGAAATTATTGATTGGGTTAAAAGCCGAAATACTTTTTATGACACACCTTTAACTCTTAGTCCAGATCAAACCGTGGCCGATGCCATGGGAATTATTCATAAGCGTGCCCACGGTGCGGTAGTTGTGGTAGAAAATGGCAAACCAATTGGCATTGTTACGGAAGAAGACTGTGCAGAAGTTGATCGCTTTACTCAAGTCAATCAAGTGATGAGTAAAGAACTAATTACTATCACCGAAAAACTTTCACCACGAGAAGCATTTGATTATTTGAATGACAATCGAACAAAACTTGCTCCAGTGGTAGCAAAGGATGGCAAACTTTTAGGTATCTTGACCAAAATTGGGGCCCTAAGAGCAAGTTTATATAATCCAGCTTTAGATAAAAATGGAAAACTTATAATTGCTGTGGCTGTGGGAATAAACGGTGATGTGGCAGCAAGAGCTGAAAAAATTATTAAAGCAGGAGCTGATGTGTTAGTGGTTGACACGGCACACGGTCATCAAAAGAAAATGATTGAAGCATTAATTGCGATTAAAGCATTAAATCCTAAGGTTCCAATTGTGGCAGGAAACGTAGTAACTGCAGCAGGTGTTAAAGCTTTAATTGAAGCAGGTGCAGACATTATTAAAGTTGGAGTTGGCCCAGGAGCAATGTGCACCACTCGTATGCAAACAGGTGTGGGTAGACCACAATTTTCTGCAGTTCTGGAATGTTCAGCTGAGGCAAAAAAATATGGTAAAACAGTTTGGGCTGATGGTGGGGTTAGACATCCTCGCGATGTGGCATTGGCTTTGGCGGCTGGTGCATCACATGTAATGATCGGTTCTTGGTTTGCAGGAACTTATGAGTCACCAGGTGATTTACAAAAAGATGCTGCAGGAAAATTGTTTAAAGAATCTTTTGGGATGGCTTCTGCTCGAGCAGTAGCTGCACGAACCAGTGGCGAAGATGCATTCGACAGGGCACGAAAATCTTTGTTTGATGAAGGTATTTCAACTTCGAGAATGTACTTAGATCCAAATCGACCAGGGGTAGAAGATTTAGTTGATGAAATAATTGCCGGACTGCGCTCTTCCTTCACCTATGCAGGAGCTAAAACAATTAGTGAATTCGCGGAAAAAGCTGTGGTCGGAATTCAATCAGCAGCAGGTTATGCCGAAGGCAGACCGCTATATACCTCTTGGAATAGTTGAAAGAATAAAAATAAGGGCCAGATTTCTCTGGCCCTTATTTTTATTCCCTAGGAAATTATCCGAGTAGATCTCTAATCGGGGATGTTGCAAAATAAACCACGAAGGCACCAGCCACTACCCATAGCAATGGGTGAATGGATTTTGATTTGCCAACAGCGACTTTTAATACAACATGAGTAACAAATCCTGCACCCATACCTACCGCAATTGAGTAAGTAAATGGCATCAAGATGATTGTTAAGAATGCTGGAAGCGCGATTGTTACATCGGTCCAGTCAATATCTTTGATTTGCGTCATCATTAAGAAACCAACGATGAGCAATGCTGGAGTTGCGGCTTCGTAGGGAACTAATGCAACTAATGGTGACAAGAATGTTGTCAACAAGAATGCAATTCCGGTAACGATGCTTGCTAATCCTGTGCGAGCGCCTTCGCCCACACCTGATGCTGATTCGATGTAAGAAGTATTTGAAGAAATACCACTTGCACCGCCAGCCATAGCTGCAATTGAATCGACCAACAATATTTTGTCGGCGTTAGGAACGTTTCCTTTGCTATCAGAAAGACCTGCTTCTGCACCAATGGCAGTCATCGTGCCCATGGTGTCGAAGAAATCAGTGATTAGCAATGTGAAAACTAGCAATGCTGCAGTTAAGAATCCTGCAGTTGCAAATCCACCAAACAAATCGAATTGACCAATTAATCCAAAGTCAGGTGTAGCAATTAATGAACTTGGGATTGCTGGCACATTCAAATTCCAACCACTTGGGTTGACTTTGTCTGGGGCAGTAAATAGTGGTCCAATCTTGTAAACGGATTCTAGAATTACAGCAAGCACTGTTGCTGAAAGAACTCCGATTAAGATTGCACCTTTTGTTTTGCGTGCATACAAGAATGCGATCAAGAGCAAACCAAAGATGAAGACCACTACTGGCCATCCAACAAGGTTTCCGCCTGCGCCTAGTTCAACTGGAACTGGTCCAGATTGAGTACGGCGAACAAATCCTGCATCCACTAAACCAATTAGCGCGATGAATAAACCAATACCAACGGAGATAGCTATTTTTAATTGAGTTGGTACAGCTTTAAATACTGCAACACGGAAACCAGTAAGAACTGCGATGGTGATGATAATTCCTTCCAACACCACTAAGCCCATTACTTGATCCCATGGCATATAGCCTGCAGCGATTCTGGCAACGAATGCATTGATGCCCAGGCCAGTTGCTAGAGCTAATGGAAAATTAGCAACAGCCCCCATCAATATGGTTAAAATTCCTGCAACTAAAGCAGTTGTTGCTGCGATTGCTGCCAAATTAGGTGCTTCTCCGCCACCTAGGAATTTACCGTTGACATCTTGTGTGAATCCCAAGATCAGCGGATTTAGTACAACTATGTAGGCCATGGTTAGGTATGTAACAAGCCCACCACGGACTTCTTGACTTACGCTGGATTTTCTTTTCTTAATTTGGAAATATGAATCCAATGTTGCCATTAGCTAGTTTTTTCCCCTCCTGATTTATTACTTGTGAAGCCAAGTAATAAGGCAAACTTTATTCGCAAATTGGTCTCACCTAGTCCGTGAACACACTGTTGAATTTAAGAAATATATTTAATTTCGAGAAACTGGGCCAAATTCGATTGATTCAGTTTCTGCTGTGACTGATGTGAGTAGTGATGAGCCTTCAGCAAGGCCCAGTAGCCCAAAGCCTTGATTTTGGAACTGGGTGGACCACGTAGGCCAGGTCCCTCCAAAGTGGGCTAACACAATTTGGTTTTCTAAAAGATTCAATCCTTTGCCAATTTCATTTCCGCCAGGCATTACCACTTTTGTTCCAAAGAGCATTGCCCCAGCACTTGATCCCATTAGTACTGCACCATTTGTTAATGCTGTTCTTAAAGCTGTTTCAGCTGTGGTGTCAACAAAACATTTTGTGAGACGAGAGGGTGTTCCGCCAGCAAAATAAATTGCTTCTGCTTGGGCAAGTTGTGTCACATTTTCAATTGTTAAATCTGTTTCACTTAAAATTGGACTCATAATTGTTTTTATACCCGAATTGGCAAAATATTTTTCAGCAGTTTGGTATGCCAGTAGTTGAGTAGGAAAAGGTGCTGTAACTACAACTAATAATTCAGAGTTAAGATTTTTTCGTTTCGCTAAAGCAGCAAGATCTGCTTCGAGGTAGGCATCGCTGAATTCGTTTCCACCTGAAGAAAGAATCCAGCCAGACATTAATTAACTCTTAACATTTCTATCTGCTAACCAAGTTCTTAAGCCAGCCACTATTGAGCCAACAATAAAAAATGTCGCAATTGCATAAGCACCTGATTTAACTGCGGGAATTGTGGCTGCATAAAAACCGGTCAAGGTTATGCCCACCCCCCAAGTTATTGCCCCTAGGAAATTACTGGACAAAAACTTGTAATAATTCATGCCCCCAATTCCTGCTACTGCAGGAATAATCACTCGAGCCCAAGGCATAAATCGGGCAACTACAACAGCCCACCAACCATATTTTTTGTAAAAGATTTCAGTTCTTTTTATTGCTGCTTGTGTTTTTTTACCACCACGTTTTTTTAAATATGGTCTGCCATAGTGGCGACCCAGCACAAATCCCACTTGATCCCCAAAAAAAGCTGCGATGCCCACACCGGTAACCAGAATTGCAATGTTGACATTGGAGGTTGTGGCGGCAATTAAACCGGCAGCAAACAGTAAAGAATCCCCGGTAATAAACGGAACGAAAGCTCCCACAAAAAATCCGGTGCCAACAAAAACTAATCCCCACACAATGAGATAAAAAAGAAAAGGTCCAAAGGTATCAAGCCAAGTGTTTAACTGGCCATCTAATGCAGCTTGGGGAAACATTATGTTTCCTTTCTTTTGACTATATACATGAGCGTAGTAATGAAACACAATATGCGCATCACAAATATCCAAAATAGACTTATTACATGAGTCACATTGGTTTCCTGTTCGATCTAGATGGCACTTTAGTTAATTCCAAGCCAGCAGTTGAAAGAGCATGGATTCAATTAGCTGACGAAGCCCAAATTCCCTTAGAAAAAATGGTGGGGTTGCATGGAATTCCAGCAGAGCAATCATTGCGAAAATTACTGGAAGATAGAAGTGAAGACGAAATCAAATCTTGGGTTGATCGAATTGAGTACTTGGAATCAAGTGACACCGATGGAATAGCAGCGATTCCTGGGGCTAAAAACCTATTGCAGGAATTATCGAAACAAAATATTCCTTGGACAATTGTTACTTCGTGCACATTGCCCTTAGCAGTATCTAGAGTAAATGCTGCTGGTATTGAAATGCCTGATCATTCAGTAACTTTTAACGATGTGAAATTAGGAAAACCTCATCCGGAACCTTTTATTTTAGGTGCCCAAAGAATTGGATTAAACCCAAATCAATGTTGGGTAATTGAAGATGCGCCAGCTGGTGTTAAATCCGGAAAATCAGCAGGTTGCACAGTTGCTGCCGTACTCACTTCTCATTTGAAAGAACAATTAAGCGAAGCAGATCATTTCTTAAATCATTTGGATGAATTAATACCTTTAGCTTTTAATTAAAAGTGCCCCCGGCGTGAGTCGAACACGCGCACATGCCTTCGGAGGGCAACGCTCTATCCACTGAGCTACGGGGGCTTAATTTAATTCTTAAGTAAAACTTACTTAAGAATTAATAACCCGCCGTCGAATTTTACTTTCAGCAAAAAATGACATCACAGCAATTGTTCCGGCTAAAAGCAGCAATATGGTTTCTTTGAAACTAAGTTTGGCTCGGCGTGAAATATCGAAACCAATAACTAAATACACCATGTAAATAAAACCATGTAATTGTACGAACCAAGGAATTTCTAAGATTCCGGAATACTTAAGAATTATTTCAATTGTGAAGAGGATTAATACCACACCAGCCAGATAGGCAATGAATTTAAATCTTGTTAAGGCCCGCTCCATTTATTCTTCCCTCAACTTTAATTGACCGGTTCTACTCAAGTATTCATCCTTAAAGAATCGATACCAAAACCACCCAGCAGCTCCAGCGAAGAAAACCCACTGACCAGCGTAAAAGGAGCTCTGCAAATTGATAATGACATCACCAGTTAGGGCATCAATTCTTTCGCGCCTGACCCATTGCCAAATGCCAAGTCTTAAACAAATGACAATGGCCAAAATGGTAAAGACGTGAAACAGTATCCACTTTCGCTCTAGTGCAATTTTCCACATATACATAAGCGTATGGCGAGTTCGTAAATTTGTTTAGCACCTGCCTACGATTAGAACATGACTCCAGAAGAACTGTCAAAAACCATAAAGAAAAGTCTTGAGTCACTCATTTCAGCAAAAAAAATTGCAGTAAACGACATCCCAGAAATAAAAATTGAGAGACCAAAAAGTAAAGATCACGGCGATTATGCCAGCAGCATCGCCTTAATGGTGGCTAAGCCAGCGGGTGTGAATCCTCGTGAAGTAGCTCAACTACTGGTTGATGAGTTAAGTAAAAATTCAGCATTCAAAAAAGTAGAAATAGCAGGACCTGGTTTTCTAAACTTCACACTTAAATCAGCAAGTTTAGGCGAAGTAGTAAGAACAATTATTAAAGAAGCCAATAAATACGGTCACACAAACACTCTGCAAGGCCAAAACATAAATGTTGAATTCATCAGCGCTAATCCAACGGGACCACTTCATTTAGGTCACACTCGTTGGGCAGCAGTCGGGGATGCTCTGGCGCGGGTATTGGTGGCAAGTGGAGCAAAAGTTGCTCGCGAATTTTACATCAATGATCGAGGCACACAAATAGATAAATTTGGTATATCTATCTGTGCTGCAGCTAACAATGAAGCCATTCCAGAAGATGGTTATCACGGTGCATACATTAAAGATTTAGCAACAGAAATTGTTAAGGAAAAACCTGAAATCTTGAAATTAAGTAAAGATAAACAGGTAATTGAATTCAGAGAAGAAGGCTATAAAAAACAACTTAAACAACAACAAAGTGTTTTAGATGATTTCAGAACTCACTTTGATGTTTGGTATTCCGAAAGATCACTTCATTCCAGTGGCGCTGTTGAAAAAGGTTTAGCTGTACTTAAAAAACACGGTCACGTTTTTGAACTAGAAGGTGCCACGTGGTTGAAAACCACAGATTTTGGGGATGACAAAGACAGGGTGTTAATAAAAGCTGATGGTGAATACACATATTTTGCCTCTGATACTGCTTACTATGTTGATAAGCGCAGTAGAGGATTTGATGTCAACATTTATTTACTTGGGGCAGATCATCATGGATATGTGAACAGATTAAGGGCTGTGTCGGCTTGTGCTGGTGATGATCCAGATAAAAATGTTGAAGTACTCATTGGCCAACTAGTGAAAATGCTTAAAAATGGTCAAGAGGTAAGGCTAAGTAAACGAGCTGGAAACATCATCACCTTAGAAGATTTAGTTGACGAAGTTGGAGTTGATGCGGCTAGATACACATTGACTCGTTATCCAGTTGAAACGTCCTTAACATTAGATATTGATTTATTAACTTCACACACCAATGACAATCCTGTGTTTTATGTGCAATATGCCCATGCGCGTATTTCTGCGGTTTTAAGAGCAGCGGTGGAAAAAGGAATTGATTGGCAAAAAAATACATTTAATCCAGCCGTTTTGATCACTTCCCAAGAAGCAGAACTATTAGGGGCCTTAAGTGAATTTCCAAGAATTGTTGCTGCTTCGGCCCAATTAAGAGAACCACACAGAGTGGCAAGATATTTGGAAGAATTAGCAACCGCTTATCACTCTTTTTATTCAGCTTGCAGAGTTTTACCTATGGATGGTGAACTTGTGACAGATGTGACTAATGCGCGTTTGCTCTTGTGTGCTGCGACCAGACAAGTAGTAAGAAATGGTCTTGATCTCTTAGGTGTGGGCGCGCCAGAAAAAATGTAGGTAGAGCCTCTTGGGCTTAGGCAGGTGTATTGCTCTAAGGTTTCAAGCATGACAAAAATTAAAACCCTGTTCGTAAGTGCAATTGCTGTTGCGTTAACAGTTTCATTAGGTGCATCAGCATCTGTTGCAGCTGAAGGCGCAAGTCCATTGTCAGGTATTGCCGGTGGTGCTGGACAACCAGTAATCATGGTCAAGATTGACAACGTTGGACCAGCTAGACCTCACACAAATATTTCAAAAGCTGACATCGTTTATGTGGAACAAGTTGAAGGTGGATTAACAAGAATTGCAGCTCTTTACAATTCTTCTTTTCCAACAAAAGTTGGTCCCGTTAGATCAGCACGTATTTCTGATTTAGAAATATTGGAACAATTTGATTCACCAGGATTTGTTTATTCTGGTGCTAATAAAGCATTGTTAAAAACAATTGCTACCGCACCTCTTGTTCGTATGGGACCTGGTTTAAATGGAGTTAAATATTCCAGAGACTCATCCCGTCGAATCCCACATAACTTGATGGTGGATTTGTCAGCTTCTGTTAAGAGCGCTAAAGGAATTGGCGCTGTAAAAGATATTGGCTTAACTTTCTCAGAAACTGCACCTGCAGGCGGAAAAGCAACTTCAACTTTCAAAGCACAGTGGCCAGCTTCAAGTGTTAGTGGCAAGTGGAATGGTAGTGGTTGGACCATTGCTCTTGATAACAAAGCACAGAAAGATAGAGGAACCGGTAAAGCAGTTGTTGCTCAAACAGTTGTTGTCCAATTGGTAACCCAAACTCTTTCTGGTCAAGGTGACAAGTTTGGTGGCAAAACCCCAAAGATTAAAACTGTTGGATCGGGCAAGGCATTTATCTTGCGCGATGGACAACGCTATGACGCCGAATGGTCTAGACCATCTGGTGGTTCAGGAACAGCTTTCACAATCAATGGTGCAGCACTGCCATTTGATATCGGACAAGTTTGGGTCCTATTGGTTCCAAATGATTCCAAGGGAAAGTATTCATTTAAATAAATAATTAGTAGTCCACCTACTGGGTGGGACATCTTGTGTTGGTTAGCCTTGACACAAGAAGTCCCACCCAGTAACTATTTAAAAAGGAATAAATTCTGATCATGGCAGCCAACATTTCGATTGCCGCCATGAATGAAATTTCTGATCATATTTGGCCTAAAAGTGCGAATAGGAATAATGATGGTGCGTTAGTTATTTCTGGTCTTGATGTTAGAGATATCAGTCAAAAATTTCCCACTCCACTTTTTGTTTTGGATGAAACTGATTTAATTAATCGCGTCCAAAAATACATGAAATGTTTCTCAAAAGCGTCTCATGGAAGTAAATTAGTTAAAGAAACCAAAATATTTTATGCTTCCAAAGCTTTCACTTCTTCGCTATTTATCAAGTTAATCGTTAAAGAAGGAATGGGTGTCGACGTTGCAACCGAAGGCGAATTAAGAGTTGCTTTGGCTGGGGGATGCAAACCTGAAAACATAGTTTTTCATGGCAACAATAAATCTCTAGAAGAATTAACATTTGCCATTGATAAGAAGGTTGGACTTTTTGCTGTTGATTCATTCTTTGAAATTGCACGTTTAGCCCAAATTGCCCTTGATAAAAAAGTTAAACCAAATGTATTAGTGCGAGTCACAGCAGGTATTAAAGCTCACACCCACGAATTTGTGGCTACTGCTCACGAAGACCAAAAATTTGGTTTCTCACTGACAGCAGGAGATGCTGATGAAGCGGTGAGAAGAATTGTTAAAGATGAAAACCTTCATTTAGTAGGACTTCATTCTCATATTGGTTCTCAAATATTTGATAACAAAGGTTTTGAAATTGCTGCAACTAGATTGGCTGAACTGGCATTAAGAATTGCTAAAGAACATAACGTGCAAATTGAAATGCTTAATCTTGGTGGGGGAATGGGAATTGCTTATATTGAAAGTGATGCACCATTAGCGATTGAGCAAATGTCTAGTGAATTAGTAGATATCGTTTATAAATTATTTACTACAAATAGTCTTGCTATGCCACAACTTGCATTTGAACCTGGTCGAGCAATCGTAGGCCCATCCATGATTACTTTGTACACAGTAGGAACAACTAAGAAAATTGAATTAGAAAATGGGGAAAAAAGAACTTATGTAGCAGTAGATGGTGGTATGAGTGACAACATCAGAACTGCCCTTTATGGTGCTCAATACAGCGTTACTTTAGCTTCACGTTTATCAAAAGCAGAACCAATGCTTTCAAGAATTGTGGGCAAACATTGCGAATCTGGTGACATTATTGTTAGAGATTGTTATTTACCTGAAGATTTAGTACCAGGTGATTTAGTCGCTGTTGCTGCAACTGGCGCTTACAACAGATCATTGTCTTCTCAATACAACTTGGTAACAAGACCAGGAGTAATAAGTGTTAACAATAAAAATATTACTGAATTGTTAAGAAAAGAAACTTACGAAGACGTTTTTATTACTGACCCAGGCTTGTAAGTCTTTCTCCACCTACCACTAGGGCGACACCACTTAGTACCACTGCGCCACCTAGAAATAGTGGCCATTCAACTGGTTCATTCAAAACTAGTAATCCTAATAAAACTGCGATAACTGGGTTTACGTATGCATAAGTTGAGGCAAGGGAAAGAGAAGTGTTATTAAGAAGCCAAATATAGGCGCCATATCCAACAATTGATCCGATTAAAACCATATAAACCCAAGCCCATTTAGAGGTGGTTGACATATTGCTTATCACTTCAATTTTAAATCTTTCGCCGTGAAAATAACTTGCAATTGTTAGAACTAATCCTCCAAACAACATTTCGTAAGCCGTTAAAACAAATGGATCTTTAGGAATAGGAATTCTTTGAGTCATAAATGTTCCAAAAGCCCATGCAATATTTCCAATCAAAATCATGAACATCCAAAATTTAACTTTTGTGGGATCTGCCCCCGGAGCTGGCCCTGTTCCACCTGGCAAAACAATAATGGCAACACCAACAAGGCCAATAAAAATTCCAATTAGAGTAATTCTTCTAGTTTTAATTCCTGCAATTCTTTGAAATATTGTTACCCAAATTGGTAATGCCGCAATTATTAGAGCTGCAATTCCTGAAGGAACGTATCTTTCAGCAAGAGTTAAATTACCAATACCAAAACCAAGTAACAAGCCACCTAAAAATAAAGAAGAAAGTAATTCTTCTTTCTTAACTTTTAATGCATTCTTGCCTTTGACGAAAAGCAAAATAATTGCTAAGACCACAAAAGCAGAAAAGAATCTCAAACCCATAGAAAGTAGCGGGGGAGCAGTCTTAATAACAAGTGCGATACCTAAGTAGGTAGAGCCCCAAACCAGATAAACAGTTACTAGGGCAAACCAAACTTTTGGTGTTATTCGCTTAGCAACAGTAGCCACAGCACATCTGACCACATCCTTAGTGAGAGACTTAGACGCGACCTACTATTTTAATTAAGGACGATCAACCGTGGCTGATGCTCAAGTTCGTCCGATTCGTATCGCATTAATTGGTGCAGGCACAGTGGGTTCCAAAGTTGCCTCACTCATGTTGGAACAATCCGAAGATTTAGAAGCTCGAAGTGGTGCACCACTGGTTTTAGTTGGAGTAGGCGTTAAAGATGCCAACAAACAAAGACCAGGAATTCCCAAGGAATTAATTACTGCTGATGTTCCAGGATTACTTGCTAAAGATATAGACATTGTGGTGGAAGTTATGGGTGGAATCGAACCAGCTAGAACCCACATCCTTGATGCCATGTCACGAGGAATCAGTGTGGTTACTGCCAATAAAGAACTCCTTGCTCGCGATGGTGCAACTTTGGCTGCAGCAGCTGAAAAAAATAATGTTGATCTTTATTACGAAGCAAGTGTGGCAGGAGCAATTCCTTTACTTCGCCCTTTAAGGGAATCTTTAGTTGGCGATCGAGTGCAGAAAATATTAGGAATAGTTAACGGAACTACTAATTATATTTTAACTAAAATGGATGAAACAGGTTCAAGTTTTCAAGATGCACTTGCTGAAGCTCAAAAACTTGGTTATGCCGAAGCAGATCCAAGTGCTGACGTGGAAGGACACGATGCAGCAGCAAAAGCTGCCATTGTTGCTCAACTTGCTTTTCACACCCGCGTAACAATAGACGATGTTTATTGTGAAGGTATTTCTAAAGTTTCTGCCAGCGATGTTAAAGCTGCCCAAGAAATGGGATTTGTAATTAAATTATTAGCAATTGCTGAGCGACTTGATGATGAATCAATTGTGGTACGAGTGCATCCAGCCATGATTCCTCGAAGTCATCCCTTGGCAAGTGTTAGAGAAGCATTTAATGCCGTATTTGTGGAAGCAGAAGCTGCCGGATCATTAATGTTTTATGGTCGTGGCGCAGGTGGTGCACCAACTGCATCTGCAGTGTTAGGTGACTTAGTTGCGGTGGCGCGAAACAGAATGAGTGGACGTCGTGGACCTGGTGAAAGTATTTATGCGGACTTGAAAATTAAACCAGTTTCTGAGGCGATAACAAGTTATTACATTTCATTACAAGTTGCTGATAAACCAGGTGTTTTGGCGAAAATAAGTCAAAAGATTGCAGATAACAACGTTTCTATTCAAACTGTTCGACAAGATGGTTTAGAAAATGATGCACAACTTATTATTAGAACTCATAAAGCTTTAGAAAAAGACTTAGCAAAAACTTTAGAAGCGTTAAGAAATCTTGATGCTGTTAAAGAAATCTCAGATTACATGAGAGTAGAAGGCGAAGCGTAATAAATGGCTGCTCATTTATGGCGTGGCATAATCGAAGAATATAAAACTCGATTACCAATTAACGCTAAAACTCCAATAGTTACTTTGGGTGAGGGTGGTACCCCACTTGTTTATGCCTGCACTTTAAGTGAAATGTTTAATAATCAAGTTTATTTAAAAGTCGAAGGTACTAACCCAACTGGTTCTTTCAAAGATCGCGGCATGACTGTGGCTATATCTAAAGCAGCAGAAGTTGGTGCAAAAGCAGTAATTTGTGCGTCAACTGGAAATACTTCAGCAGCAGCTACTGCCTATGCAGTTAAAGCAGGTATGAAAAGTGCAGTGTTAATTCCCGATGGAAAAATTGCGATGGGAAAACTTGCCCAAGCCATTGTTCATGGCGCTGACGTTTTGCAGGTAAACGGAAATTTTGATGACTGTTTAGTTTTGGCCCAAGATTTAGCCAACAAATACCCAGTGGCATTAGTTAACTCTGTAAATCCAGATCGTATTGAAGGACAAAAAACCGCTTCCTTTGAAATTGTGGATCGATTAGGGGATGCTCCCGATATACATGTGCTCCCAGTTGGAAATGCAGGAAACATAACTGCTTATTGGAAAGGTTATGTTGAATACAAGAACGATGCTCTTTGCACACACTTGCCACAAATGTGGGGATTCCAAGCCGCTGGTGCTGCCCCAATAGTTGATGGTGCACTAGTTTTAAAACCTGAAACAATTGCTACCGCAATTCGAATTGGAAATCCTGCATCTTGGAAACCAGCTTTGCTGGCACTCGATGAATCAAAAGGCAGAATTGGCAAAGTAACCGATGAAGAAATTCTTTCCGCATATCATCTGCTAGCTGAAAAAGAAGGTGTGTTTGTGGAACCTTCTTCTGCTGCTGGAGTGGCTGGATTAATTAAAGCTAAAGCCAATAATGAATTACCAAATGGCAAAGTAATAGTAATTACTGTTACTGGTAATGGTTTAAAGGATCCACAATGGGCACTTGAATCAGCTCCTGATCCTGTGAAAATATCTGTTAACGCAGATGCTGCCGCTGAAGCTTTAGGGTTGAAATAAATGTCAAAAGTTTCCGGTGCAGTTCGCGTCGTGGTTCCAGCATCTAGTGCCAATCTGGGTTCCGGTTTTGATTCAGCAGGTTTAGCTTTATCAATGTTTGATGAAATTGAAGCATCGTTTACTGACAAACCTGGGGTACAAGTTGATGTGGACGGTGAAGGTCGAAACTCACTTCCCAGAGATGAAAATCATTTAATTGCTCGGGTGATGTTAAAAACTTTCGCTAATTTATCTGTGCCAGTGCACGGTCTTTATCTTCGATGCATAAACAGAATTCCTCACGGTCGAGGCTTAGGATCTTCAGCTGCCGCAATTTCTGCTGCGGTAGTTGCAGCTCGAGCTTTAGCTGGAACTCAAGGAACCAGAATGGATGATGAAGGTGCTTTAGAGTTAGCAAGTTCTCTTGAAGGCCATCCAGATAATGTGGCCGCTTGTCTTTACGGTGGATTTACTGTTTCTTGGATTGACGAAAATTCATTAGCAAGAGCTGTGAAAATTAATGCGCATGAATCAATAATTCCTGTGGTAATGATTCCTAGATTTGAAGTTGACACCGAACAAGCCAGAGCGTTACTGCCTTCCCATGTGCCACATCGTGATGCTGCTTACAACGTTTCGAGGAGTGCACTATTAGTTCATGCGATGACAATTGATCCTGACTATTTGTTTGAAGCAACTTCAGATCGAATCCATCAGGAATACCGCAGACCTTCAATGCAGTCAGCTTCTGCGTTAGTTACCAGTTTAAGAATGAAAAACCATGCTGCCTATATTTCTGGTTCAGGTCCAACCGTTTGTATTTTGACAAATGCTGAAAAAGTTGAAGAAGTTATTTCGCTAGTTCCCGAGGAATTCGAAGCCCAACAACTTGAGATTGCAGTTGCCGGAGCAAGCATTCAATAGTGCTTAGCCCCGGGCGAGTTTGCCCCCATACTTGAACCCTCGACACTGACTCTGCTAGTCTTTAGTTGTCCGGCCAATATTGGCCAAAGATGGCAAATTCTAAAAAAATAATTCGCTGACTTTTCAAACCAAAATAAAACAGGTCCGGATCTCTCACACGAAACTAATTAAAAAATTGATTGTGTGAAGAAGTATTGAAGGGAAAACTCCTTAAGGTGACTGACACCTCGTCAAAGCTTTTGCCCGAATTAAGGCAAATGGCTGCAGCTCTGGGAATTCCTGACGCAGCAACAATGAGAAAAAGTGAACTTGTCGAAGCAATCGATCAACGCGGAAATGGCGGAAATAAAAGTATGACCACAAATTCTGATATCCCAGAAGATGATGTTATTGAAGAATTTAGAGAAGAAACTGATAATCGTGTAGAAAGTAATGACAGAAACGGCGACGATCGCGGCACTTATAACCGTGAAGACCGTGGCAGCTACAACAGAAACGATCGCGGAAATGATGACCGTGGCGGTTACAGAAGAAATGACCGTAATGACAGAAATGATCGCAACGACAGAAACGGCGATCGCAATCCTCGTTCCAGATTTAGAGAACGCGGTTCTAGAAGAGAACGCGATGATTTCGAAATCAAAGAAGACGACGTATTACTGCCAGTAGCAGGAATTATTGATCTATTAGAAAACTATGCATTTGTGAGAACTTCAGGTTATTTGCCTGGTCCTAACGATGTTTATGTTTCTATGGGATTAGTTCGTAAATTTGGTTTAAGAAAAGGTGACGCAGTCACCGGTTCAATTCGTCAACCTAAAGAAGGCGAACAAAGACAAAAGTTTAATCCCTTAGTTCGGGTTGAGACAATTAACGGTTTAACTGCCGAAGAGTCAGCAACCAGACTAGATTTCTCAAAACTTACTCCTTTGTATCCACAAGAGCGTTTAAGATTAGAAACTGAAGGAAATAACTTAACCACTCGAATTATTGATTTAGTTTCACCAATTGGTAAAGGCCAAAGAGGTTTGATTGTTTCACCACCAAAAGCTGGTAAAACAATGGTCTTGCAAGCAATTGCTAATGCGATCACAACTAACAACCCAGAAGTACATTTGATGGTTGTGTTGGTTGATGAAAGACCAGAAGAAGTAACAGATATGCAACGTTCTGTTAAGGGTGAAGTTATTGCTTCAACTTTTGATAGACCTGCAGAAGATCACACCACTGTGGCTGAACTTTCAATTGAAAGAGCAAAACGTTTAGTGGAAATGGGTCACGACGTTGTGATCTTGCTTGATTCCATGACACGTCTTGGTCGTGCATATAACTTGTCTGCTCCAACTTCAGGAAGAATTCTTTCTGGTGGTGTGGATTCAGCAGCTTTATATCCACCAAAGAAGTTCTTCGGTGCTGCTCGAAACATCGAAAACGGCGGATCTTTAACAATTATTGCTACAGCTTTGGTTGAAACAGGTTCACGTATGGATGAAGTTATTTTCGAAGAGTTCAAAGGAACAGGAAACATGGAACTTAAACTCGATCGCAAACTTGCCGATCGAAGAATTTTCCCTGCTGTTGATATTGATTCTTCTGGTACTCGAAAAGAAGAAATTCTTATGTCTCCAGATGAACTAAAGATCATTTGGACTCTGCGCAGAGTGCTTCATGCTTTGGACCCACAACAGGCCATCGAGCTCTTGCTCAACAAGTTGCGTGAGACAAAAACCAACTTTGAGTTCCTGGTTCAGGTGCAAAAGACCACCCCAACCACTAACGGCGACGACGCCGAATAGAATTAATTCTTACCGGAATTAGAAATCGGAGCATTAAAAAGATGAAACCAGAAATTCATCCAGATTACGCAGAAACAACTGTTACCTGCTCTTGTGGAAATACTTTTCAAACTCGTAGCACCGCACAAAATGGTGTTATGCATGCTGAAATTTGTCAACAATGTCATCCGTTTTACACCGGTAAACAAAAGATTTTGGATACCGCAGGTCGCGTATCAAAGTTCGAAAAACGTTACGGCAAAAGCGCCAACAAATAGCTAAACTTAGGGACGTCGGTTTTGAAACACATTTTTGTGTTTTGGATAAACCGGCGTCCCTTTTGTTTTACCACTAATAAAAGCGGAGAAGGGGTGAGGACAAATGTTTGAAGGTGTGGTTGATTTAGCAGCCGAATTAATTGAACTTGAAACAAAAATGTCTGATCCTAAACTTCACTCTGATCAAAATCAGGCCCGTCAAGTTGGTCGACGATTTGCTGAATTAAAACCCATAGTTGCCACTTGGCGCCAATATCAAAAAGTTGTAGAAGATCATGCTGCTGCTGTTGAATTATCAATGGATGATTCCAGCTTTAAAGCAGAAGCAGAAAAAATAGCAGAAGAACTTCAAGCTTTAGCTGACAAATTACAACTGATGTTAATTCCTCGAGATCCACTTGATAGCAAAGATGTGATCGTGGAAGTTAAATCTGGCGA
>Ga0187844_10000153_pt1 | contig 50480 bp, 44 predicted proteins | sample SpaLakP09_SKY_50_FD_134517 | JGI IMG/M metagenome (GOLD analysis project Ga0187844, IMG submission 134517) | Oligotrophic lake water microbial communities from Sparkling Lake, Wisconsin, USA - SP09_SKY_50 | ecosystem: Environmental > Aquatic > Freshwater > Lake | place: USA: Sparkling Lake...
CTGCCCGCGGGCAGCCACGTGAACTTCATCGTCTTTACCGGCGCGCGCGCGACGCCGCCGCCACCGCCTTCGCATGACGGCGGCTTCGACGCTCCGTGGCGTGCGGTCGGCAACGACGTGACCGACTTCTTCGTCGACCTGGTCGGCGGCGCGAACGGGAGACGAGGTGCCGCTGGATATGGAACCGACACGATTGTCACTTGGCAGTCGCTACGAAAACAATTCGCCCTTTTATTTTTCAAAGAGGCAATTTTGTGATATCGGGCAGCACGCGGCTTTTCAGTAACGTAAATCCGATTTCGCATGATGGGATTCGGGAGGGGCTTCCGCCGCCGGGTTTTCTCAATGCGCAATACCGCATTTCACATCGTGGTAGTTCGATGTAAGTCATTCTTTTCATGAGAAAAAATAGTAGGCTGTCTGGCGTTCGGGTTGCCGGGTTCCGGTGCGGATGCGCCGTATGATGAATTGAACGATTTGCGATCCGCCGCCAGCGTGCAATCGCAAGTGCAACAGATTTCAATTCACTTTCATTCGAGGAGCATCACATGGCACTGCATCCAGGCGATCACCGACCGATCCCCACCACGCATCAATGTCACCATTACGGAACGGCGGGCATGGCCCCGCCTTGCCGGCGTGTCGGCATCCTGGGGGCGGGCGACACGGCTATGGGCATCGCCCAAAGCCTGCTGGAGGCCGATATTCCCGTCACGGTCTTCGACATTGCCCGGGACACGCTGGACCTGGCCACCGCGGCGGCACGTTCGGATTATCAGAAAGCGGTCAGCGCCGGTGCGCTGACGGCAGCCCAACGCGACAGGCGAGTGGCGCTGCTGGCGGCCACCATCAACCTGCATCACCTGAAGGACTGCGATGTGATCGTGGACGCCTTGCGCACGGACACCGACGTGAAGGAAGGCTTGTTCCGGCGGCTCAACGAAGTCGCCCGCCCCGGCGCGGTGCTGATGGCTTGCACCGCGCACGCCGACGCGGCCGACCTTGGCCGGACCGTTGCGCTGATGAGGTTTCCCGAGAATGGCGTGGGTATGCGTCTGTCGGACGGCGCCAGCAAGTGGGAGCTCGTGCCTGCCAACAGGACGTCGGAACGCGCCCTGGCGACAGCACAGTGGGTGGTGGGGAACCTCGACACGTCGCGTGCGGCCGTCGCGTAAGCCCGGACCTTATTGCTGACGGCAAAGTTCGAAGGGGGCTGAGGTAGCGGGAAAACATGGAATAATGCGCGCTCGCCGCATATTCATCCTGTTGCCATGCTGATCGCCGATCCCCTGTTCTACGCCGTGGCCGTGCCGGCCGTCCTGCTGACCGGCATTTCGAAAGGCGGCTTCGGCGGCGTGCTCGGCGGCGTCGGCGTACCCCTGATGGCGCTGGCGATCTCGCCCGTCCAGGCGGCCGCGATCCTGCTGCCGGTGCTGTGCCTGATGGACCTCGTCGGGCTGGGCGCCTACTTCGGCAAATGGGACAAGCCGACGCTGCGCATCATGTTGCCGGGCGCCTTGCTCGGCATCGTCGCGGGTTTCCTCACGTTCGGCATGCTGGGCGAGGACGTCATCCGCATCCTGATCGGCGGCATCGCGGTGGCCTTCACGATCAACAACGTGCTGGGCCTGGCCGCCCACCAGCGCCAGGCAGGGCCCTCGGTGGTGAAGGGCATGTTCTGGTCTGCCGTCTCCGGCCTGACCAGCTTCCTCGCCCATGCCGGCGGGCCGCCCGCCATGGTGTACTTGCTGCCGCAGCGCATGGACAAGGTCCGCTACGTCGCCACGATCAGCGTGTTCTTCGCCGTCGTCAACGCGGTCAAGCTGGTCCCGTACGCATGGCTGGGCCAGCTGTCGCTCGACAACCTGGGCACCAGCTTCGTCCTTGCGCCGCTCGTGCCGCTGGGCGTGCGGCTGGGCATCTGGCTGCAGGACAGGATCAACCTCGTGTGGTTCTACCGGATTTCGCAGGCTTGCCTGCTCGCGACCGGCATCCAGCTGGTCTGGCAGGGCGCGCTGCGATACCTTTTATGAATCGGTGGATATAAACAAAACATTGGTTTTGATTATTTTCTTGTCATAGAGTGACTGCCACGCAAAATTGGGGCGATCCGACATGAAACGATATTCCGTACTGGCCATGGTGCTCTGGGGTGTAATGACAGCGGCGGCAGCGGACGCGACCGTCGCGCGCTTCGAACGCTTCTCCTACCAGGGCCACGCCCAGGAAAACGTCCGGCCGCGCGACGGCGAGTTCGTCAATCCGATCTTGAGCGGCTACTATCCGGACCCGTCGATCACGCGCGTCGGCGACGATTACTACCTGGTGAATTCCTCGTTCACGAATTTCCCGGGATTGCCCGTGTTCCGCTCCAGGGATCTCGTCAACTGGACGCAGATCGGCAATACGCTCGACCGGCCCGGCCAGGTCGATTTCACCGGCGTGCGCGCATCGCAGGGCATCTATGCGCCGGACATCTCGTATCACGACGGCACCTTCTACATCGTCACCACGTGTTCGAGCTGCCCGGGCGGCACGGGGAATTTCGTCATCACGGCAAAGGATCCGGCCGGTCCATGGTCGCAGCCGGTGACGATCCAGGGCCTGCAGGGCATCGACCCGTCCCTTGTCCGGGATGGCGACAAGGTCTACGTCGTGTACAACAATGCGCCGGAAGGCAAGCCGCGCTACGAAGGGCATCGCGCGATCTGGATCGCGGAGCTGGACCCGCGCACGCTGCAGTTCGCCGGCAAGCCGCGGGTCCTCGTCGACGGCGGCGTGGTCCCCGACAAGCGGCCGATCTGGATCGAGGGGCCGCACATCTTCAAAAAGGACGGCTACTACTATCTCATTTGTGCCGAAGGAGGGACGGCGGACAACCACTCCGAAGTCGCGTTCCGTTCGAAATCCATCACGGGCCCGTACGTGCCGGGGCCCGTCAATCCGATCCTGACGCAGCGCGACCTCGACCCGAAGCGCCCGAATCCCGTCACCACGGCGGGCCACGCCGATTTCGTCCAGACGCAGAACGGGCAGTGGTGGGCCGTCTTCCTGGCGACGCGGCCTTATCCCGGCAATTTCTATAACATCGGGCGCGAAACGTTCCTCCTGCCCGTCGACTGGAAGGACGGCTGGCCGCTGATGCTGGAACAGGGCAGGACGGTCCCTTACGCCATCGCGAAGCCGGCATTGCCGCCGCAACCGCCGGCGCCGGTGCCCACCGGCGGCGACTTCGCGTATGTGGACGAATTCGACGGCCCGCTGTCCACCGCATGGATCGGCATCCGCATTCCCCGTGCACCCCTGTACACCGTCAAACGGGGCGACCTGGTGCTGCGCGCCGGCGCGCCGCTGGGCGATTTGCGCGGCGTGCCCGCGTTCGTGGGCCGCCGCCAGCAGCATCACGTCGCCACCGTATCGACCGTGGTCGACGTCGTACCGCAACGCGATGGCGACCGCGCGGGCCTCGTCGCGATGCAGAACGACGACAACCACGTATTCCTCGGCGTAACCCGCAGCGGCGGGAAGAACGTGGTGGCGCTCTACAAGACGGAGGGCGGCAGGGAGACGCTCCTGGCGAGCCGGCCGACCGCGGCCAAGCGCGTCGAACTCGTCATGGACATGAACGGCGGACAGGCGACCTACCGCTACCGCGACGGGGACGCTACCACGACGCTGGCGGGCGCCGTCGACATCCGCTTCCTGTCGACGCAGAAGGCGGGCGGATTCGTGGGCGTCGTGATCGGCCCCTACGCTGCCGCCGGCAGCGACTGACTCAGCTCTCGTACAGCTCGAGCGGCAGGCCGTCCGGATCGGCGAAGAAGGTAAAGCGCCTGCCGGTGTATTCGTCCGTGCGCACCGGTTCCACGGCCACGCCGTGCCCTTCGAGATGCCGGATGCAGGCCTGCAAGTCGGCGACCGCGAACGCGAGGTGCCGCAGGCCGCAGGCTTCCGGATACGACGGGCGTGCGGGCGCGTTCGGGAACGAGAACAGCTCGATCTGCGAACCGTCCGGCAGCGCGAGATCCAGCTTCCAGGAGTCGCGCTGCGCGCGGTGGTGTTCGGCGACGATGCGCAAGCCCAGCACTTCCGTGTAGAAGTGGCGGGAGCGTGCATAGTCGGCGCAGATGATCGCGGCGTGGTGGATGCGGGTGAACATGTGGGTAACGGTCCGGGATGATGGTCCGCTATCCTAGCAGCCCGCTCGGGTTAACGTTTGGTTGATGGATTGCAATCGCAATTTTATGGAGGCAATAACAACTATCGGAATTGCTAGGTAATTTTTTTGGAATTTTTAATCCATTATTTGATGAAACATAAAGTCAAATAAGCGAGTCGGCCTTGTGTCAGCGCCCGGACTGATGGTCTCGACTTTGCAAAAGGGATTTTCCAAAAGGATGCCGAGAGATGACTGTCTATTTCCTGGGCTCGTCAGGTAAGCCTGTGGCCGCTGCTGCATGGCTGTGTATTGCGAATGGTGCCGGCGGCGTGCACGGCATGCATTACGATCTCAGGGCGCAGTTTTCCTTGCAATTGGTGCGGCGGGACGCGTAGGACACGCGGACCGCCGCATTTTTTTTGCATAGACCAGGCACCCGCCACCAGCGCGACAGGAGGCGTCACCGTGAGCAAACTGCCACCCAACCTGGAGCAGAACCTGTCCAGCGATATGGTCAGGAAGATGGACGCGCTCGGGCTGCATGCGAGCGAAGACCGTCTGGCCGCTCTGCTGAGATACACGAAGGCCAAGGGACGGCCGACGACTATCCCCGACATCTGGACGACGCTGAACGAGGAGGCCGGCAGCACGTTCAGTGAGGTATTCCAGTACGAACTGGACGCTCTGGAGGGCGACCCGGACGCCAAATTGCGGCCCGCACAGCTGACGGATGTGAACCGCCGCGCGCATCGCGCGAAGCTCAGCGGCCTGGCATTCTCCGGAGGCGGCATACGCAGCGCCACGTTCAACCTGGGCGTGATCCAGGCGCTGGCCGAAATGCGGATGCTGCGGCATTTCGATTACATGTCGACCGTGTCCGGCGGCGGCTATATCGGCGGCTGGCTCTCCAAACTCATCGCCGAGCACCAGGGCGACGTCGAAAAGGTCGAGGAGGAACTGGCGCCTGCCTCCTGCTGCGAGGCGCCCAGGTCCGAGCCCGATTCGGTCCAGTTCCTGCGCCGGTATTCCAACTACCTGACGCCCAGGACGGGTCTGTTCTCGGCCGATACGTGGACGCTGCTGCTGACGTACTGCCGCAATACGCTGCTCAACATGAGCATGCTGACGGCCTGGCTGACCGCGGCGTTCCTCCTGCCGCGCATGCTGGTGGTGGGCGTCGACCGGTTGCTTGCCCCACCGTTCACACCGCCCGATATCGCCGCCATTTCCTGTTTTCTCGTTGCGGTGTTTTTCATTGCCCTGTCCATCTCGCGGCGGGGCAATTCCATGGACAAGGGCTGGTTCAGCCAGAAGCAGGAATGGATCCTCGTGACCGTGTGTCTGCCGTTGATATGCGCGGGTGTACTCGGCAGCATCGCGTTGAGCATCCACCGGCACGAGTTGGCACAATTCTGGAATCGCTTACCGTCGAGCCTGCTGGACTATTCCGCGGTCGTGCTCCTGCTGCCGGGCGCATTGTATTTTGTCGCATGGAGCGGCGGGTGGCTGTGCGCGCAGATCCGCAACCGTCTCGACAAACAGTCTCCCGCGGCACATCCGCCCGTGCCGCCGGTGCCGCGTCATCAATTCCTGCGTGAAGCGATCGGCCACATGCTGTGCGCCACCGGGGCCCTGGCATTGGGGACCATTCTGTTGCTGAAGTCCTTGTCGATGTGGGACGCGTACGTGGGCGGCACGACTGCGCAGCCCAACGTGATCGCGCTGACGACCATCGGCATGCCGCTGATGCTGGGGCTGTTCGGCATCACGATGACGTTGATGATCGGCCTCATCGGCCGTCTGTACAGCGACCAGAGCCGCGAATGGTGGGCGCGCATGAGCGCGTGGAACGGCATCATCTGTTTTGCCTGGCTCATGGGTTTCGCGTGTACCTACTACCTGCCCCCACTGGTGCACTGGATCTTCGATCAGCATCCGCTGACTGCCAACGCAGGCACATTGATCAGCACCGTGATTACCTGGGCCGGCCTGCGGTCGGGCAGCGGACCCGATACGGCGGCGGGCAAAGGCAGCAAGCGGCTGGAGCTGATTGCGCAGGTGGCGCCTTATGCGTTCAGTCTCCTGCTGTTTGCCGCACTGGCGACGGCGCTGCAATGGTGGGTCGCCGGGCCGGTTACGATACAAGGCGATGCGTTACCGGATTACGTCCAGGCGTACACGGCACATCACCTGACGTTCGACGCGCTCTGGCCCAAGGTCGTCATCGCCCTGGTCGTCGCGGCCCTGCTGGGCTGGCGGGTCGACATCAACAAGTTCTCGCTGTACATGATGTACCGGCTGCGGTTGGTCCGGGCGTATTTCGGCGCGAGCAGCGCCAAACGCTCGCCGCATCCGTTCACGGGTTTCGACCCGGCCGACGATCCCGACCTGGCCGCGCTGCTGAAGAAGCCCCGCGCACCAGGCAGCCGCGCCGAGCTGCAGCGGCCTTACCACATCATCAACGCCACGCTGAATCTCGTCGGGGGTAAGGAACTGGCCTGGCAAAACCGCAAGGCCGCCAACTTCTTCTTTACGCCCGGGTATTCCGGCTTCGAAACCCCCACGCTGGCGAACGACAAACGCACTGCCCACTGCAAGCAGCAGGGCGCATTCCGCTCGACCGCATGCTACGCGAGCACGAGTACGACCGACGATCCCGATTCGGTCGTCAAGCTGGGCGCCGCGGTGGCGATTTCGGGTGCGGCGGCCAGTCCGAACATGGGCTACCACTCGTCGCCGCCGCTCAGTTTCCTGATGACGTTGTTTAACCTGCGGCTGGGGCGCTGGTCGCCGAACCCGATGAAGCCGGACACCTGGAAACGCACGGCACCGCCGATCGGCCTGTTCAGTCTTCTGTCCGAGTTGTTCGGCATGACGGACATGGATGCCAAGTTTCTTTATCTGTCCGACGGCGGCCATTTCGAAAACCTGGGGCTGTACGAACTGGTGCGGCGGCGCTGCCGCTTCATCGTCGTCGTGGATGCCAGCGCGGACGAACCCAACAGCTTCAGCGACCTGGGGAACGCGATTCGCAAATGCCTGACCGACATGAATATTCCGATCTCGCTGGACGCGCGCAAGATCAGGAAACTCAGCAACGACAATACGCTGGGCGCTGCCTGCGTGACCGGCAGCATACGTTATTGCGCAGCGGACGGGTTCGGGCGCGACGGTGTGCTGTTGTACATAAAGCCCACCCTGATCGGGAACGAGAACGCGGACATCCTGAATTACAGCAAAACCCATCCGGAATTTCCGCACCAGTCCACCGCCGACCAGTTTTTCGACGAAGACCAGTTCGAAAGCTATCGTAGCCTGGGCTACCAGACGGCGCGCAGCGCATTGAATGCGGTTTTCAAGAAATCCCTGCGGCGTCCCGGCTGGACCGGTTCCTTGCGCAAATACCGCACCGAACGTATCTGCTCGCTGCTGACATTCACACCTCCGTGACCGTCTCCCACGACCGCTGCGGACGGACACGGGGCGCGGCATCGGACTGACGGCGCACCAGTTCGTGTTCGATGCGCAGGTGCTCGGGTGTGCACTCCACGCCGCGCTGGATCCGGTATACGGTGCGCACCAGCGACCGCACGGCGGCACGCGCCATCCCGGCGCCGGGCTGGCGGATCGTGGTCAGGGCGGGCCAGATCGTCGTGGCCAGCATGCCGTCGCCGAAGCCCGTGACCGTGAGGTCGCCCGGGATATCGAGCCCGCGCCGCTGCGCCGCGGCGATGCCCGCTGCCGCCAGGTCGTCGCCGGTCGTGAAGATCGCCGTCGGCGGGTTGGCCAGGTCCAGCAGGCAGCCTGCCGCATCCTGGCCGCAGCGATAGGATGACTGTCCGGTCTTCAGCAGGGCGCCGTCGCGGGCGATGCCCATCGCGTCCAGCGCAAACCGGTGGCCGGCCAGCCGCCGGGCGACCGTGACGTCGTCGGGTGCCCCCGCGATGACGCCGATGCGCCGGTGGCCGAGCGACAACAGGTGGCGCGTCATGTGGTACGCGGCGCGCTCGTCGTCGATGCCGACCGTGCCGACCCGCCGGTCGGACGGGCCGCAACCGACCGCAATGGCCGGGATTCCGGCCGCCGCCACGACGGCGAGCGCGTGCCCGGTGTCCGCCAGCGGCGTCAGGATGATGCCGTCCACGCCGGATGCGATCAGGGACGCGAGCCGGCCGGCCTCCTCGGCGGCGGACGCGCACCGTTCGACCAGCACCTGCGCGCTTTCCACGTTGGCCTGGTTCGACAGCCCGATCAGGAATTGGCCCAGGTCGCCGGCGAAGCGGCTGCCGTAGAGCAGTCCGATGCGGATCGCCTTGCGGCCCGCCAGCCTGCGCGCTTCGCGGTTGGGTGCGTAGCGCAACGATGCCATGGCGTCGTCGACCCGGGACCGGGTACGCGCGTCGACGCGGCCATTGCCGTTCATGACGCGCGAGACCGTGATCGGCGATACGCCCGCGAGCGCCGCGACATCGCTCATGGTCGGGCGGGCAGGGGAGGCGGCAGCTGATCGTTTCATGTGTGCCTCACGCCTGGCCCGCTACCACCCGGTAGCGGAAGTCGCGCAGGCGCACGGTCCCCTTGCCCGCCGCGTAGATGCCCAGTTTCAGGCTCAGGAAGCCGCCGAACACGTTGTGATGGATCCCCGACACTTCCATGCGCGTGCCGTGCAGCGTCCACGTCGTGCCGCCGTCGAGCGAGTAATGGAAGGTCACCACGTTCGCGTCGTTCGTGACGCGCACGCGCACGCTGGAGATGGCGTGCGGGCGGCGCGCCCACGTCTGCTCCTCGGCGTACTGGTACGTCTTGACCGTGTCGGGCGTGAAGCCGAGGCCGACGAACGCCTTCGGGTTGTAGTACAGGAGCAGGCCGCCTTCGGCCGGGCCGACCAGGTCGAGGATGATCTCGGCGTCGTACGACCGGTCGCCGACGCCGCACGTGAGCGGCGTGCTGTCGGCCGGCGTTGCCCCTTTGCCCCGGATTTCCAGCCCGCCGTTCGCGAAGCGCACGCGCGCCATCTCGTCCGGCGCCGGGTCGTGGAACGACCACTGGACACCGAAGCGGTCCCTGGAAAAATCGTCGGACAGCGTGAAGCCGTTCGGGCCCGCCTTGCCGCCGCGCGGCTTCGCGATCGGTTTCGAGAGGTCGCCGCCCTTGGCGCGGAACCAGCCGTCGGCCGTCCATTCCATCGGTTCGAGCAGCGTCTGGCGGCCCAGCGTGCGGTAGCCGTTCTCGTAGCCGTGGTAGACCATCCACCAGTCGCCGGCCGGTCCCTCGACGAGCGACGCGTGCCCGCGCGACCACCACGGTTCGGTGGTGGACGTCGTGCGCACGAGCGGATTGTGCGGGCAGTGTTCCCACGGGCCGTGGATCGATCTGGACCGGGCCGCGATCACCATGTGCCCCGTCACCGGGCCGGCCGTGCCGCCCACCGCCGTGATCAGATAAAAGTATTCGCCGTGGCGCAGCAGCTTGGGGCCTTCCGGCGCGAAGTTCTCGGTGATCCAGTCTTCCGGATAGCGCCACGGTTGATACGCCGGTTCGACGGTGCCGTCGGTCGCGAGGCCGTCGTCGGTCAGACGGATGCGGCGGATGCCGTTGACGAACAGGTAGCGCTTGCCGTCCTCGCCGACGACGTGGCCCGGGTCGATGCAGCCGGCGATCTTCAGGTCGACCGGATCGCTCCACGGCCCCTCGATGCGGTCGGCCCAGATGGCGTAGATCGACCACGCGTTGCCGTCCGGCGCGGCCGGGATGTAGATGAAGTAGCGGCCGTCGTGCTTGCACAGGTCGAGCGCCCAGATCGTGCCCAGCGGCTTCTTGAGCGCGGGGCCGACCGGGGCCCAGTTCACGAGATCCGTCGAATGCCAGATCACGATGCCCGGGTACGAGAAAAAGGACGAGAAGGTCATGTAATAGTCCTTGCCGTCCTTGAGGATCGTCGGATCCGGGTGGTCGCCCGCGATGATCGGGTTGACGTACGTGCCGTCGCCGCGGTCGGCCTTGCGCTGGCCTTCGATGCCGCGGCCCCAGCCTGGATGGGCGACCCTGGACGCGGCGGCTTGCGTGGGCAGGGCGATGGGAAGCGATGCGGCGCCAGCGCCGGCCAGAAGGGTTTTGCAAGCGTTACGGCGTGAAGAGGAAGTCATGGTCTTGCGGAGGTGGAGGATCAGCGGTTGCGATTCAGTTCGAGCAGGTAGACATCGTTTTCGCGCAGCGGCAGCGACAGGTGCAGCCGGCCATCCGCGCCGACGCGCACCTGCTTGTGCTGCGACGGTTTGCCGGTGGCGGCCGCTTTCAGGTCCTTGACCTGCCGGAGCGTGAGCTGTTTGGGCGAGCCCATGGCGATGTAGGCCGTGAAAGAGTCGTTCTGCCGGTAGCCCACCTGCGAGGTCGCGAGGGTATAGCGGCCCGGCTTCAGCCCCTTCAGGTCGACGTCGACCTGGCCCTTGCCCTGCGCCGGCAGGTCGCGGATGAAATATTGCTGGTTGTTCGTCTGCGGCGGCAGCGTGTACGTGTAGTCCCACAGCAGGACCTGGACATTGCCCTTGCCATCCGTCGTCGCGATGGACTGCTTGTCCCCATTGTCCAGTTCAGTCGGCGCGAGGCGGTTCAGGAACTGGTAGGCGAAATATGCGGGTTTCTTGATGCCCTGCGTGTTCATCAGCCCGAATCCGCCGTGGAAGGCTTCGAAACGCGGCCCCGGCTCTTCGAAAATATCGGTGAATACCCAATACGACATCGATTGCGCGGTGTGGCCGACCTGTTTCAGTTTCTGGAGGATATAGGCGGCCTGATGGTAACTGTCGTGGGTCGGATCGGCCGGCGTATAGGACGAACTCCATTCCGTGTAATGCAACTCGAGATCCGGCATGGCCGAGGCCGCGATCTCCCTGCGATTCCTTTCGACGTCGTTGCTGATCGCGCCATTGTCCGGACTGAGTACCGTTCCGGTGCTTCCATATTCGTCGAGATAACCCTGGTTGACGCCGTACGCATGGGTGCTGACGAAATCGAGCGGCACGCCGTTGCGCTGGCAGTAATCGATCATTTCCGGAATCCAGGCAGCGCCGGCCGTCGCCGGTCCGCCGACCCTGTATGTTGGATTCACGCTCTTGATCGCCTGCGCCGCCGCGGTGTAGAGCTTGAAATAATCCTGCTGCGTGCCGGCCCAGAAGCCGTCGAGATTCGGCTCGTTCCAGACTTCGAAATACCAGGACGCGACTTCATCGGCACCGTAGCGTTCGGTCCAATGGTCGGTCAGGGCCTTGACGAGTTTTCCCCACTTTTCATAGCTGCGCGGCGGCGTCACGTTGCCGCGCCACCAGAAAATGGTTTTATCGCCGCTCGCCATCGCCGCCGGCATGAATCCCAATTCGACGAATGGCTTGATGCCGATGCTCAGCAGGTAATCGTACAGTGCATCGACGTATTGGAAATTATAAAGATCGTTGCCGCGCGCATCGACGCGGTACACCGCCATGTCGTCGCTGAGCAGCCCGTGCATGCGGATATACCGGAAACCGGCGTCGCGTTTTATTTCGGCCAATTGTTGCTGCCAATCGGCGCGCAGGCCTTCGTTGGCGCGTCCGGCGCCGACCGTCATATTGAACGTTTTATTCAATGGCCCTTGCACCCGATTCACGTCGACATCGATATGGCGTTGCCGGGCCTGCGCGTGGATCGTGAAAAGGGAAAGGGCGCAGAACAGCGCCGTGGCGATGGATCTCGATGTCATGTGCCTGACCGTGGTTGTCTCGGGCAACATGCTAGGTCGGCCGGGCGGCCGGCATTAACGCCGTCTCGGGAAAACCTTCAACAACGGCGAAAGTTGAAGGTTTTCCGCCAAAAGTGTTAGCACTTAGGCGCGCGCGACGACGCGGAACGCCTTCGGCGTCGAGCCGTACTCTTCCTTGAACAGCTTGTTGAAATACGAAACGTTGCTGTACCCGACCGAATAAGCGATTTCCGCCACGGTGGCGGATTCTTTTTCGGACAGCAGCCGTGCCGCCTCCGTCAGGCGCAATTTGTTCAGATAACCGCTGAACGTAAAGCCGAATTCGCTCTTCAATACATCATTGATTTTTCCGCGCGTTACGCCGACTTCCGTTGCCACCGATTCGACATCGATATCCGGATTCGTATAATACAGTGCCATATGCCGCAGGATCGCCGCCTTTTCCTTGTCGCGATGCGGTTCCATCGATAATTGCTGATAAGCGATCAGCGGCAAATCCCGTTGCATGCGGGAATTGAGATGGGCGACGAGGGCCCGGGTGTGGGCGCGAAAGAACCATACGCCGAATATCGCCCAGCCGACGACGAGAACAAGGGCGCTAATGATCGGATAGCGATAATCGCGGCCATTCAACTGCAGTTCGCGGATCTCGACTTCGGAATGCGTTTCCATCGGACTTTGGAGCGTGCTGCCGAACGCGAATTTCGGCACCTGGTCGAGCCGGTAATGATGGCTCGACAAATCTGTTTTAAACATGTCGAACCACCATTGCTGCGTTTCCATGCGCGTCAAATCGATCACGACCCGCGACGGTTTTTCATTGCACTTGAAAAATGCCGACATGATCCGATAACTCAACATGTCGTCGCGCCGGGAAGTCGTCGGATCGAATGTCGGAATCGTCAGTGTCAGCGTATTGGCCGGCACGCATTTCACGATGAACGACGCCGTCGCATATTTGGTCAGGTCGTGCCATACCTGTTTGCCGTGGCCATCGTCGAACAGCATGTCGACCGCGGCGTGCGGATGCGGCGTGAGCGGCGACACGTTGAATGCGAGACGCAGCGTGGGGCTGGTTTCGCGAATCTCCATGACGGATCTGCCATGTTCGCCCACATCGACGTCGGGCTGGACATGCCAGGAAATGTCGCGCTCTCCCAATTCCTGCAGCGGTGTCGATATGTGGGCGCGATCGATGCAGAGCAATACCAGGACGGCACTTGCGGCCAGCATGCACAGGAAAACGATCAGGGTGCGGTTGTAAAACTCGTGCATGTCGAACGGAGGATGACGATTACGGTGCTCGGGACGGGGCCTGCATGGCCGACGCCGTCATGATAAGGCATGTGCCGTGCCCGCACCTGCAGTGTCGGGCCGACTCGCGTTCAGGACACAATAAATTGCTTGTTGTAAAAATGCGATGCATATATAAAAAGGTCTTTATGACACTATAATTGATATAAAAACCATACCAACAAGCGCCCGCCGCCCTTCAAGACCATGCCCTTCGATCACCGAGACGAGCTGAATCGCCTGGCTGCCCTGCGTGCCTACGACATTCTCGATACCGCCCCGGAGGACTGCCTCGACGGCCTCGCCCGCCTGGCGGCGCAACTTGCCGGCACGCCCATGGCGGCGCTCAGCTTCGTCGACGCGACGCGCGTGTGGCGCAAGGCCGCGGTCGGGCTGGACGAGAGAGAGCTGGCGCGGGACGATGCGCCCTGCGGCCAGGTGGTCGCTTGCGGCGACGCGGTCATCGTCGATGCTGAGCGTTTCTATGCGGGCATGCCCGTCGCGCCCCCCGGTGGCGACGTGCTCGGCGTCCTGGCGGTGATGGACGACGTGCCTCGCGCGCTGACAGCCGCGCAACTGGACGGCCTGCGCACGCTGGCCGCCGCGGCGATGGCGCAGCTGGAGTCGCGACGGTCCAGGCGCGCCGCCACCGGACCTCAGGACGAACGGTTCCGCCAGCTGGCCGACGCGCTGCCCTACATCGTCTGGTCCGCGACACCGGACGGCACGGTCGATTTCGCCAACCGCTCGGTGGTCGACTATGCGGGCCTGGCGGACGTCCGGCGCATCAGCGAGCAGTGGATCGAGCTGCTGCATCCGGACGACGTCGAGCGCACGCTGGCCGCCTGGTCCGAGGCCGTGCGCACGGAGTCGGTGTTTTCGGGCGAATACCGGTTGCGCCGCGCCGCCGACGACGTCTACCGCTGGCACCTGGCCAAGGGAATGCCGATCCGGGACGGGGACGGACGCATCACCAAGTGGTACGGGACGACGACCGACATCCACGACATGAAAGTGGCGCACGAGGCGATCGGCAGCCTCGCGTTCTACGACACGCTGACCGGGTTGCCGAACCGGCGCCTGCTGATGGATCGTCTCGCGCATGCCGTGGCGGAGCATGCGCGCCCGGCCCGGTTCGGGGCGGTGCTGCTGCTCGACCTGGACAACTTCAAGAGCATCAACGACACGCTGGGCCACGACAACGGCGACCTGCTGCTCGATCTCGTCGCGGAGCGCCTGCTGGCGGGCGTCGCGGCGCCCGACGTGGTGGCGCGGCTCGGCGGCGACGAATTCGTCATCGTGCTGGAAGACCTCGGCACGCTGGAAGAGGCCGCGGCGCGGCAGGCCGGCGACGTCGCGCGCCGGATCCTGGCCGCCCTCGGCACGCCGTTCGATCTCGCCGGCCACGAGCGCCATGTCACGCCCAGTATCGGCGTCGCGCTGTTCGGCGCCGCCGCGCCGGGCGTGTCGGAACTGCTCAAGCAGGCCGACCTGGCGATGTACCAGGCCAAGGCGGCGGGCCGCAATACGTTCTGCTTCTTCGAGCCCGCGACCCAGACGGCCGCCGTCGCCCGGGCGGGCCTCGAGGCGGATTTGCGCCAGGGCCTGGCGCGGGGCGAGTTCCTGCTCCACTATCAGCCGCAACTGGATGCCGGCGGCATGGTCGCCGGCGTCGAGGCCCTGTTGCGCTGGCAGCATCCGCAACGCGGCATCGTGTTCCCGGCCGAGTTCATTCCACTGGCCGAGCAGACCGGCCTGATCCTGCCGTTGGGGCAGTGGGTCATCGAGGAGGCATGCCGGGAGCTGGCGCAGCTCGGGGCCGACGCGGCGACACGGCACCTGCAGGTGGCGGTCAACGTCAGCGCCCGCCAGTTCCGCCAGCCCGGCTTCGTCGCCGACGTGCTGGCCGCGCTGTCCGGCGCCGGGGCCAATCCGCGCCGCCTCGGGATCGAACTGACCGAGTCCCTGCTGGTGGAGGACATCGACAGTGTCGTCGCGAAGATGGATGCACTGAAGCGTCACGGGGTGCGTTTCGCGCTCGACGACTTCGGCACCGGTTACTCGACGCTGACCTGCCTGAAGCGGCTGCCGCTCGACCGGCTGAACATCGACCGCTCGTTCGTGGCCAACGTCCTGCACGACACGCGCGACTTTGCCATCGTCAACGCCATCGCGGTGCTGGGACGGTCGCTGGGCATCGACGTGATCGCCGAGGGCGTCGAGACGCCGGCGCAGCGCGACCTGCTGCTCGATTGCGGATGCACGGCGCTCCAGGGCCATCTGTTCGGCCGGCCCGTACCTGCGGCGCAGCGCTGACAGCCGGCCGTACTCAGGCGGCCGCCAGCGCCTGCCCCACGGGTTCTAGTCGGCGCAGGCGCAGCGCGATCAGCAGGGCGGCGCCGAGCAATACGCCCAGCAGCGCCACGACGCCGCCCCAGCCGCCGTGTTCCCACAACACGCCGCACAGCCAGCCGACGAGGCTCGAGCCGAGATAATAAAAGCACAGGTACAGCGCGGAGGCGAGCGCCTGCTGCGTGCGGGCGCGCCGGCCCACCCAGCTGCTGGCGATCGAGTGCGAGGCGAAGAAGCCGAACGTGAAGACCGCCATGCCGGCCACGATGACGGCGACGTTGTGGGCCAGGGTCAGCAGCAGGCCCGCGAACATCGCGCCCATCACGGTCCACAGCACGTGGCGCCGGCCCAGGCGATCGGCGCGGCGGCCGGCCCACACGGAACTGAAGATGCCCAGCAAATACAGCAGCGAGATCCCGCCGACCACGCTCTGGCGCAGTCCGAACGGCGCGCCCAGCAGCCGGAATCCGATCACGTTGTACGCGCTGACGAAACACCCCATCAGCAGGAACGACAGGGCGAACAGCCAGGGCAGGCCGGCGTCGCCGAAATGGCCGCGCAGGCCGTGCAGCAGCGCCGGCACGCCGCCGGGCGATGGCCGGAAGTTGCGCGACGCCGGCAGGCTGCGCCAGAATTCCCACGCGGCCAGCAGGCCCGCGACGCCCATCACGGCGAAGGCGGCGCGCCACGACACGAAGTCGGACAGCACGGCCGCCAGCACCCGGCCGACCATGCCGCCGAACGCATTGCCGCTGATGTACAGGCCCATCGACACGCCGAGCGACGCCGGCTCGATCTCCTCGCCCAGGTAGGCCATCGCGACGGCCGGCATGCCGCCCAGCGCGAAGCCCAGCAAGGCGCGCGCCGCCAGCAGCTGCGGGTAGGTGTGCGCGCACGCGGCCAGCACCGTCATCAGGGCGGCGACGACGAGCGCCACCACCATCATCGTCTTGCGGCCCAGGCGGTCGGACAGGACGGACGAGAACAGCAGCGACACGGCCAGCGCGCCCGTCGAGAGCGAGAGCGACAGGCTGCTCTGCGCGGGCGTGAGCCCGAAATCGTGCGCCAGCAGGGGCATCAGCGGTTGTACGCAATACAACAGGGCGAAACAGGAAAAGCCGCCGAAGAACAGGGCACGGTTGGTGCGGTCGATGCGATTCGTCATGGATCCATCGTAGGATTGCCGGATACGACCGTCCAATATATATTTGTGGCGTTACTTATCTCTTTTACAGATAACATGAGCAGATAACAGATGGAACTCAGGCACCTGCGTTACTTCGTGGCCGTGGCGGAGGAGCTGAGCTTTACGCGCGCCGCCGAGCGGCTGCACATCGGCCAGCCGCCGCTGAGCCAGCAGATCCAGGCGCTGGAGCACGAGATCGGCGCCCGGCTGTTCGAGCGCAACAAGCGGCGCGTGCTGCTGACGGAAGCGGGGCGGTTGTTCCTCGCCGACGCGCGGCGCATGCTGGCGCTGGGCGAACAGGCCAAGGAGACGGCACGCCGCGCGCACCTGGGCGAAACGGGCGAGCTGCGCGTCGGGTTCACGTTTTCCACGCCGTTCACGCCGCTGTTCGCCCGCGTGGTGCGGCGCTACCGCCAGCAGTATCCGGGCGTGCGGCTGACATTCCTCGAGATTCCCACGCAGCCGCAGCTGGCGCAGATCGAAGCGCGCGAACTGGACGTGGGCTTCGTGCGTCCCGGTCCCATGCCGCTGCCGCGCACGGTGGCGCTGACGATGCTGCGCCAGGATCCGCTGCTGCTTGTGCTGCCGGCCGACGCGCCGCTGGCGCGCAAAAAGAAGATCGCGGTGAAGGACCTGGCCGACCAGGCGTTCGTCGTGTTCCCCGAAAAGACGGGCACGGGCATCTACCACCAGATCTTCGACCTGTGCCGCGCCGCCGGCTTCGTGCCGCGGATCGCGATGGAGGCGGGCGAGCCGTCGACGATCATCGGCCTCGTCGCCGCCGGCTGCGGCATTTCCGTGCTGCCCAGCTCGTTCGAAGGCATCCACATGGAAGGCGTCGTCTACCGGCCGCTCGCCGACCCGGACGCCACCACGGCGATGCTGCTCGCCCGGCATGCCGAGGGCGGCGGTCCGCTCGTGGATGCGTTCGTGGCGCTGGCCCAGGCCGCGGCCGAGGCCTAGCCGGGCAGCACGGCGCGGAACGTGATCTCCACCAGCTGGGCGGGGAAGGCGAGGCGCGAGACGCCGATCGGGTTGCTGGCGAGCTGCGGCTGGTCGGTGCCGTACGCTTCCTTCCTGACCTTGGCCGCCGCCGGGAAGGCCGCGTCCACGTCGAGCACATACAGCGTCTCTTCCACGACGTCGTCGAGGGTCGCGCCGAATTCGGCCAGCAGCGCCACCGCGTTGCGGTAGGTCTGGCGGATCTGCGCCTCCATCGCGTCGTAACTGGCGGGCTTGCCCCCGGCATCCAGGTCCGCCGGTGCGATCAGGTTGCCCTGCCGGTCGTGGCTGAGTTGTCCGGACAGGTAGACCGTGTCCTTGACCTGGATGCCCTGGACGTAGCCGAACAGGCCTTCCCAGGCGACGCCGCAGTTGACGACTTTCTTGTTGATCATATGTGCTCCGATGTGCTGTAGGCTAGCCAGCGTAGCGGGCGCGCGGGACGGCCGCCACTGGCCGATGGGTAGGCGTATGTTGCAGTGCAGCGTAGCAAAGTGTCGTATGTTTTGAATTTATAGAATACAATTACCGCGTTACTCAAGTCAGCCGTAAAGGATCGTCATGTCCAGCACCATCCCAGCGCAGGCGGGCAGCCTGCTGCTCATGTCGCGCGAGGATAACTGCCTCATCGCGCGCGTCGACCTCAAGGCGGGCGCCACGGTCGTCATCGACGGCCGCGACGTGACGCTGCCCGGCGACGTCCGCCTGGGCCACAAGGTCGCGCGGCGCGACCTGGCGCCCGGCGACAAGGTGCTGCGCTACGGCGCCATCATCGGCACGGCCACGGTGCCCGTCGCCATCGGCGCGCACATCCACACGCACAACCTCGAAAGCGACTACATCCCGACCTTCACGCTGGACGAGGACGGCCACCACTTCATCGGAAACAAAGCACCATGACCACCTCCACCGACATCAGCCTGGAAGGTTACCCGCGCGCGGACGGGCGCAAGGGCATCCGCAACGTCGTCGTCGTCGCCTACCTCGTCGAATGCGCGCACCACGTCGCGCGGCTGATCGTGAATGCCTTCCCCGGCCAGCCCGTGCACCTGATCGGCTTCCCTGGCTGCTACCCGAACGAATACGCCGACACGATCATGCGCCGCGTGCTGACGCATCCGAACGTGGGCGCGGCGCTGCTCGTGTCGCTCGGCTGCGAGAGCTTCGACAAGAACGGCGTGGCACAGGCCGTGGCCGACAGCGGCCGCCCGGTCCATACCGTCACGATCCAGGACGTCGGCGGCACGCGTTCCGGCGTGAAGAGCGGTGTCGAATGGGTGCAATGGGCCGTCGAGGACCTCGCGCGCCAGGAGCGCGTGCCGATGCGCCTCGACGAACTGGTCGTGGCCACGATCTGCGGCGGTTCCGACAGCACGAGCGGCATCACGGCCAATCCGGCCGTCGGCGCGGCGTTCGACCGGTTGATCGCGGCGGGCAGCGCCTGCGTGTTCGAGGAGACCGGTGAACTGGTCGGCTGCGAATTCCACATGAAGCGCCGCGCCGTCACGCCGGAGCTGGGCGACGAGATCGTCAGGACGGTCGAGAAGGCGTCGCGCTACTACACGATCATGGGCCACGGCAGCTTCGCGCCGGGCAATGCGGACGGCGGCCTGACGACCCTGGAAGAAAAATCGCTGGGCGCGTACGCGAAGAGCGGCGCGTCGCCGATCAGCGGCATCATCAAGCCGGGCGACCAGCCGCCGACGGGCGGCCTGTACCTGCTGGACGTGGTGCCGGACGGCGAACCGCGCTTCGGCTTCCCGAACATCTCCGACAACGCCGAGATCGTGGAACTGATCGCGTGCGGCGCGCACGTGACCCTGTTCACGACGGGCCGCGGCTCCGTGGTCGGCTCGGCCATTTCGCCCGTCATCAAGGTGTGCGCGAATCCGGCGACCTATGAGCGCCTGGCGGACGACATGGACGTCAACGCGGGCCGCATCCTCACGGGCCATGCGAGCATCGAGGAGGTCGGCGACGAGATCGTGGACCTCGTCGCCCGCGTGGCGAACGGCGAGGCCACGAAATCGGAAGACCTGGGCCACCAGGAATTCATCCTCACGTACAAGCAGTTCGAGCCGATCGGGCCGCGCTGCCTTCCGCTGAAGGCGGCATGACATGAAGGTTACGCGACTGGGACTCGGCTGCGCGCAACTGGGCGGCCTGTACGACCCGATGACCGAAGCGGACGCGTATGCGCTCGTCGACGCCGCCTGGGACGTCGGCATCCGCTACTTCGACACGGCGCCGTACTACGGTTTCACCCTGTCCGAGCACCGCCTCGGCGCCGCGCTGCGCGCGCGGCCGCGGGGCGACTACGTGATCAGCACGAAGGTCGGCCGCCTGATGTGGCCCGACCCGGCCGTGCGTCCGGGCGAATGCGGGTGGGCCGCGCCGCTGCCGTTCCGGCCCCATTACGACTACACGTACGACGGCGTCATGCGCTCGTACGAAGACAGCCTGCAGCGCCTCGGCCTGGACCGCGTGGACATGCTGTACGTGCACGACATCGGCCGCGTCACGCACGGCGACCGGCATCCGCACTACTGGAAGCAGCTGGGCGACGGCGGCGGTTTCCGCGCGCTGGAGCAGTTGCGCGACGAGGGGGCGATCAAGGGCTTCGGCCTCGGCGTCAACGAGTGGGAAGTGATCGCCGACGCGCTGGACGTGTGCACGCTCGACTGCGTGCTGCTGGCCGGGCGCTACACGCTGCTGGAGCAGGCTTCCTTGGGCCCGCTGATGGACCGCTGCGCGCGCGCAGGGACGGACGTCGTGATCGGCGGCCCGTTCAACTCCGGCATCCTGGCGGGCACGAACAAATTCAATTACGAGGACGCCCCGGCGGCCGTCGTCGAGCGGGTGCGCGCCATCGCCGCCGTCTGCCGCGACTTCGACGTGCCGCTGCAGGCCGCCGCGCTGCAATTCCCGATGGCGCATCCGGCCGCCGTGTCGTGCATCCCGGGCGCCCAGAACATCGACCAGTTGCGCCGCAACGCGCACTGGTTTTCCCAGCCGCTGCCGGCCGGCCTGTGGACCGCGCTCACGGACGCCGGCCTGCTGGACCCGGCCGCGCCCGTGCCGGTTTGATCTTTCATTATTACCGTACCAAAGGAACACCATGAAACTGCTGCGATTCGGCCCGAAGGGCGCCGAGAAACCTGGCCTGATGGGCGCCGACGGCGTGATCCGCGACCTGTCCGGCGTGCTGCCCGACCTGACCTCGGCCCAGCTGGCCGCAGGCGCGATCGCGCGCCTGTCCGACATCGACCCGAGCCGCCTGCCGGTCGTGGAACAGCCGGTCCGCTACGCGCCCGTCGTCGCCGACATCGGCAAGCTGATTTGCGTGGGCCTGAACTATTCGGACCACGCGGCGGAATCGGGCATGGCGGTACCCGCCGAGCCGGTGCTGTTCACGAAGGCGACCAGCGCCATCATCGGTTGCAACGACGCCGTCGTGCTGCCGCGCGGCTCGGTCAAGAGCGACTGGGAAGTGGAGCTCGGTGTCGTCATCGGCAAGCGCGCGCGCTATGTCGACGAAACGAACGCGCTCGATTACGTGGCCGGCTACTGCGTCGTGAACGACCTGTCCGAGCGCGAATACCAGCTGGAGCGGGGCGGCCAGTGGGACAAGGGCAAGGGCTGCGACACGTTCGGCCCGGTTGGCCCGTGGCTCGTGACGACCGACGAAGTGCCCGATCCGCAGAACCTCGACATGTGGCTGGAAGTAAACGGCAAGCGCTACCAGACGGGCAATACCCGCACGATGGTGTTCGGCGTCGCGCACCTGGTCAGCTACATCAGCCGTTTCATGACCTTGCAGCCGGGCGACGTGATCAGCACCGGCACCCCGCCGGGCGTGGGCCTGGGCCAGAAGCCGGATCCGGTGTACCTGGAACCGGGCGACCGCATGCGGCTCGGCATCGAAGGCCTGGGCGAGCAGGAACAGACGGTCCACGCCTGGAACGAGGCGCTGATCGACGGCTGATCGTTTGTAAATAAAAGGCGCATAAAACGCCAACACGGAGACTTTGCAGACATGGCGGACCAATCGACCCGGCAGTACCGGTTTTCCCTCGTGATGATCACCACGCTGTTCTTCATGTGGGGGTTCGTCCACAATCTCGACCCGATCCTGATCCCGCACCTGCGGCGGTCGTTCAGCCTGACCGTGCTGCAGTCGGCGCTGGTGGATTCGGCCGTGTTCATCGCCTACTTCGTGATGGCGCTGCCAGCGGGCCTGCTGATCCGCCGGGCGGGGTACAAGGCGGCGATCATCTGCGGCCTGCTGCTGTTCGCCACCGGCTCGATGATGTTCATCCCGGCCGCGAACACGCAGCAGTACGTGGTGTTCCTGGCCGCGCTGTTCACCATCGCCTGCGGCCTGACGATCCTGGAGACGGCCGCCAATCCGTACGTGACGCTGCTGGGCCGGCCGGACCGCGCGGCCCAGCGCATCAACCTGGCGCAGTCGTTCAACGGCCTCGCGGCCACGCTGGCGCCGATCATCGGCGCGCGCCTGATCCTCGTGCACGGCGCCGACGACGCGCAGCTCGCCGCGATGCCGGAAGCCGCGCGCCAGGCGGCACTGGCGGCGGAAGCGGCCAGCGTGAAAGGGCCGTACATGATGCTGGGGCTCGTCATCCTCGCGATTGCCGTCGTGTTCTGGTTCCTGAAGCTGCCGGAAGTCGGCGGCCGTTCGGACACCGCGCCGGCCAAGAGCTCGCTCGGCGAGGCGCTGGCCGTGCCGTCCATCCGCCGCGGCGCGATCGCCCAGTTCTTCTACGTCGGCGCCCAGGTGTGCGTGTTCAGCTTCTTCATCCTGTACGCCACGCGCTCGGCCGGCGTGTCGCCGGTGACCGCGGCGGACTACCTCGGGTGGGGCTGCGGCATGGCATTCATGGTGGGGCGCTTCGTCGGCACGGGCCTGATGCGCATCGTGGCGCCGGCCCGGCTGCTGTGGATGTACGCGCTGGCCTGCATGGCGCTGGCGGCGGTGGCGATGGTGGCGCAGGGTGTCGCCAGCCTCGCGGCCGTGATCGGCATCGCGTTCTTCATGTCCATCATGTTCCCCACCATTTTCTCGCTGGGCCTGCAGGGCGCCGGCCATCACGCCGACATGGGCAGTGGCCTGATCATCATGGCCATCGTGGGCGGCGCGCTGCTGCCGCTGCTGTTCGGCTACGTCAGCGACGTGACGCACAACGTGCAGTACGGCTATGCGGTGCCGCTGCTGTGCTTTGTCGTCATCGCCTGGTTCGCGCGGGCATCCCTGCTGCAGGACAGCCGGGATGCCCGCACCGCCGCGGCATCTTCCATGGGAGTCACGAAACGTGTTTGAACTGAACGACAAGAAGGCCGTCATCACGGGCGGCGGCAGCGGCATCGGCAAGGCGATCGCCCAGCTGTTCGCGCGCCAGGGGGCGCATGTCCACGTGGTCGACCTGAACGACGCGGCCTGCCTGCAGGTGGTGCGCGAAATCCGCGAGGAGGCCGGCCTGGTGTCTTCGCACGCCTGCGACGTGGCGCGCCAGGCCGACGTGGAGGCGCTGATGGCGGCCATCGGCCCGTTCGACATCCTCGTCAACAACGCCGGCATCGCCCACATCGGCAAGGCCGACACGACGAGCGAAGAGGACTTCGACCGCGTCATGAGCGTCAACGTCAAGGGTGTCTACAACTGCCTGCACGCCGGGATCCCGCAGCTGCGCGCGAACGGCGGCGGCGTCATCGTCAACATGGCGTCGGTGGCGGGCTCGGTCGGCATCAAGGAGCGCTTCGCGTATTCCACCGCGAAGGGTGCCGTCATGGCGATGACCCTGTCGGTCGCGAAAGACTACCTGCAGGACGGGATCCGCTGCAATTCGATCTCGCCGGGCCGCGTGCACACGCCGTTCGTGGACGGTTTCCTCGCGCGGAATTATCCGGGCCGGGAAGCGGAGATGTTCGAGCAGCTGTCGAAGACGCAGCCCATCGGCCGCATGGGCCGGCCGGACGAAGTGGCCGCGCTCGCGCTATACTTGTGCAGCAACGAGGCTGCCTTCATCACGGGAACCGATTATCCGATCGACGGCGGCTTCATCACCCTGAACACGTAAAAGCCGCCCGATGATCATATCTTCCGCCACCGACTATCGCGAGGCGGCGCGCCGCCGGTTGCCGCCGTTCCTGTTCCATTACCTCGACGGCGGCTCCGGCACCGAATCCACGTTGCGCGCCAACGTGAACGACCTGCACGAGGTCAGGCTGCGCCAGCGCGTGCTGAAGGGTTCCGAAACCCTGGATGTGTCGACCGAGTGGTTCGGCGTGAAGCGCGGTCTGCCGCTCGCGCTGGCGCCGATCGGCCTCGCCGGCATGTACGCGCGCCGCGGCGAGGTGCAGGCGGCCCGGGTGGCAGCTGAGCGCAACATCCCGTTCATCCAGTCGACCGTGTCCGTGTGCCCGCTCGCCGAGGTCGCGGCGCAGTCGGCGCAACCGCTGTGGTGCCAGCTGTACGTCCTGAAGGACCGCGGCTTCATGCGCGACTACCTGCGCCGCGCGCGCGAGCTGAACATCGACACGCTCGTGTTCACCGTCGACATGCCGGTGCCGGGCGCGCGCTACCGCGACGCCCATTCCGGCATGAGCGGCCGCCACGGCCCGCTGCGGCGCGTGCTGCAGGCGATGCTGCATCCGCGCTGGGCACTCGATGTGGGCGTCCTCGGCCGGCCGCACGACCTGGGCAACATCTCGGCCTACCGCGGCCATGCGACGGGCCTGGCGGACTACATCGGCTGGCTGGCCGCCAACTTCGATCCGGGCATCAGCTGGAGCGACCTGCAATGGATCCGCGACGAATGGCAGGGTCCCATGGTCATCAAGGGCATCCTCGACGCCGACGACGCGCGCGACGCGAAGGCGTTCGGCGCGGACGGCATCGTCGTGTCGAACCACGGCGGGCGCCAGCTGGACGGCGCGCTGTCCACGGCGAAGGCGCTGCCGTCCATCGCCGCGGCGGTGAAGGGCGACCTGACGATCTTCGCCGACTCCGGCGTACGCACGGGCCTGGACGTCGTCCGGCTGCTGGCGCTGGGCGCGGACGGCGTCCTGATCGGCCGCGCCTTCATCTACGCACTCGCGACGGGCGGTGCGGCCGGCGTGCGCAACCTGCTCGCCATCCTCGAAAAAGACATCCGGACCAGCATGGTCCTGACGGGCGTGCAATCCGTCCGCGACATCGGCCCGGACTGCCTGGCCTGACCCATTGCGCCGGCGCGGGCGCGCCGGCTATTCAATTTCATACGCGGGACTGGCGTTTTTCGATTGCTTTGCGACTATAAATGTTTTAAATTTATAGAATACAAAACGAAAGGCATAGAAATGAGTCAGATGAAAAGCGTGGTGTGCGAATCCCCCGGCGACCTGCGGCTGAGCCTCCGGCCCGTGCCCGAAGCGGGTCCCGGCGAGGTGCTGCTGCGCGTACGCCGCATCGGCGTCTGCGGCACGGACATGCACATCTTCCGCGGCACGCAGCCGTTCCTCGCGTATCCGCGCGTGATGGGGCACGAGCTGTCGGGCGAAGTGGTGACGGCACCCGCGGATTCCGGCCTCGCGCCGGGCGACGAGGTGTTCGTGATGCCGTACCTGTCGTGCGGCGACTGCGTGGCCTGCCGCAAGGGCAAGACGAACTGCTGCACGCGCATCCAGGTGCTGGGCGTGCATCGCGACGGCGGCCTGGCCGAATACCTCGCGCTCCCGGCGCAATTCGTCCTCAAGACGGAAGGCATCTCCCTCGACGATGCTGCGATGCTGGAATTCCTCGCCATCGGCATGCACGCGGTCCGCCGCGGTGCCGTCACGGCCGGGCAGCGCGTGCTGGTGGTCGGCGCCGGGCCGATCGGCGTGGCCGTCGCCCTGTTCGCAGCGCTGAAGGGCGCGCAGGTCACGGTGCTGGATGCGCGTGCGGACCGCCTCGGCTTCTGCCGCGACGTCTTGTCGGTCGCGCACACGGTGACGGCAGGCGAGGGCGACAGCGACGCGCTGCGCGAGATCACGGGCGGCGACTTCTTCGATGCCGTGTTCGACGCCACCGGCAACATCAAGGCGATGGAGCGGGGCCTGGAGTTCGTCGCGCACGGCGGCACGTACGTCCTCGTGTCGATCGTGCCGGAGCGGATCTCGTTCGCCGATCCGGAATTCCACAAGCGCGAGACGACCCTGCTAGGCAGCCGCAACGCGACCGTGGAAGACTTCCGCGAGGTGCTCGCGGCGATGAAGGCGGGCCTGGTGCCGACGCGGGCGATGAACACGCACCGCGCCACGCTGGACGAGTTCATCGACACGCTGCCGCGCTGGATGGACCCGGCCAGCGGCGTGATCAAGGCCATCGTCGAGGTTTGAACGATGTCGCTTCCCAGCGCGGCAGCGAGTTCCGGTAGAATGGGGGATTGTCCACCCGGCCTTTTCGACACCGGACTTCATGGCCCGACCTCCGACCATCTTCAAGCGCAGCGCGAACCTGCTGCTCCAATACATTGCCGACCACGTGGGAGTCGGCGAAGCGCTCCCGACCGAGCAGCACATGGCCGAACTGGGCGAGGGCAGCCGCACGGCGATCCGCAGCGCGCTGGCGCACTTCCACGAGTGCGGCCTGATCAGCGACATGAAGGAACGCCGCCTGCTGCGCAAGCCCGTCCGCACGGACTACTTCGACCTGGACGAGCTGCGCACGGGCGCGGACCGCATCCGCGAAGTGCTGATGGAGCGCATCTATCACAGCGACCTGCCGCCCGGCGCCGAGTTCTCGGAGACGGAACTGGCGCGCGCGGCCGGCACGAGCACGATCAGCGTGCGCGAATTCCTGATCGGTTTTTCGCACTCGGGGCTGATCGAAAAGAAGCCGCGCGGCGGCTGGCGCCTGTGCGCGTTCGACCGCTCGTTCGCGATGGAGCTGGCGGACGTGCGCCAGATGTTCGAGTTCGCCGCGATCGACCGCTTCGCCGCGCTGCCGCCGGATGCGCCGGCGTTCGCGGAACTGCAGCAACTGATCGCGCGGCACGAGCAACTGGGCTCCGTCATGCCGACGCACCACAAGGATTTTCCGGCGCTCGACCGCGATTTCCACGCGTTCCTGATGGGGCAACTGGACAACCGCTTCGCGCAGGGCTTCTTCGACCTCGTGTCGCTCGTGTTCCACTACCACTACCAGTGGGACAAGTCGCAGGAAATGGTGCGCAACGAGTACGCGGTGCACGAGCACCTGGACATCCTGCGGGCGCTGGCGCGGCGCGACGTCGCGGGGGCGCGCGAGGCGATGCGCGTCCACCTGAGTTCCGCACGCAGCACCTTGCTGCAATCGATCCGTGTAAGAGAATTGAAGGCGCACCCGGGCTGACGCTCCCGCGGGCGCCGGAGGAAGCATGATGCTCGTCGACGCCCATCAACACTTCTGGCGGCTGGCCGACCGCAACGGCGCGTGGCCGCCGCCCGACCTGGCCGCCATCTACCGCGATTTCTTCCCCGCCGACCTGGCGCCGCTGCTCGCGCAGCACGGCGTCGCGCGGACGGTGCTCGTGCAATCGATGCCGGGCGAGGACGATACGCGCTTCATGCTCGGCCTGGCGCGCGCGCACACGTTCATCGGCGGCGTGGTCGGCTGGGTGGACCTGAAGGCGCCCGACGCGCCGGCGCGGATCGCCGCACTCGCGGGGGACTCCCTCCTCAAGGGCTTGCGGCCGATGCTGCAGGATCTCGAGGACGACGACTGGATCGCCGACCCCGCGCTGGCGCCCGCCGTCGACGCGATGCTGCGCCATGGCCTGAGCTTCGACGCGCTGGTGCTGCCGCGCCATCTGCCCGCGCTGCACGCGTTCGCGCTCCGCCATCCGGATCTCCCGATCGTGATCGACCACGGCGCCAAGCCGCTTATCGCGCAAGGCACGCTGGAGCCGTGGCGCAGCGACATCGCACGGCTGGCCGCGCTGCCGCAGGTGAGCTGCAAGCTGTCCGGACTCGTCACCGAGGCGGGCGCCGACTGGGACCTCGACCGCCTGCGGCCGTACGTCGATCACCTGCTCGACTGCTTCGGGCCGCGCCGCCTGATCTGGGGCAGCGACTGGCCGGTGCTGAACCTGGCCGCCGATTACGCGCGCTGGCTCGGCGCCTGCGCGTCCCTGCTGGACGGACTGTCCGGTGCCGACCGGCTCGCCGTATTCGGGCTGAATGCCCTGCGTTTCTACCGTATCGATTAAGGAGTTTTACATGCAAAGAATGGGAATGGTTATCGGCATCAATCCGGAAAAGATCGCGGAATACAAAGCGCTGCACGCCGCCGTGTGGCCGCAGGTGCTGGCCCGGCTCCTCGATGCCAACGTGCGCAACTACACGATCTTCCTGCGCGAGCCGGAGAACCTGTTGTTCGGCTATTGGGAATACCACGGCACGGATTTCGCCGCCGACATGGCGCACATCGCGGCCGATCCGGAAACGCAGCGCTGGTGGACGTTCTGCAGCCCGTGCCAGGTGCCGCTGGCCAGCCGTGCCGACGGCGAGCACTGGGCGATGATGGAGCCCGTGTTTCACATGGATTGATCCCCGCGCCGGCCGCGCCCTCCAGTGGCCGGCGCAGTTCCCGCCTGTCTTCCTCCGCCGCGCAACGCGGCAAGTCCCGAATCGCGGAATGTCCATTCGTCAGGGATGATGCATATCGCAGTTTCGTTTTGATCGATTTCATGATGACTGTTGAGGGATTTAACATTGTCGCGGGACGTGCGGCTGGTTAGCATCGACATGATTCGGATGCATCGGGCGGAGATTTTCCGGCGCCGGAGTCGTTGCATCCGATGACAAACCGTTGTGGTGTTCCTTCGAATTTTTTCAGGAGTCTACCCATATGAAAATCTCTTCCAGCATGTCGTTCAAGCTCCTCGCCCTCGCCGGCGCGATGATGGTGTCCACCGCTTTCGCGGCCAGCTACGACGTTTGCAATGGGGCCTGTACCCGATACGCGCAGGACGCCTATGCGTCGGCCAAATCGAGTTACACGACGCAGCAGACCAATTACTGCAACGGCCTGGCGGACCCGAACGCCCGATCCGCCTGCCTGGCCAGCGTGCCGGCGTCCGCGGAGCAGCAGGCCCTGGGCGTGTACACCTACGTGTACAACGAATGCATGCGCAGCTGCAGGGCTTCACCGTAAATCCCGAGCTTCCGAGCGCCCGGCCGGGGCGCTTTTTCATTGAACCTTCCACGGAGCGACGATGCACCGCACTTTTTTCGCAGTCATGATGATGTCCGGCCTCGTTCCCGCGGCCGCCTGGGCCGCGCCCGCGCCCGCGCCCGCGCCGTGCAGCCTGGTCGATCAGGACACGCTCGCGGCGCTCGCACTCGGCGATGCCGTCACGAAGGTCGAACACAGGACGGTGCCGGCCAAGGGGGATGTGCCCGAGCAGCATGTCGACATGTGCACGATCACGCGGCGCGTCGGCGCGGCGCCGTCGCTCAACATTATGGTGATGCCGCTGTCCGGCAAGACGTCGTCGGCCAAACCGGTCTGCAACGACGGCATCGTGAAGAATGTCGGCATGGCGTCCTGCTTCGGCGTCGCGCGGGGCAGGATGGTGAGCGTGTCGCTGGTATCGCCGGCGTCGACGTTCGCCGCACTGAACGCAACGCTGCGCGCCCGGTTCGGGCGGCTGGTCGACGGCGCCGCGAAGTGACCGTCAGCCGTCGCTGCGCAGCGCGGCGATGGGGTCCAGCGCGGCCGCCTGGCGCGCCGGGTAGACGCCGAATCCCAGGCCCACCGCCACGCACGCCAGCACGGCCAGCAGCAGGCTCAATGGCGACCACGCCACCGACCACCCGGCCAGCGCGGCGATGCTGTAGGCCGCGACGGCGCCCAGCACGAGGCCGAGCAGGGCGCCGCTGACCGCGATCACGAGCGCTTCGGCGAGGAACTGTTCCACCACGTCGCGGCGGCGCGCGCCCAGTGCGCGTTTCAGGCCCACCTCGCGCCGGCGCTCCAGCACGTTGGCCAGCATGATGTTCATGATGCCGATGCCGCCCACCAGCAGCGACACGGCCGCGATCGAACTCATGACGATGGTGAAGATGCGTTGCGTCTGCTGGTTCTGGCGGTACAGGCCCATGGGCACGATGAGGTTCGTGTCGTCGACGCCGCCATGCCGCTGCTGGATGACCGCCTGCAGCACGCGTGCCGCGTCGTCCGGCGCCACCTTGCCGTCCAGGCGCACGCTGATGCCGTCGACCTCGTCCTCGATGCGGCGGAAACCGAAGCGCGCGCGTGCCGTTTCCCACGGCACGAACAGGCGTTCGTCGTCCAGGCCCAGCTTGACGCCTTCGAACTCCGCCTTGCTGGGCGTGCGGTCGGCGAGCACGCCCACCACCTGCAACCACACGTGGTTGACCTTGACACGCTGGCCGACGGCGGGCGTGGCGCCGAACAGCGATTGCGCGAGGCGCGCGCCCAGCACGCAGACGGGCGCCAGGGTCGCGCCGTCGGCAGGCCGCAGCCAGCGCCCGGTCCTGACCTGCAGGCCGCCATGGTCCGCATAGCCCGGCGATACGGCGAACGCGCGCCCGCTCACGACGCGGTCGTCGACGATCAGCTGGTCGACCTTGATCTCCTTTTTCAGCGCCACCGACTGCGCGCCAGGCACGACGGACAGCGCCGCAGCGGCATCGGCCGCGGACAGGCCCAGCGAGCGGGTGCGGATGTCCTTCAACTGCTCGTCGGTATTGCCCTTGCTCTCGACGATGACGTTGTTGAGGCCCAGTTCCGCGACGAGGCGCAGCGCCTCGCGTTTGCTGCCTTCGCCCACGGCCAGCATCGCGACGATGGCGCCCACGCCGAAGATCATGCCCAGCAGGGTGAGGCCGGTACGCAGTTTGCGGCGTTTCAGTTCGGCGACGGCTTCGAGCAGGAGTGCACGGTTCATGTCTTGTCGGCTTTCGGGGGAAGAAGAACGATCTGCGCGCCGGACGCGAGACCGCTCTTGATTTCGCTGCGCACGGGACCGCGCCGGCCCAGTTCGACCTTGTGCTTCACGGTGCGGCCGGCGTCGGCCGTGTACACGGCGTATCCGGCGCCGTCCTGCACGAGCGCGATGTTCGGCACCGTCAGCGCCGCCGTCGTCGTTACGAGGTGCACCGTCCCGTGCAGTGCCTGGCCGGGCTTCAGTCCCAGCCTGCGCGCCGTGTCGGTGCCGATGGCGGCGTCGAAATCACTGTACTTGACGGGCGACTCGGGCGAGATGACGCCGGCGCTGCTGCCGACCCGCGTCACCGTCAGGTCCAGCGCCAATCCCGTGCCGGCCAGGCGCACGCGCACGGGCAGGCCCGGCTTAAGTCCGTAGGCCTGGCCCTCGGCCACGCTGAAGTGGGCGACGAGCTTGTCGAGGTCGGGCAGGGCGCCGAACGGCTCGCCCGCCATCTGGTTGGCGCCGACCTGCGGCTTGGCGCCGTCCCAGCGCGCGGCCAGCAGGAACACGCCATCGTGCGGCGCCACCAGTTCCAGCGCGTCGAGACTCCGGCGCTGCTGCGCCGCGCTCTGCGCCACGCTGTCGCGCTGCGAGTGCAGCACGGCGTCCTGCGCGGCGGCACGCGCCTGGACCTGGCTGCCCTTCCAGTCCAGGTAGGTTCTCTTCTTCGTGAGGAAACCGACGTCGGCCAGCGCATCGAGGATCGTGTTGCGGGCGAAGACGGACAGGTCGACACCCGCATAGCGGCGCGCGAGGCCCAGGTCGTCCTCGACCTTCGCGCGGTCGCCGGCCAGCACGCCTTTCTCGACGGCCGCATTCTGGCGGTTCGCTTCCTCGGCCAGCGTCTTGCGCAGCAGTTCGAGATCGGCCTGCGACAATTCCGCCCGCGCCTGCGGGGCGTCGAAGCGGGCCACGACCTGGCCTTTCGTGACGGCGCTGCCGTCCGGGACCATGTCCACCAGCACGCGGCTCGACCAGCCGCTGCCCGGCACCGCCAGCGGCGTGTTGGCGGCGGCCTGGATCTCGCCGTCCGCTTCCAGCGTTTCGGTCCACGTACGCGGGCCCAGCGTTTCGACGGGGCCGGCGGCCGGCGATGACGCGCCGCCGCAACCGGACAGCAGGGCCGCCAGCGCGGCGAGTGTATGAAGGCGAAGCATCGGAGGTCTCATGGTCGAAGTGCGGCAACTCGGCGGGGCGCGCCCGCCAGCAGTTCCACCTGGACGGCGGCGCCGGGCTTCAGGTCTTTCGCGGGCGCGTCGAATTCGAGTTCGACGTCGCGTATGACGACCGCCTGCGCCGCCGATTTGCTGTGGAAGGCGCGTCCCAGGCCCGTCACGTGTGCCGCCAGTGTCTGCCGCGTACCGGCCACGATGACGCGCGCCGCCTGGCCCATCTGCACGCCGGCGGCCTGCGCTTCGGGTACCCTCGCGTTGACGCCCAGCCGGTCCGGATCGGCGAGGGTCGCAACCGACAGGCCCACCCAGACCTGGCTGCCGACGGCGAACTTCTCGCCGTTGAAGCCGATGCGGTGCAGGACCAGCCCCCGCCGCGGCGCCACGACGGTCAACGCCGCCTGGCCCTTGACGAGGGAGGCGATCTTTGCCCGCAACTGCGCCACGTCGGACTGCAGGCCGGCGCGCTCGGCCTGGCGCGCGCGCCGCTGTGCCTCGTACTGGGCCTGCGCCAGCTTCGCCAGCTGCGCCTTTTCGGCGCGGTCGATCACGAGCTTGTCGTAGTCGACCCGGCGGATGAGTTCCTTCGGCATGGTCGCCTTGCGCGCCGCCTTGTCGGCATTGCTCTGCGCCTCGGCCTGCGCGATCACCCCGGCGCGGTCGGCCTCGGCCTGGTCCAGCTGCAGCTTGTCCAGCGCCCGCTCGCGTTCCTTGAGCGTGCCTTGCAGCGACATCAGCTGGTTCGTCACCTCCGTGGATTCGAACACGGCGATGGGCTGCCCGGCCTGCACCATCGTGCCTTCCGGCGCGAGGAAGGCCAGCTTGTAGTTCCAGACGTGCGGGATGGTCGGCGGCGCCACCGGCATGGTCCGGCGCGACGCGATCTCGCCTTCGATCGCCAGCGCGGCAGGGGCGGCGGCCTTCGCCGGCCGGGCGCCCGCGGCCGCGGCGCCGGGCGCCAGCGGCTCCACCTGCACGCTCATCCCCGCGACGAGCGGCAGGCCATGGGCGTCGGGCAGGGCGATCCGGGCCCGGAAATAGCGGCCGATGCCCCAGCGGGGCCGCGCTTCCGGCGCGCTCGTGATCTCGGCCAGCTTCCCGGTCACGACGACGCCCGGCAGTGCGTCGAAGCGCAGGCCGACGGCCTGGCCGTCGCGCAGGTACGGGCGGTCCGCTTCCAGCACCCAGGCCGTGACGACCATGCGACCGTCGCCCAGCACCGTGCCGGCCGCGTTGCCGGGCCAGGCCGTGGCGCCTTCGTCCATGCGCTCGCCGTTGAACGGGCTGTAGCCGTGGACGACGACACCGTCGCGCGTGGCGCGCACTTCCGACTGCGCCACCTGGGCGAGCTGGAACGCCTCGTTGATCTGCAGTTTCTTCACTTCGAGCGCGCCGTCCTCCTTGCGGCGGGCGACGGCCGCGCGGGCATTCTTCAGGTTGTCCTGCTTGATCGCGAGGTCGCGTGTGGCCTGGCCCAGCGCGCCCTGGTAGCGGTCGTAGTCGAGCGCCGTGATCTGCTGCTTCGGGAGCGCCGCGTCGACCTTGGCCTTGTCCAGCACGGCCTGGGCGTTGACCAGCGCCTTTTCCGCTTCGATGGCCGCGACTTCCAGGGTGGCCGTCTCGCTGTCCGTCTTCGCGCGGGCGCGTTCGCGGTCCATCCGGAGCTGGTCGATATTGGTGGTGCTGGCGGAGTCGATCCGCAGCACGATGTCGCCCTTCCTGACCTGCGTGCCCTCGGGGACGAAGGTGCGTACGACGATCGGCGACGTGTTCGATGGCGGCACGAAGATCGTCTGCGAATCCAGCGCTTCCACTTCGCCGGTGATCAGAACGGGCCGGGTGTCCGCGGCCATGGCAGCGATCGCGACGAACGCCAGCAGCGGGAGGATGCGCTTCATGGCTGGCCGGCGACGCGGCCGTCGCGCAGGTGGATCGTGCGCTGCGCGCTGGCGGCGATGGCCGGATCGTGCGTCACCATCACGAGCGTCTGGCCGCCCGCATGCAGTTCGCGCAGCAGGGCCATCACGTCGGCCGCGCTGCTGGAATCGAGATTGCCGGTCGGCTCGTCGGCCAGCAGCAGGTCTGGCTCGTTCAGCAGCGCGCGCGCGATGGCGGCACGCTGCAACTGGCCCCCGGACAGCTGGCCGGGCAGGTGGTCAAGGCGCTTGCCGAGGCCGATGCGTTCCAGCAGGGCGCGGGCGCGCTCGGGCGCCTGCGGGTCGGGCTGGCGCGCGTAGCGCTGGGGCAGCAGCACGTTTTCCAGCACGGTCAGACGCGGCAGCAAATGAAAGGACTGGAACACGAAGCCGATGCGGCGGTTGCGCACGTCGGACGCGGCATCGTCGTCGAGGGCGCTGATCTCGTCCTGCGCGAGACGGTAACGGCCGCTGTCCGGACGATCCAGGCCGCCCAGGACGTTCAGCAGCGTCGACTTGCCGGAGCCGGACGGCCCCATCACGGCGACGAATTCGCCGCGCGCCACGTGCAGGTCGATGCCGTCGAGGGCGTGGATATCGCTGCCGCCCAGGCGGTAGGTCTTGCGGATGGCACTCAGTTCTATCATGTCGAAAAGTATTTCTTACGACACAATAGTTTGTCAATTGTTAAAACCGTCAACCGGTAGATTATTTTGTGATGGCAGCGAGTTCGGCCAGCCGGCGGCAATCGGCCGCGAGCCGGCGTTCGTCGACGTTCGTCACGCCCAGCAGCAGGCCGGACGTGGCGGGTGGTTGCACGTACCACGGCGACAGCGGCACGGGCGCGAGGCCGGCCTGCAGGGCGCGCGCCGCGACGGCCACGTCGGACGCGTCCGCGCGCAGCCGCGCGACGACGGCCATGCCTGCCGTCGCCTGCACCTCGAGCACGCCGGCGGCCTCCTTGCGCAGGCAGCGCAGCAACGCTTCGCGCCGTGCCGCATACAGACGTTTCATGCGGCGCAAATGGCGCAGGTAGTGGCCCTCGTGCAGGAAGTCGGCGACGGCGCGCTGGGTAGCGGCACCGGGCGCGGTCGCCAGGCAGGCGGCGACGTCGCCGAAGCTGCGCGCGAGCGCCATCGGCACGACGAGGAAGCCGAGGCGCAGCGCGGGGCTGATCGTCTTGCTGAACGTCCCGATGTGCAGCACGCGTCCGTCCTGGTCGAGCGACGCGAGGGCAGGGGCCGCGCGGCCTTCCAGCTGCAGCTCGCTGAGGTAGTCGTCCTCGACGATCCATGCGTCGTTGGCGCGGGCCCAGTCCAGCAGGGCGTGGCGGCGCGCGAGCGTCATCGTCATGCCGAGCGGCGCCTGCTGGCCCGGCGTGACGACGGCGAGCCGCGCGCCTGGGGCCTTGCGGATGCCGGCGGCGACATCCAGTCCGTCGGCGTCGACGGGGACCGCCGTCACCGCCATGCCCGCGAGCGTCAGCGCGGTGCGCGTCAGCGGAAACCCCGGATCCTCGAACCAAGCGCCCTGGCCCTCCAGCGCGAGCGCACGCACGAGGAGCCCCAGGGCGCCCGCGAAGCCGGCCGTGACGAGCACCTGGGCAGGACTGCAGCGGATGCCGCGTGCGATGCCCAGATAGGCTGCGATTTCGCGCCGCAGGTCCGGATCGCCGCGCGGGTCGGGGTAGCCGACAGGGCTGGCCGCCGTGTGCCGGGCCGCGCGCACCATCATGCGCGACCAGAGTTTATAGGGGAACGCGTGCTGCGCCGGCACGCCCATCTGGAACGGCAGCGGTTTTGCGCCGAAGCTGTGGAACAGTTCGGGAATCGGCGACGTATCCGAGGTGCGCGCGGCCGTGACCGGCGTCACGGGCCGCCCGTTGACGCGGGTGCCGGCCGCGCCGTAGCTCGTCGCGAGCTGCTCGTCGACGAGGCGCTCGTACGCGATGCGCACGGTCCCGCGCGACACGCCCAGTTGCGCGGCCAGGTCGCGCCATGACGGCAGTTTCGCGTCGGCCGGGATCTGGCCCGATTCGATGCCGGCGCGGATGGCCGCGTAGATCTGCGTGGCGAGTGGCGTCGTCTTGGCGCGGTCGAGGCCGATGGACAGGGAGGTCATCGGCCGATGGTACATTAAAAATGATCGAACTTGGCACTGTTTATTGGCCACCCGCACGCGCATCATGGCGTCATTCAGTTCAACCAGGAGAATCAACATGACCCAGCGCATGGATTACAACGCGGCCACCCCGGCCGGCATGAAAGCACTCGGCGGCGTGTACGGCCATATCATGAACAGCGGTTTGACCAAGGTGCTCGTCGACCTCGTCTACCTGCGCGTCTCGCAGATCAACGGCTGCGCCTACTGCATCGACATGCATTCGCGCGACCTGTTGAAGGAAGGCGTCGACGTCGCGAAGCTCGTGCTGGTGCCGGCGTGGCGCGAGGCGGGCAGCCTGTTCGACACGACCGAACGCGCGGCCCTCGCGTGGGCCGAAACGGTGACGAAGGTGGCCGAGACGGGCGTGCCGGATGCGGAGTATGCCGCGGCCGCCGCCGTGTTCAGCCAGCAGCAGCTGGCCGACCTCACCATCGCGATCGGCCTGATGAACGCGTACAACCGGATGGCGATCAGCTTCCGCGCGCAGCCGGCCGCCGTGACGGCGGCGCGTTGAGGAGGCGGGGATGAAATCGGCACTTGCCTTCTGTCTCGCGCTGCTGGCCCCCGCGGCCGGTGCGCATGAAACCGTGAAACCCCTGTTCCATCGCGCGCTGCCGAACGTGCCCGGCAAGGCGCTGGTGGCGGTGGAAGTGTCGTTCGCGCCGGGCGCGTACCGCACGGGCGAGTCCTGGTACGAGGACCCGGGTGCCCGCCACCAGGTGACGCGCAATCCCAGCAAGGACAAGCCGGCGACGCTGCTCGCCGTCTTCGTGCTGGACGAGGGGGAGCAGACGCTCGTGCTGCCGGCGGAACGATGACTATGCTGCCCGACAGCCGCATTGCCCGCGAGATCGCGCAGTACGTACGCGATACGGCGGGCGACCTGCTGTTCCACCACTCGGCCCGCGTGTACCGGTGGGGCGCGCTCCTGGGCGGGCAGCTCGGCCTCGCATTCGATCGCGAGCTGCTGTACGCCGCCGCCATGTTCCACGACATCGGCATCACGCCGCACTACCACGGCAGCCGGTTGCGCTTCGAGGTCGACGGCGCGAACGCGGCGCGCGACTTCCTGCACGGCCACGGGATCGCCGAACTGGACATCGAACGGGTCTGGCTCGCGATCGCGCTGCACACGACGCCCGGCATCCCGGAGCACATGCACCCGGAAATCCGTCTCGTGCAGGCCGGTGCGGGCATGGACATGGTAGGGCGCGGCATGGACGCCATCCCGGCGGCGGCGCGCGATGCCGTGCTCGCGGCGCACCCGCGCGGGCACGATTTCGCGCACGCCGTCATCGACACGTTCTACGCGGGCCTGAAGCACCGGCCCGGGACGACGTTCGGCACGTTCAACGACGACTTCCTCGCATTCAAGGACCCGACCTTCCGGCGCGGGAACCTGTGTACGCTGCTGCTCGCCGCACACCCATGATGCCGTCGCCCATGTGCCGGCCCCAGTCGACCATGGCCTGGCCGGCACGCAGCTGCAGCACTTCCCATTCCTGCAGGCGGGTTTCGATGGACCGATCCGTCCGCTGCAGGGCCTGCGCGAGCGCCAGCGCGTTGGCGGCCGCCTTCGCCGCACCGCCGGCCGTGTGCGGGCGTGGGACGAATGCCGCGTCGCCCAGCAGGAGCACGCGGCCGAACACCATGCGCGGCACGGCGAGGTCGAGGATCGCCTGCACGAACGGTTCCTTTGTTCCTTGCACGAGCGCGGCGAGCTGCGGCGCGAGCAGGCCGGCGGCGTCCGCGCGGAGCATGGCCGCCTGCGCATCCGGCAGGGCGCCCGGCGGCAGCGAGAACGCGTGCGTGCGGCCGGTGCGGTCCGTCAGCACGGCGGGCAGGGCCTCCGCCTGCACCTTGCGATACCACACCCAGTTCCAGCGCCGGCGCCACGGTGCCGTGGCACCGTCCTCGCCGGGGACGAGGTATTCCAGCAGCATCTGCTCGCCTTCGTCGTGCTGGAACGCGAAAACGCCGTCCAGCACCGCGCGGTGCCCCGCATCGAGATCCGGTTCGGGCACGAGGCCGCGCCAGGCGACGTAACCGGCATACTGCGGGACCACGTCGGGCAGCAAGAGGGCGCGGACCGTCGACCGTGCGCCGTCCGCACCGATCAGCAGGTCGGCCGTTTCCACGCGTCCGCCCGCGAACACCGCGCGCACCTGGCCGCCGGCCTGCTCGATGCGTACGAGCGTCTCGCCCGGATGCATGCAGTCGTCGGGCAGCGCGCGGCGCATCGTCCCGTGCAGCATGTTCCACGACGTCTGCGTCTGCGGTTGATGGTCGCGCCGCACGATTGTGCCCGCGCGGTCGAGGTAGATGCGGTCGCCGGACGCGACACCGAGCGCGCCCTGCGGCCGGATGCCCGCGAAGTGGAAGGCGTGCAGCACGTCCGGCTGCAGCACGATGCCGCCGCCGCGGCTGTCGAGCGCATGGGGCGAACGCTCGAACACGTCGACTCTCCAGCCGATGGTTTTCAGGGTGTTCGCGGCCAGCAGCCCGCCGAGCGAGCCGCCGACGATCAGGGCGCGCGGGCTCATGATGCGGTCGCGCCCGTGGTGGCGCGGCGGCGGGCCAGTTCGCCGAACCGGACGAGCAGCGCGGCGCTGACCGGGCCCACCAGCGTCTGGACGTAACAGAGACTGGCGACGACCATGCCTGGGGCGATGTCGGGTGCAGGTTGGGCAGGGGGGTGCATGAAGACTCCTTGTGATGGGTGCGAATCTACGCTCGCGACCGCGCGGACGCGACTCCCTTTCGGTCAGGCGCCTCTTAACACAAATATGTTCGATCATCGAACACATGGTTGACTATCGAACGCGTCGTTGCTAAGCTGGACCGAAAACGGCGACCAACAGCCGGCACTTCTGGAGACTGTCATGACAACTCGGGACCTCGACGTCCAGGCATTCATCAACCGCCATCCCTTTTCGCCGTACCAGTGGCTCGTGTTCGCCACGTGCTTTTTCATCGTCCTGCTGGACGGGTTCGACACGGCCGCCATCGGCTTCATCGCGCCGTCGCTCCTCAAGGAGTGGGGCATCGGCAAGCCGGCGCTGGCGCCCGTGCTGTCCGCGGCGCTGTTCGGCCTGGCGGCCGGCGCGCTCGTCGCGGGGCCGCTTGCCGACCGCCTTGGACGGCGCATCGTGCTGCTCGGCGCCGTCCTCGTGTTCGGCGCGGCCTGCGGCGCGTCGGCGTTCGCGACAAACCTCGAAGGACTCACGGCGCTGCGCTTCGTCACGGGCATCGGCCTGGGCGCGGCGATGCCGAATGCCGTCACCCTGATCAGCGAATTCTGTCCGGACGGGCGCCGCGCCGTCATCACCAATGCGATGTTCTGCGGCTTTCCGCTGGGCGCCGCGTGCGGCGGCTTTCTCGCGGCGTGGATGATCCCGCAGTGGGGCTGGCGCAGCGTGCTGGCGCTGGGCGGCATCGCACCGGTCGCGTTGCTGGTCGTGATGGCGTTCACCCTGCCGGAATCCGTGCGCCACATGGTCGCGCGCGGCGCGCCGGCCGAACGGACCCGCGCCGTGCTGCGCCGGATCCACGCCTCGGCGGCCGACGCCACGCGCTACGTCACGGCGGAGCAGGGCGCGCGCACCGGCGGCGGCTTCGCCGTGCTGTTTTCGCGCTCGTACGCCGTGGGCACCGTCATGCTGTGGCTCGCGTACTTCATGGGCCTCGTGATCTTTTATGCACTGATCAACTGGATGCCGATCCTGTTCAAGGAGGCGGGCCTGCCCGCGCAGACGGCGACCCTGATCGCGGCGCTGTTCCCGCTGGGCGGCGTGGGCGCCATCCTGTTCGGCTGGCTGATGGACCGCTACGACGCCAACCGCGTCATCGCCATCGGCTTCGGCCTGACGTCGCTTGCCGTCTTCCTGATCGGCCAGGTGGCGGGCAACGTGGGCCTGCTGACCGTTACCGTGTTCGGCGCCGGCGCGCTGATGAACACGGCGCAGTCGTCGCTGCCCGCGCTGGCCGCCGCCTACTACCCGACGCAGGGCCGCGCCACGGGCGTCGCATGGATGCTGGGGATCGGCCGCTTCGGCGGCATCGCCGGCTCGTTCCTCGTGGCGGAGCTGGCGCGGCGCCAGCTGTCGTTCGGCCAGGTCTTCATGGTCGTGGCCGCGGCGGCGCTCGTGTCGATGGCGGCGCTGCTCGTGAAGCTGGCGGCCGACCGCAACCGGCCGGCCGCCGCCGGCCCGGCACTGCGGCCGCAGGTGGATCCGCACTGACCTTCGCTGCGACTCCCGGCCTTGCCTGTTCGGAACCATTCAGGTAACGTTCGGGGATGCAGAAGACGAGTACGTTGACGGAAGTGGCCGAGGAGGCGGGTGTATCGCTGATCACGGCGTCGCGCGCGCTGCGCGGCGTCGGGCGGGTGGCGAAGGAGACGCGGGAACGCGTGCTCGCCGCGGCCGCGAAGCTGGACTATACGCCGGACATGATCGCGCAAAAGATGCGAGGCGGGAACTCGGGCCTGATCGGCGTGTTCGTCAACGGCTTCCGCTCGCTCGTGATGCACGAGCTGCTCAGCGCCCTCAACGACGAGGCGCGCCGGCTCGGCTTCGACCTCATCGTCTTCAACGCCGACCACTTCGACGATGCGCGCCGCGCCGGCACGGCCGAGATGCTGCGCAAGCTGTGCGACGGCCTGCTCCTGCTGCTGCCCGATGCGAACGACGGCCTGCTGGGCAAGCTGGAACGGGCGCATGCCCCGTGCGTGCTGGTGGGCTTCGCCGCGCGCCCGATCGACCTGCCCGTCGTCCTCGGCTCCAACCGCATGGCGGCGAAAAGCGCCGTCGACCACCTGATCGGGCTGGGCCACCGCCGCATCGCCTTCATCGGCGGCACGTCGTTCACGGGCCAGAGCGAGGAGCGCCAGCGCGGCTACGAGGATGCGCTGCGCGCGGCCGGCATCGCCATCGAGCCGGCCTGGCTGCGCCACGGCGATTTCAACGACGCCAGCGGGTTCACCGAGACCCAGGCCCTGCTGAAACTGCCCAAGCCGCCCACCGCGATCTTCGCTGCCAACGACGCGATGGCGTTCGGCGCCATGGATGCCATCTCCGACGCGGGACTGAAGGTGCCGGACGATATCTCCGTCGTCGGCTTCGACGACGTGATCCGCGCGGCCGTCGTCTTCCCCAAGCTGACGACGGTGCGCCAGCCGCTGAACGAAATCGCCGTGCGCGCCGTGGCCGAACTGGTCGGCGCCATCCGCAACAGCCGGGCCGAGGGCTTCCGCATCGAGCTGCCGGCCCGCCTCGTCATCCGCGATTCCACCGGGCCCGCACCGAAGGGCTGACTGCCCGGATGGCATCGTTACCACGCAGCTGTCCTCTCTGAAACGACCAGCGGGTTGAGCGAAACCCTATTGTCTTTTGCGAACGCGAGTGGTAACGTTGTCACAACTCATCAGGGAGACGTCATGGATCGAAGGGGTGCGCTGACCCGCGGGCTGGGTGCGCTGGCGCTGCTGGGCACGCCCGGCCTGTGCGCGGCGGCCGGACCGGCGGGGGGGCAGGGCGATGCGGCGCAGGCTGCACGCGTGCCCAAGCGCTACCTGCGCACTGTCGTCGACGAGGCCTTGCTGCGCCGCCGCCTGCTGCCGCCCGGCGCGTGGCATCCCTATCCGCAGGCAGGCGACCGTGCCGCGTGGGCGCGGGTGCCGGCCGACGTGGCCGCGGCGCTGGTTGCCCGCGCCGACGCCTGGCTGGGCAACGAGTGGCCGCAACTGCCGGCCAGCCTGTTCCTGGAGTTCGCGGAAAACGGCAACCGCACGCATTACGAACAACGCTATTTCGAGCGCCGCAGCCGCCTGGCAGGCCTCGTGCTGGCCGAATGCGTGCAGGGGCAGGGGCGCTACCTGCACGCGATCGCGGACGGCGTCTGGCACGTGTGCGAGGAAACCTTCTGGGGCCTGCCCGCCCACGGCGGCATGCAACGGCGTGGCGTCGGCCTGCCCGATGCGGACGACCCCGTGATCGACCTGTTCGCGGCGGAGACGGGCGTGACGCTGGCGTACGTCCACGAACTCCTGGGCGACCGGCTGCGCACGGTGTCGCCGCTGCTCCCCGCGCGCATCGCGGCCGAGGTGAAGCGGCGCATCCTCGATCCGGGCCTGGCGCGCGACGATTTCAAGTGGATGGGCCTGAAGGACAAGAAGGAACCGCTGAACAACTGGACGTCGTGGATCGCGTCGAGCTGGCTCGAGGCGAACCTGCTGCTGGAGACGGATCCGGCGCGCCGCATCGCGGCCACGCTGAAGATCTGCCGCTGCCTGGACGGCTTCCTGGAGGATTACTCGGACGACGGCGCGTGCGAGGAAGGGCCGGGCTACTGGGCGCTGTCCGCCGGTCCTTATCTGGACAGCCTGATGGCATTGGACTCGGCGACGGGCGGCGCGGTCGGCCTGACGGCGGATCCGTTCGTGCGCCGCATGGGCCATTACGTGCTGGACGTGCACGTGGCCGGCGACTGGTACGTGAACTATGGCGACGCGCACGCGCAGGTGCGCCATTCGCCGCCGCTGCTGCACCGCTTCGGCCGCGCCACCGGCGACGCCGACCTGGCCGCATTCGGCGCTTTCCGTGCGCCGGCGCGCGGCATCACCTTGTCCGACCAGGGCCGGCTCGCGCGCGACGTGGCCGACGTGCTGGAAGTCGCGCGCATGCGGGTGACGCCAGGGCACGACGCCCTGCAGCGCGCGGCGTGGTATCCCGCCCTCGGCCTGATGACGGCGCGGGCGCAGGGCGGGTCAAGCCGGGGTTTCTTCCTCGCCGTACAGGCGGCGTCGAATGCGCGCAGCCACGGCCACCACGATTCCGGTAGCTTCATCGTGTTCCACGACGGGCAGCCCGTGTTCGTGGATCCCGGCGTCGAAGCCTATACGGCGAAGACGTTCGGCAAGGACCGGTACGCCATCTGGACGATGCAGTCGGGCTGGCACAACCTGCCGCTCGTGGGCGGCCGGATGCAGGTCGGCCGCGATGCGCGCGACCGGGCGAGCCGGGTGCGTGCCGACGACACAGGCATGACGATGGAACTCGCCACCGCCTATGGGCCGGAAGCGGGCATCAGGACGTGGGAACGCCGCATCGTACTCGACCGCGCTGCCGGCACGGTGGCCCTGCGCGAGACGTTCGCGCTGGCCCGGCCGGCGCCCGTGGGTCTCGTCTTCGTCACGCCGCGCAAGCCCGACGCGGCGCAGGCGGGTGCCGTGGCGCTGCCCGTGGCCGGCGGCCGGACCGTGCACCTGCGGTTCGATCCGCGCGCGCTGCGGGCCGACGTCGAGCGGCTGCCGCTGGCGGACGCGGGCCTGAAGCATGAATGGGGCGACGCGCTGTACCGCATCCGGCTGGCGACCGCGCAGCCGCTCGATGCCGGCGATTTCACCCTCTCGATAGCGACATGACATCAGAAGGAGTCATATGAAGAAGCGAACGATGGCGGCCATCCTGGCGGGCGGCACGCTCCTGCTGGCCGGCTGCGCGGACATGGCGGGCAATCGCGCGGCGGTCCCGGCCCAAGAAGCCCGCGCAATGATCCCGACGCGGGCCGAGGCGCTCGCCGTCATCGACAAGGTGAACGGCTACTGGCAGCGCACCACGCCGGCGGCGGAGTGGTCGTTCTGGAACGTGGCCGTGTACCACACGGGGAATCTCGCCGCCTACGAGGTCACGCGCAACGAGGCGTACCGCCAGTATTCGGAACGGTGGGCGGAGTACAACGGCTGGCAGGGCGCCAAATCCGACGACAAGGCCGAGTGGAAGCTCACGTACGGCGAGACGGACGACCATGTGCTGTTCGGCGACTGGCAGGTCTGCTTCCAGGCGTATCTCGACCTGTACCGGCTCGGCCCGCAGGACCCGCGCCGCGTCGCCCGCGCACGCGAGGTGATGGGTTACGAGATCGGTACGGACCGCGTCGATTACTGGTGGTGGGCGGACGGCCTGTACATGGTCATGCCCGTGATGACGAAGATGTACCGCCTGACCGGCGACCGCCGCTACCTCGACAAAATGGTGGCGTACTTCGAGTATGCGAACGGCGTGATGTACGACCCCGAGACGCACCTGTACTACCGCGACGCGCGCTACGTCTGGCCGAAGCACCAGAGCGTGAACGGCAAGAAGGACTTCTGGGCGCGCGGCGACGGCTGGGTGTTCGCCGCGCTGGCGAAAGTGCTCGCGGACCTGCCGCGCGACGATCCGTACCGTCCGCTGTTCGAAGACCGCTTCCGCGCGATGGCGCAGACGCTGCGCGGCATCCAGGCGCCGGAGGGGTACTGGACGCGCAGCCTGATCGACCCGGCCCACGCGCCGGGACCGGAAACGAGCGGCACGGCGTTCTTCACCTACGGCATGCTGTGGGGTATCAACAACGGTCTGCTGGACCGCGGCACGTACCTGCCCGTCGCGGCAAAAGGCTGGGATTACCTGACCCGCACCGCGATCCAGCCGGACGGCAAGGTCGGGTATGTGCAGCCGATCGGCGACCGCGCGATCCCCGGCCAGGTGGTGGACCGCGATTCGACGGCACACTTCGGCGTGGGCGCGGTGCTGCTGGCCGCGTCCGAAATGGCGAAACTAGCCCCTTAGTTGGCCCCTTGATTTCTCTCCTTCGCGGGCCCGTGGGCCCGTGTTCGGCCTGCCTAGGGATGGCAGGTCTTTTTTTTTGCCAATTTCCTAAAACCGGGGTCAGACCCCGGTTTTAGGAAATTAAATGCTTGCACTTTCTTTAAGCTGCGGCGATGCTTTAGCTCTTGTTAGTGGGAAACGCGTCCATGTTGGAAGACAAAAGCGCCCACGCGGTCGGTACGTTGCGCTATACGACGGCGGGCCTCGTCATCGTCCTGTTCTGGCTGCTGTTCGGCGAGTTCGCCATCGCCTTCCGCGACCGCTCGGCCATCCCGGGCGTCATGGAACTGCTGCGCCAGCACCACGCGAGCGATACGATGATCGCCGTGCTCGTGTCCGCGCTGCCGGCACTGCTGGGGGCCGTGCTCGTGCCCATCGTCGGTTTCCGCTCCGACCGTTTCCGCAGCCGCTGGGGCAGGCGCCTGCCGTTCCTGATGGGGATCACGCCCGTCGCCGCACTGGTCCTCATCGCCCTCGGCAACTGCGCCACCTTCGGCCGCGTCACCGACCAGGTGCTCGGGACGCTGTCGCCCGGCGTGGATGCGTGCGTGCTCGCGTGGTTCTGCCTGTTCTGGACCGTGTTCGAGGGCGTGGCGCTCGTCACGCTCGCGCTGTACGCGGGCCTCGTGAACGACATCGTCCCGCGCCCCGTGCTCGGGCGCTTCTACGCGGCGTTCCGCATCGTCAGCCTTGCGGCCGGCATCCTGTTCAACCTGTGGTGCTTCCGCCTGACGGAACACCATCTGCGCGAAGTCTTCCTCGGCATCGGCCTGTTCTTCGGCGTCGCCGTCACGCTCATGTGCCTGCGCCTCAAGGAGGGAGAATACGGTCCGCCGTCGGTGGATGGCCAGGATGCGGTGACGTGGCGCGCGATGGGGCGCGCGTACTGGCGCGAATGCCTGTCGGACCGCTACTTCCTGCTCGTGTTCCTCGCCCTGACCGCGTCCGAGCTGACCTTCATGCCGTTCAATACGTTCTCGCAGCTGTACGCGGAATCGATCGGCATGGACAAGGCGACCTTGGGCCGGCTGCTGGCCCTGTCGTACACGCTGTCGATCGGGCTGTCGTCCGTGATCGGCTGGCTCGTCGACCGCTACAGCGCCGGCATCGTCACCGTGTGGTCGATGGGCCTGTACCTGTGCGTGGGGGCGGGTGGCTTCCTTGCCGTGCACGACCTGCAGAGTTTCGCGGTCGTCTACGTGCTGCACGCCGTCGTGGCGGGCACGTATTACACGGCGTCCGCATCGCTGCCGATGGTGCTGTTCCCGCGCGCCCGCTTCCTGCAGTTCGACGGCGCCAAGCGCTTCCTGTTCTCCACGTCCAACATCGTGCTGAGCTTCCTGCTCGGCCCCCTGCTGGACACGACGGGCCACTTCTACGGCCTGACCCTGCTCGCGGGCGGCCTGCTGGCGGGGACCAGCCTGGTCATGTTCCGGACACTGGCACGCGCCGCGCGCGGACGGGTCGGCGCGGCGTCGTCGGCATAGCCTCCGTCTGCGGCGCGGGTCCCGTCGAATCGCGCACGGTGAGCTTGGCGGGAAACGCGATGCGCGCGGCGCCCGTCGTCTGGCCCGCGATCATGTCCACCACTTCGCGCACGGCATAGGCGGCGATCGCATCGAACGGCTGGTGCATCGTCGTCAGCTTCGGGAACACGCAGCTGGCGGTCGGGATGTCGTCGAAGCCGATCACGGAGATGTCGTGCGGTACCTTCAGCCAGCGGCTGTTGATGGCGTCGATGGCGCCGAACGCCATCTCGTCGTTGGCCGCGAAGATGGCGGTCGGCGGAACGGGCAGGGCGAGCAGCTGCTCCGTCGCCGCATAGCCGCCCGGCTGCACGAACGCGCCGTTGACGACGAGCGCCGGATCGGGCGCGATGCCGGCTGCCTGCAGCGCATCCACGTAGCCCCGTTCGCGTTCCGCGCTCTGGCCCGTGCCCGGATTGCCGGCGATGTAGGCGATGCGCCGGTGGCCCAGCTCCAGCAGGTGATTCACGGCCACGCGCGCGCCGAGGCGGTTTTCCGCCGCCACGACGGGCACCGCGAGCGGCCGCGCGTCGAAGCAGATCACGACGCTGGCCACCTGCCGGCGTTCGATGGCGTCCAGGAAGCGGTCGTCCGCGCCCGGCATCACGACCATCAGCCCATCGCACAGCTTGCCCAGCAGGTCGCACGTCGCCATGCGGTCCGGGCTGTCGAAGCGCTCCGCGTTGAACAGCAGCAGATCGTAGCCCTGGGCGCGCGCGTGCGTGGAGAGGGCGCGGATGATCTCGTGCAGCACGACGGGGCCGTAATTGTTGACGAACACGCCCAGCAGCCGGCTGCGGTCCCCGCGCATGCGCCGCGCCAGCGGGTCGGGCGTGTACTGCAGCTGCGCCGCGGCGGCCATGATGCGCTCGCGGGTCTCGACCGACACATAACCTGCGCCGCGGATGGCGCGCGACGCCGTGATCGGGGCCACGCCCGCGAGCCGGGCGACTTCACTGAGTTTGCTGACTTTACGCATGGAACGGAGTGTGACGGATAAATGAGACAACGTACATCACAAAATTCGTCAAAGGTATGACCGTTTAGTATGCCTGTCGTGGTTGCGCGACACTGAATTTGTCAAAATTTCCCACGATACCTCGTAAAAACAAGGACTTAGACCCGGATTTGATCCGTTTTGGCACTATTGCTCTTTAATAATCGGCTGTGGTAACGTGACCACCAGCCGGCGTAAAGACCACAGCAGTAGTGCCACAGTCCGGCACCACATGTTCCAATAACGACACAAGAATGGAGACAAGATGAACAAGAAGTTGCTCGCCACGCTGCTGCCGGTGGCGCTGGCCGCCGCCTATGGGAACCAGGCCCTGGCACAGGACGCGTCCGCGCCGGCCGCACCGACCACCGAGCCGACCGCGGTCACCACCGACGCTGCCGGCACGACGACCGTCGTCGTCACGGGCTTCCGTTCGAGCCTGCAGAAGGCGCTGAACCTGAAGCAGCAGGCCATCGGCGTGCGCGATTCCATCGTCGCCGAAGACATCGGCAAGTTCCCCGAGGCGAACGTGGCCGAGTCGCTGCAGCGCGTGCCGGGCGTGATCCTGAACCGCGACGAGAGTTCGGCGGAAGGCCAGCGCATTTCGATCCGCGGCCTGCCGACCGACTACACGGTGACCACGCTGAACGGCGCGCCCGTCAACACGACGTCGACGAGCACCATCGGCAGCGCGGCGCGCGGCTTCAACTACGACGTGTTCGCGTCCGAACTGTTCGGCCGCGTCGATTTCTACAAATCCCCGCTGGCCGAACTGCCGGAAGGCGGCATGGGCGGCGTGGTCGACCTGCAGACGCCGCGTCCGTTCGACAACCCGAAGCGCACCATCCGCTACGGCGTATCGGCCGCCTACAACACGATGTCGGAGAAGACGGACCCGAACCTGTTCGCGCTGTACTCGAACACGTGGGGCAACCTCGGCTTCCTGATCGGCGCGTCGCATTCGAAGGCCGTCAACAACCGTTCCGGCTTCGAGGCGACGGGCGGCTACAACAGCTCGCGCCGCGGCAGCGCGTCGCCCGTGCTGGGCAACTTCGCCATGCAGCTGGACTACGACGATCCGCGCGCGAACCTGTCCGGCTATACGCGCGACCAGGTCGACAACGCGCTGCTGCCCCGCATCTACCGCTTCTACGGCTCGCAGAACCGGCGCACCCGCGACGGCCTCGTGACGTCGCTGCAGTACAAGGAAGGCGGCCTGAATATCAGCCTGGACGGCCTCGCCTCCCAGCTGCAGAACAGCCGCGACGAAGTCTATTACGGCATCCTGATCCGCAACAGCAAGACGACGAACCGCAACGCGCCGGCCGGCCAGTCCGGTCACAACGGCCTCGTGCCGCTCAACGTGCACATCGACCCGGCGTCGAACCTGATGACGGGTACCTTCGGCAATACGTCGTACAGCAGCGGCGTCACGTACGGCGAGGACAAGACCAAGTTCGGCTACCTCGCCCTGAACGGCCGCTGGGAAGTGAAGAAGGGCACCGTGCTGACCGGCCAGCTGTCGGCCAACAACAGCGACGCGAAGAGCTACCAGGACACGCTGTCCGGCCAGATCTTCGGCGTCGATTCCACCATCGACTACGGTGCCGACCACGTGTACCCGTCGATGTCGTCGACCGTCGACTACACGAATCCCGCCAACTTCACGGGCTTCGACATCAACACCGGCTGGACGCGCGAGACGGACAAGGGCCGCCAGGCGCGCCTCGTGCTGGACCAAGACTACGACCTGTGGGGCGACTGGACGGGTCACTTCAAGGGCGGCGTGGTGTACGTCGACACGACGAAGACGATCGAGAAGCGCAACGGCACGACCGCCATGGTGGCGAAGCTGAAGTCGTTCGGCGATGCCGGCCTGCGCAGCAACATGGTGTCGACCCTGCCGATCCCGAACCTCGACATGGGCGATGGCTGGCCGCACCAGTTCGGCACGTTCACGCGCAGCTACGCGTACTCCACGTACGACCCGCTGGCCTACAACACACCCGCCGCCTTCACGCCGGCGCAAAGCTTCGGCGCGGAAGAGAAGGTCACCACCGGCTTCGTGCAGTCCGACTTCAAGGGCGAGGTGCTGGCCCGCGAGCTGCGCATCAACGCCGGCGTGCGCTGGGCACAGACGAAGCTGGGCATCGACAACTACAAGAAGTCCGGCGCGGGCGGCGCCTACCTGCCGAACCAGGAACACGGCAAGTACACGAACGTGCTGCCGGCCGTCAGCGCCGCGTATGACCTGGCGGAAGATCTGATCTGGCGCGCGTCGTACGGCAAGACGATCAGCCGCGCGTCGCTGTCGATCATCGCCGCGCAGACCGTCATCCCGAACCCGTTCGACAACACCGCGACCGCGGGCAACCCGAGCCTGAAGCCGCAGCAGTCGAAGAACCTCGACACGAGCCTGGAGTGGTACTTCAAGCCGGGCAGCCTCTTGTCCGCCGCGTACTTCAAGAAGGAGCTGACCGACGCCACCGTCTCGAGCACGACGCAGACCACGTTCGGCGCACTGGGCCTGCCCGACATGGCGCTGGGCGCGATCTTCCAGGACAAGAACGGCAAGGTCGACCCGAACCTGCCGATGACCCTGCGCACCTACGGCAACGCCGGACAGCAGACCCTGAAGGGCTACGAACTGGCGTACCAGCAGGACTTCAACTTCCTGCCCGACCCGTTCAAGGGCCTTGGCGCGCTGGCCAGCTACACGCACATCGACCCGTTCAACAGCCAGAAATGGATCACGACGGCCGGCAAGGAAATCGCAGTCAACTCGGTGCCGAAGTACGCGTACAGCTTCACGACCTATTACGAGCGCGGCCCGCTGGCGATGCGCCTCTCGTACAACTACAAGGGCCGCTCGCTGCACGGGGATAATCCGAAGAACAACGGCGATGACCTGATCCGCTGGCGCGCCGCGCGCGGTTACCTGGACGGCACGATCAGCTACAAGCTGACCGAGAACCTGGAACTGCGTCTCGATGCGCTGAACCTGACCAACACGCTGTCGTACGATTACTTCGAAGACGCGACGGGCAAATACGGCGACGGCCACCGCACCCGCATGGACTACGCGAAGTACGATGGCCGCACCATCAAGTTCGGCCTGCGCGGCAAGCTCTAAATTTTTTTACGATCGACGACTCCATGACCATCAGTTTCCAACGCCGCCGCCTTCTGCAGGGCGCCGCCGCCTCTGCACTCGTGCCCTTCACGGGCACCCTCCACGCGGCCGCCTCGCACCGCTTCGCGATCGGCGAACACGACTTCCTGCTGGACGGGAAGCCGATCCAGATCCGCTGCGGCGAAATGCACTTCGCCCGCGTGCCGCGCGAGTACTGGTCGCAC
>Ga0187844_10000155_pt1 | contig 50112 bp, 51 predicted proteins | sample SpaLakP09_SKY_50_FD_134517 | JGI IMG/M metagenome (GOLD analysis project Ga0187844, IMG submission 134517) | Oligotrophic lake water microbial communities from Sparkling Lake, Wisconsin, USA - SP09_SKY_50 | ecosystem: Environmental > Aquatic > Freshwater > Lake | place: USA: Sparkling Lake...
AGACCTTCCAGGACCCGATGGCCTTGTACAACTTCAGCCAGTCCGAGTTCGCCCGCAACCTGCAGGTGAAGGCCGACAAGCGCGCCGATGCGCAGCTGGGCGTGGCGCAGGCCGCCGGCGGCCGGGCCCAGGCTGAGTTCGAGTCCGGCGCCCCCGAGCGCGACCTGAAGAAAACCGTGGCCACGCTGCAGCTCGGCCTGGCCAATGCGGCCGACCCGGCGGAACGCCAGGCTATCCAGGACAAGCTCACTGCCATCCAGGGTGGCCTGGGCGTGGGCAAGGATCAGCCCTCCGAGGTGAAGCTGGCCCAGGCCCTGGTCAAGGCTGGGGTGTCGCCCGACATGCGCAGCGCGCTGGAGATGGCCATCACCAAGAAGGGCAAGAACCCGGACGAGGTGCATCAGGAGTTTGTGGCCGCCGGCATCAAGAACATGGCCAAGCCGGCCGAGGCGGTCAAGGCGGCTGACGAGGTGATGACCTCCATGGGCTACAGCAAGAAGGGCAACCGTTGGGCGGCCCAGGGCGAGCAGGCGGCAAATCCCATGGCATCGGATCCCAGGGCCATCGCAATCCGTGATGACCCGAGCCTCAGCTATGAGCAAAAGAAGGCCAAGCTGATTGACCTTGGCTACGCGGCGTCCCGCACCGAGCAGAAGTCAGTCCCTATATCTGCGCGATCTCTCGCCGCTCAGGGCATTGGTGTTGGTGCCACTGGCGGCGCACCGATCGCCGGCAGCCCACAACCTTCGCAGGGCCCGACCGAGTCACCGGAAGCTATCAGCTTCGATGCTGCCCGAGCTGCGGTTGAGCAGGCCGGTGAAGCCCTGGTCGCGGCGAAGAAGCAGGCTCTCAGTTTTGGGTCTATCCAGCGAGCCAGCAATCCTCGCGGGTACTCAGCTGCTCAGGAAGCAGTCGCTCGGTCTGAGGCCGCGCTTGAGGAGACAAAGGCAAGGAGCAGGAGCGCTCAACGCGCGTATGAGCGGTCCGCGGCTCAGCTCGGGCTGCCTGCCTTTCGCTATCCCGCGCCGTAGCCAGATCCAGCTCTGTGCAAGGACTTGAACTGGCCATGACGCCAACCGAAACGGACGTTGAAAAATGAATGGAACCACATTGACCCCGAAGGCCGAGGCCTTTGCCCGACTCGTTGTCGAGGGTAGTAGCCTGGCCGCAGCGTTCCGGAAGATCTATCCGCGCTCCCAGAGCTGGCAGCCAGCGGCAGTGCATGTCAACGCGTCGAAGCTGCTGGCAAACGCTAAGGTTGCGCTAAGGGTGAGGGAGTTGCAGGAGGCTGCGGCAGAGCGGTCAACGATGAAGGCGGCCGGCGTGTTGAACGAGTTGCGCGCACTCGTGCACAGCGACATCGCTGACATCATGACTCACGATGGCAAGGTGAAACTGCCGCACGAACTTGCCGCCGGCACGCGCGCTGCGGTGAAGAGCTTCAAGATCGACGAATACGGCCGCATTGAGTACCAGTTCTGGGACAAGAACGCCGCGATCGAGAAGGCCATGAAGCACCTGGGCCTGTACGAGAAGGACAACAAGCAGAAGACCGACGCGCTGGGCGACTTGCTCAATTCGCTGTCGGGCAAGGTGGTGTCGCCGGTGAGCTAGGCCGCCTCTGCAGGTCAGAAACTCGACTGATCTGAACTTCTGCCTGGGCTGATCGCCGAGGCGCGATCTTGGCTGGGCTGCAGCGGCCGCGCCAGCCTGCGCAGCATCGCCAGATCGCCATAGACGGCGCGCTCTATGATGCTTCGCGCGTACTCCGACTTCGACATACCGGCCATGGCCGCCAGGGCGATCACGGCTTCGGCGGTTTCTTCGCTCAAGGGCACGTCCAGCCGCTCGGTCAGCTTGCCGCCAGCGTCTGACCGGCCGGAGCGTGAAAACATCGGTGCATCCATGGGGAAACCCTCCATAGTTGAAGCCTCAAGGCTGGGGGCGCTGAGGCGCACGCACGGGTAGCGGGCCCGCCGAGAGAGATTTCGAGCCAGCATCACCGGCCCCTGCTCTCCAACGCCCAAAGCGACGGCGGGGCACTGATTGTAGTGATCGCTCATCAAGAGCGATGGCAGCTGGGATGGCTTGGCGTCCTCGTCGCGATCTAGGCGCCCGGGAAGTTAAAGCTGCATGCCTTCGCCGGCTGCCGGCCGCAGTGATGCGCATCAGGTCCGGGGCCGTCGTTGGGGACTTCCTCCGTTGGAGGAAGTGTGATTGCACCGGCTTCCACCAGCCGTTCTATGGCTCGCTTCACGTTGTCATGCCGGGATTCGACCAGGTCAGCAATCTCGCGGCTGGTCATCGTCACCCGGCCGGTGATGGTCATCAGCTCAGCCATGATGCCGCCTCCCATGCTGGAACCGGACTACGTTGGAGGGCAAGGCCGCAGCTTGCCTGACATGCTCTTCAACCATCTCTATCGCTCCGTGGAGCGCCTCGATGAACATGCTGCACAGCTCGGGCTCAAGGCCCATGCCGGTTGATGTGATGTCGCCGTCCTTGTTCATGACGATGGTCATCGCCGACAAGGGGTCTTCATCGGCCATCGCCTGGTTGATTAGCCACTGCCGGACCTTGTCGCTGCGTGGGCGATCAAGGGCACCGGATCTCTGGGCTGGGAAGGGAATAACGCGCGCGCTCACGCGGGCTTTTTTTCTGGTTGCCATGGTGGGATCCTGTCGATGGTCCTGAACCCGCCATCCCTCCCGCCAAGAAGGGGTGGCAGACCGTGCAGGGTTGGCGGACCGGCAACAGGACCGGCAGGGGTTGCCCCCTCCCTACACGGCCCGCCGTTGAGCTGACCATGCTGCGCAGCTTCACTGACGTGAAAAAGCCGCGACCATCAAAGAAAGGCGCGGCTGCTGCGCCTGTTGACCGGGCCGCCAAGCCCGCATCGCTGATGTGCAGCGACAGAATCAGTGTACGTCGCCCTCGGGGTCCCATGCAAGGCCTTCGCGCGACGCGGGCCCTACGTCAGTCCATCTGGCCGTGCTTGTGAACAGGTAGCTTCCCCGCAGCCCAATCGTTCACCGCATGCAGATTCACCCAGAGCTCCTTGCTGCCGTCCGGCTTCCGTGCGTGGACATCCCTGAGCCACTTGCCGGTGCGCAGGCGCTTCTCCACCGCGTCCGGCGTATCTCCGGAGTCAGCGCAGTACTTGGAAAGCCGAATCCAATGGAGCATGGTCATCCCCTTGCGAGAGGTTGGCATTGACTTGTGGATGAATTGCTCAGAGTCGGCCGTGGGTAGTCTTATTCCGACGGTTTACCTGGGCGGAGCTCAATTACCTTTGCCGCCGGTGAGGGCTCCGATACTGGCAGAGTCTCGTTCCAAGGCTTGGTGCGCACGGTGAAGAAGGGGCCGGTCATACCCCTCCGCGGCTCGGTTGGGTCTTCGTGCCTCCGCACTCTGTCCATGGCGAGTTCGAACGCTGCATTGAACACACTGCAACGTCGGCTGCCGTGGGATCCGGACAAGTGGCGCGCCAGACCAATTGGAATGGCAAACCCGCGGCTGTATGGCGTGTTCGCCTCGCCGCTGCATAGCGGGCAAATCGCACGCCATTCGCCTATCGGCGCGCCCATCTCTGGCCCGTGCCACTTGTCGGCCGAGTCCAACAACCGGTCTACAGCCCATTTCTCCCATTTGAGCAAATCGGCGCGCTCATCTACATCCGTCCATGTGTTCAATATCTTCTGCTGGAGCTTCGGCATCAGTTCGATGACGGCCGTGTGCGCGAAGTAGAGCTCAGTGTGGGCTTGTCGCAGTGCCTCTCGTAGTCGCTCGAGTTCGGCCAATTGATTCGGGGGGCGTTTTTCACGTGACATTGCTTCACCTTGCCGCGACACCGGGGTGCCGATTTCGAATCTGCGTCCACTCGACGATCTACCGACTCCTCGAGCGATGTGTAGTTCCGTAGCGCTTCGGGTTTGAATTCTGATGCTACTCGACCAATGGATGGGCCTACTTGGTATCACGGACCCCACTCAGCCGGCGGCCCCCGCAACTCATAGGTGAGTCCATACCACGCGTCCGCTTCACTCAGATCGGAGTGCTTTTCAAGGTGCATCAAACGCGGAATCCATGCGGTGCAGGAAGCGGCCAGGGACTCTCTCAACTCGGGATACGGCGTCGCAAACTCGGCTTGCAATCGCGACAGAAGGGTGATGGCTGCGGCAACGCTTTCAGGGGCTGGTTGATTGATTGAAACGAGCCGTTCCCGTTTCGACACTCGGTCGGTCATCAACTCGGCGCGGGCCCTTTGTGCCTCGGGAGTTGGATATAGATTGCCAGCCCGCTCCCATTGCTGCGCTGATTCACTATCCGCGCGAGCGCATTGGAGCCAAAGCTCATGTCGAACACCCAGCCAGAAAGTTGACAACATCCATCTGAACCAGGGCTCCAGGACAGTACCGATCTCACCTTGCGAGTGTCCGGTACCTTCGAGCAGCGTGCGTGCGGTGATCGCGGTTTGATGCTTCAGCTTGGTGGTGGGCGGCGCGAGCCGAAACTCTCGCTCAGATGGGCAGGCGATGATGACGAGCGACTGCGCCAGCCCAAACGACACGACCTTCAGGTCATCTCGCTGCTTGTTGATTGTCGCCATGTTGCCGGTCAGAGCCTCCCTGAATTGCTCATTCAGCACGCCAATATCGCCCTTCAGTTCATCACGAATTCTCTGGTTGTTCCAGATATTCAAGCCGGACACGCCGAGTGCCACGGTGACAAGAACGCCGAGCATTGCCCAGGTAGCGGTGACCATATCCGACTGATAGCCTTTTGCCATCGCGACCTGGTCTTTTAGTAGTGCGATTTCGGTGGCTTCGTGCCCAGGCGCAGCGAGCTGCGCGGGGACAGAGACTGGCGCAGGTAATGAAGCCTTAGGTGGCGTTTGCGCCTGGCACGTCAAGCACAACAGCGCAATATGGAAGCTGAGCGAATAACGCCAGGCCAGTTTCTTGAAACGCATGTTGGGGTCTCCCTCAGATTCTCCAACTCTACTGCGGCTCAATTGGGAATGCATCAAACTCATCGCTGCCATGCTCTGGCTGGAACTGCCCGTCAGTTGCTCCTGCCGCTCTGTCGCGGTCGAGGAGTAACTGCGACAAGGAAGCCGTTATGGCCTGGCCCACAAAAAATAGCCGCGTGGCTCGCATCAACGAGACGCTGTCCATAGTGGCGCCGCGAATGATGGCACCATCCGCACATGGATCTATTGCATTTCTTTCCCGATGCATCCGCCTTTGAGGCCGCCCCTTTGCCTGCTGTCGGCGGCGCAATGCTGAAACTATTCGTACGGCATCAGAGCCGGCGGTGGCAGCCCACCCATCAGAAGAATTTTCTCCTGGAGGTGCAACGGTTGTATGGTCGCTATGAGAGTCAACTCGCGGCATCCGAAGCATGGGCATGGCTGGTGAACCGGGGCTTTCTATGCCAATCGCCCGATCAGGATCTGGGCTGGTTTGTGGTGTCAAGAGCTGGGCTAGAAGCCGCCGAAGCAGATGATGTTCCGGCTTGGGCCGAAGAGCGAAGCTTCCCAGATTCTCTGATCCACCCAGACATTCGAGCGACTTGTGCTGACCTCTTTCGGCAGGGAAGGTTTGATACCGCAGTGTTTGAGGCGTTCAAAACAGTGGAGGTTGCGATCAGATCGGCTGGAAGGTTTGGCCCGGATCTCATCGGCATGAAACTTACCTCACGCGCATTCAACCCCGAGGATGGCCCGTTGACGGACCTGAACGCAGAAGCGGGTGAGCGCCAGGCATTGATGCAGCTGATGGGCGGTGCGATTGGAAGCTACAAGAACCCGCAGAGCCATCGCCATGTTGGCGTCGCTGCGTCGGAAGCGAGGGAGATGATCATCTTGGCGTCGCACCTCCTACGAATCGTCGATGACCGCAGCCACTTGCGTGCCCGGACAGCTTGATGCTAGAGCAATGACAGTCGAAGCCCCACAACTCATTCTGGTTCGCCAACTGGCCGATGAGGCCGATCGCCAATTGGAGCGCGACGACGACTTTGGCCACGGGCTCGCAGTGTCGCTGATGCAAGATGCTGTCGAGCTCCTGATTCGCATCGTCGTTCGGACGCGCAGCATTGATGTGCAGGCCCGAGCAACTTGGGAGCAGATGGCCGATGCAATCAGCAAGACCTCGGACGACGAAGGTGGCCGAGTGCCTCACCGCGCCAGGCTGGAGGATCTGAACAAGGCACGCGTGGCCTTCAAGCATTCGGGGACGTCACCGAGCAAGTCCGACGCCCACCGGCTGGTGCGGTTCGGATTGGAATTCCTCGAAGTGGCGGTGCCGCGGTTCATGGGGCTCGAGTACACGCAAATCTCCCTGTGCGCCGCGGTGCGCAATGACGAAGTTCGTGCACTCCTGGTGCTAGCAGAAACCATGCTGGCCGAGGAGCGGTGGGGAGATGCGATGGTCGAGGCAGCAGATGCGGTCAAGTGTTCTGAAGTCGCACTTCACGCGCTGCTGCCGATGGCAGCATCAATTGCCGGCATGCGAGAGACGTACAGCGGCTTGGCACCTTACCTGGACCGCCTCCGCCTGCTCGCAGTTGGTGCGCTAGTGAACATCGATCCGGTGGAGCTTGTTGTCTTCCAGGGCATCGTGCCGTCGGTGAGCAAAGCCGCGTCGGGGAAGCGCTATGTGATGTCCAGTCGTACCCACACATCCCGGGAAGAGGCGGAGGGTGCGGTTGAATTTGCCGTTCACTTTGCGCTCGCTGTTGAACGCCGGTTTGGTGATGTTTCCAAGGAGCCTGGACCGTTCCGCATTCGGTATCGCCGCTGACGGTGTTCTGGCTTGCGCGCCAGGGCAGCTACTGCTCGGTGCACATTTGCAACACAGACAGTTGCACTTGCCGCTGTTGCTGCGTTACACCCTAGGTCCCAATGCCGCCCTGGGGGGTCAATGGTGAGTGACCAAGCCATGAACTTGTTGACTGCGGTTTTGAGCAGCCTCGCGCTGGTCGCTGCAGTCGTGTCTGCAGCCGCGGCGAAGCAGTCGGCCAAGTACGCCGCTGATGCTGGCGCTGCGCTGGAGAAGCAGCACAAACTCAATGAACTAACCCAGCTCGTATCAACGGCATCTCAAGTCGTGATCCTGGCAGACCAAGTGCCACGCTTCGCAATCCACTTGGTCGCGATGATCCGCTCAAACGCAATTGCCGTAGGCGGCAAGGGCGGTAGCATTGAGCGAAGACTGACCGAAGACGTGGAGTCAAGGCTTGGCAGGGTCAAGGAGCTTTCCGAGCGCGCCAAGCCGTTCCTCTCTGGATCCCTGGCCATGCTTTCAGGCCCTGTCGAGGAGGTTGTCGTTCGACGCATGGACATGCAGGCACTCCTGTTTGAGGCCCAGGGGCTCAGAGATCAACTGATCCGCGAACACGACCAATCGTTTGAACAGCTGATGCAGTGGCGAAGCAGCCGTGCGGACCAGCCGTCGGTCTGATTGAGCGGGGTGGCGACCAACCCGGCGGACAGCCGGACTACCGGACAGAAAGCCAGCATTGGCACGGCCGGTATTGAGTTATCCAAGCGCAGTAGCCCCACGAACCGGAACAGCGCTCAAAAGAGAGTTTTATTAGGGTTTGTCCTATGTGGAAACGATGCTGCGGCATCGTCATAGCTCTATGAGCTTCTTCGGCGCTGAGTGCCTGGTGCAGCAGCGCAGTCAGATCCGGGGAACAAATCGGGGAACAAAGTCAGATGTTATAGGCGAACAGCAAGCATTCATGAGGCTTGCAGCCTGTTGCGCAATTCACCTAAGACCTCATGAGGCTGCCTCGGCAAGAACGCGCTTGAGCTCGCCAAGCAGATTCCCATAGTTCTTCAGAAAACGATCAAATGGGTGGGACAGGGTGGACATTTTTTGCGACCACAAGGCGATGTTCCAGCCGCTTTCGACGAGATCTGATGCCGCGAACACGAACTCGAGTGCGTCGGTGAAGAAGACGACCTGATCGAACTTCTCGGTGTAGTCCATCTTTGCCGCCGAACCATGAACAAAGTAGTTGCGGCAGTTGACGGCTTCGTCGATCACCAGCTCCAGCTCAGGAAAACGCGATCCAGCGAATCTAGTGATCGGCGCGGCACGCTCACGGATCTTGCGCTTCAGGCTTGCCTTGCCGATTCTGCCGAGCGTGTTCAGAACGCTGTCGCGCTCCGGACTAACGTTGAGTGCCTTGAATATCCCTCGAGCTTTGTCCCTGGCTTGCTCAACTGCCGCCGTCAATGGCACATCGGATGGCACGGCTGAGGAAGGCAAGATATCGAACATGTTCGCAGCGCCCACCAGTCGGTCGATCGAGTAGCTGTGCTGCTCGCCAAATGCCTTCGAGAACCGAGCGCGTGCGCTGTGCCATTCTTGATCCCGTGCGATCCACCGCGTGAGAATGTTCGCGAACATCTCGGGCTCGCGTGCCGCCTGCACTGGGAGGTCGGTCGGGCTAGGTCCATGCTCATCATCATCTTCTGGCCGTGGCGGTCGCATGCTCCAGTAGACGTCGAGTGCGTTCTTTCGATCTTCCACGTCGTCAATCAGGAAAACGAGACGAACCACATTTTGCGGCCGGCCCGCCATGATCTCCAGAAAACGAAGGAGCATTTGGACTGCCTTCATTGCACCATCAACAGTCCTCGGAGTGTTGAACACGACGTTCACGCGAATCTTGTTGTCGAGCTCGATGCCTCGTGGGCCGGGCATGCGGTACGAAGGTGCGTGACCAGCGGAGATCGTGCCGATCGCTGTCTCGGCCTTGAAGATCTCGTGCTTCCCGGTGAAGTAGAAGACCATAGGATGTTCACCGACGACGACTTCCCGTCCTTTCGAGCGCTCAGACTCCACGATCTTGTCCATGTACGGACCAATGTCTCCATGAACCTGCCCGAAGGCGGAGAAATCGTAGAACAACGTGTGGGCGTCGCCGACCTCGAAGCTGACGTTTGTGATCTCGCTGCTCTCAGCGGTGATGTGCTTGGACCCAAAGAGGACGAAATGCGGGAACACCGTGGAGAAGTGATACCGCTCATCACCGAGGCTTCCGCTACCTGGCCCCTGACTCGTGATGCACCCGATCAGCGACACCTTGGTCATATCGTGCAGCGAGCCGAGCAGGCAGCCACCAGGCAAGCCATGGGTAGCAAAGAACTCCTTGGAGTAGAGATCGAGGGTGGTTCTCGCCCCCTTCAGCGTGAGGTCGCCTGAAACCTCGGCGCCGGACGCCACCTTGAACGTACCCGACTTCCTGAATCCGTTAAACAGCTCCATGTCCCCTACCCGCCTTTTTGTGTTTGCCACCTTGCTGACACGGGCACGAGATCGCTTGCGCACGGACACGTAGGCATCATTTCACCCATGCTCGCAGGGAATCGGGGACGGCGCAACGGACGCGTGGCACTGGCGTCGAATGCTCGACGTCCAACGGCATCGAATGCCAACGTCTTGAGCGCCTTGGGCCGTGAAACGAGGCAACCCCTTCGCCGTACAGTTTGACCGCCATTGCATGCGCGTCGCGCAAGACGTTGTCGTCGGGCTTGCCTGTCAGCTCGGCGATTTCGCGGCTGGACATCGAGAGCAGGCCGGTACATAGGCGGTGCTGCATAGGTGCAAAACCATGCACCAGCGGCTACATGGTGGCTACACGAGGCCAGAAAAGACAAAAGGACTTAGAGGCTTTCGCTTCTAAGTCCTTGAATTTATTGGGGTGGCTAATGGGACTCGAACCCACGACAACAGGAATCACAATCCTGGACTCTACCAACTGAGCTATAGCCACCGCAGAGCCAACAATTATAGCCCAGATTTCAGGCCCTCAGAATGATCTGAGCATGAATCTCCAATCAGGGCTTGGCGGCCGAAGCGGCCAGGGCCGCGGCCACCGGCTTGAGTTCGACCTTGAAGCGGGTCTTCAGCGCCGCGACGTAGGCCGAAGCTTCGGCGGCAGACCAGGCCTGGGCATATTGCTGGTCCGCACGCTTGGCATCGATCACCGCCGGGTCGCGCGGCAGCAGCTTGACGATGCGCACCACGGCATAGCCGGTCTCGCCACCATCGACGCCGACCCAGGCCGGCAGCTTGCTGACATCGGCGCGCATGATGTCTTCGACCATGGTGCGCGACAGATCGCGGGCTTGCACACGTGAAACGATTTGCGCGGGCTCGAGGCCAACGGCATCGGCGCCCTTCTTCAACGCCTCCAGACGTGCCTCGCCATCCTTCTTGGCCTGGGCCACGGCCATTTTCTTGAGCAGGCGGTCCTGCACCAGCGGCTTGACCTCGGCATAGGGCAGCAGGCGGGCAGGGTCGTGCTTGACGACGCGCGCCGACACCATCTGGTTCGGTGCGGTTTCCAATGCCTCGGTGTTGCGCTTGTTGCGCAGGGCCTCGACGCCGAACACCGCATCCAGCAACTTGGGAGAGGCCAGCACGCCGGTGGCAGCGGGCTGCGGCTTGCGCTGCACAGTGGCGGTCTGGACGGTGAGCTTGAGCTTGTCGGCGGCCGGCTTCAGGCTGTCGGATTGCTCATAGACCAGGTTGCTGAACTGGTCGGCCGACTCGGCGTAGCGGGTCTGGGCGAGCTGCTTGCGCACCTCTTCCTCGATCTCGGCGCGAACGCTGTCGAAAGTCTTCTTGTCGCCGCCGCGCACGGCCGTCAGCATGATGATGTGGTAACCGAACTCGGTTTCGATCACATTGCTGATCTCGCCCTGCTTCATCGCATAAGCGGCCTCCTCGAAGGCCTTGGTCATGCCGCCGCGACCGAAGAAATCAAGGTCGCCGCCTTGAGCGGCAGACCCAGGGTCCTGCGAGTTTTTGCGGGCGATCTCAGCAAACGCGGCCGGCGCCTTGCGCACCTCGGCCAGCAATGCCTCGGCCTTCGCCTTCGCCTTGGCCTTGTCATCAGTCGAAGCCGACGGCTCTGCCTTGATCAGGATGTGGCTGGCACGACGTTCCTCGGCCACTGTGTAGCGTGACTCATTGGTCTTGAAATACTCGCGCAATTTGTCTTCGGACACGCTGACGTCCTTCTTCAGCGCCTCGATGTCGAGCACCAGATACTCGATGCTGGCCGTCTCCTGCGACTGGAACTGCGCGGCATTGGCGGGATCCTTGTAGTAGGCGTCCAGCTCGGCATCGGTCGGGGTGATGCGAGCCAGATAATCCTTGGTATTGAAGCGCTGCACCTGCACCTCGCGCTGCTGCAGCAGCACGTCGAAGGCGGCGGCCGAGTTGGCGGCAGTGGCGAAGGTCGTGCCACTCACGCCCTGCAGCACCTGGCGCAGGGTCAGGTCTTGACGCAGGCGCTGTTCGAATGAAGCAACGGTCATGCCTTGTGCGGCCAGCATGCCCTTGTTGACGCTGCCATCGGGCAGGCGCAGGAAGGCAAACTGCGGATCGGCCTGAAACAAGCGCTGCAGGCGCTCGTCGCTGACCACCAGGTGCTGCTTGGCGGCGGCGGTCTGCGTGACCTTGTCGCGCACCAGGGCGTCCAGCGCTTCCCGCTTGGCCTCGGGCGAGTCGAGCAGCTTCGGGTCCACATTGGGTGCCTGACGACGCATGCGCTCGGACTGGTCGCGCAGCGCAACGTCCCATTCGGCCTGGGTGATGCCGTGACCATCGACCACGGCGACCTTGGCGTTACCACCCTCAGTGAAACGCGAATAGCCTTCAACACCGAACAGCACGAACGAAGGGAAGATCAGCAGCAGCAGGATGAACTGCAGCACTTTTGTGTGCTTGCGGACGAAATCAAACATCGAGAAACCTCAGACAGGCAACGCGCAGCGCCTAAGCTTGCGCGTGGTGAAGCATCATCCGGCTCGACATCGCCGGTGCTTGGGTGGTCTGCGTACCGCAGACGCAACAAAGGCGAACCAGGGTTCGCCTTTGCGTGGACTCGCATTCTAGCCGAGTGGTCAGGATCCCAGAGAATGGAGTCGGCAATCAGGTCAGGCAGAAAATCTGACAATGGGGTGGTGGGTGCTGAGGGGCTCGAACCCCCGACCTACGCCGTGTAAAGGCGACGCTCTACCAACTGAGCTAAGCACCCTGAATACCGACCGCGATCGGTCAAAGCGTCAGTTGACTGCGTCCTTCAGTGCCTTGCCGGGGCGGAACTTGGGAACCTTTGCAGCCTTGATCTTGATTGTATCGCCGGTGCGCGGATTGCGGCCGGTGCGGCTGGCGCGCTTGGTGATGCTGAAGGTACCGAAGCCCACCAGGGACACGGTGCCGTTCTTCTTCAGGGTGGTCTTGACACCACCGATCAGGGCCTCGAGCGCACGGCCGGCGGCGGCCTTGGAGATGTCCGCCTGCTTGGCGATGTGCTCGATCAGTTCTGACTTGTTCACGGGTGTTCCCCCTCTCAAATAGGTCTCGGATGGATGCGTGTATCTGGTCCGTCCGCTCTGGACGCCGGGCTGCCTTGATGCGGTCCGCTGCTGCGGCCCGTCGTTGCGGCTTCCCTGCTGCCTGCCCAGGGTTGGCGGGAGGATGGATTCTATGCGGATTCAGCGGCCTTTCGAGGCAGGGAGAAGTCCTGATACAAAAGCGCTCCAGGTCAGCAATTTGTGCACATCTGCTGACAATTTTCTGCGGGTCAGCCGCGCACCACCACCAGGCCGACCCCAACCGCCGTCAGCGCCATGCCCAGCCAGACCAGGGCGCTCAGCGACTCTCCGAAAAGCAGCCAGCCCTGCAGCGCGGCGCATGGCGGCACCAGGTACAGCAGGCTGGTGACCCGCGTGGCGGCACCTCGCTGTACCAACAGATAGAGCATGGAGCTGCCAGCCAAGGTCAGCATCAGCACCGACCAGACCAGCGCGCCCAGCAGCTCGGCATGCCAGGCCATGGGCTCCTGCTCCAACAATGCAAAAGGCAGGGTCAGCACAAAGGCCGACAGCAGCTGGATCAGCACCGCGCTGCGCACATCGCAGGGGGCGACAAAGCGCTTCTGGTACAGCGTGCCGGTGGTGATGGCCAGCAAGGCACAGGCACCCAGCGACAGATTGACGGCATTCAGCTCGCCCATGCCCAGTTTGCGCCACAGCACCAGCACCAGCCCGCCGAACCCCAGCAGGAGCCCGGCCCACTGCCGGCCGCTGACGCGGTGCTGCGTGCCAGTGGCGCTGAGCCACACCGCCGTCAGTACCGGCTGCAGGCCGGCCATCAAAGCGATCGTGCCGGCGCCCATGCCGGCCTTGACGGCCGCCCAGACTCCGCCGAGATAGATCGCATGGGTCAGCGCACCGACCATCGCCAGATGCCCCCATTGGCGGCGATCGCGTGGCCAGCCAACGTTGGACGACAGCTTGATCCAGATCACGAAGGTCAGCACCGACAGCGCAAAGCGCAGCGCCAGAAAGCTCAGCGGGGGCGCATGCGGCATGCCGAAGCGGGCCACAACGAAGCCGGTGCTCCAGATCAGCACAAAGGCCGCCGGCATGGCCCGCCACCACAGCGGCGAGGCGCCGGTACCAGATGCCACGTTCAGCGCGCCTTGGCGCGGATCTCGGGCACGGCCTTCTGCAGGTAGTACACCATGGACCAGATCGTCAACACCACGGCAGCGAGTATCAGCACGGTGCCCCAGACACGGGTGTTGACCACATCGAACAGCGTGCCGTCATAGAGCAGGAAGGGGATGGCCACCATTTGCACCATGGTCTTGAGCTTGCCCACCATGTGCACGGCCACGCTGCGCGAGGCGCCGATCTGCGCCATCCACTCGCGCAGCGCCGAGATCGCGATCTCGCGGCCGATGATGACCAAGGCCACCAGCGCATTGACGCGCCCCAGTTCCAACAGCACCAGCAGCGCGGCGCAGACCAGGATCTTATCCGCCACCGGATCCAGGAAGGCGCCGAAGGCCGAGGTCTGGTTGAGCTTGCGCGCCAGGTAGCCATCGAGCCAGTCGGTCAACGCCACCGTGACAAACAGCACCGTGGCCACCAGATTCGCCATCGGGGCCGAGATCTTCAGATAGAAAACGCCCACGATGAGCGGAATGGCCAGGATGCGGGCCCAAGTCAGCAGGGTGGGGAGCGTCAGAAACATGCGTGGATTGTGCCCAATTAACAAGGACTACGACGCTGCCCAGGCAAATACATCCAGTCGGTTGGGGCCAGAGCTTTCGGCTCCGCTACGCGGAGATCTCAAGGTCTGGCCCGCAAGACATTAGTTGTCCAGCGTGCGCGGCTTGAACCGCCGATCGTCGTTGAAAAGAAACGTCTCGGTGAACTTCCAGGGCTTGGGCATGCGCGTCACATCTCCGAACGGCGCGGCACGGTGCACCGCATCGATGGCCAGCTGGGTGGTGTCTCGGGCCTGCCCTGGATGGCGGATGACCTCGATACGGCGCACCGAGCCATCGGCATGCAGCTCGATCTCCAGCACCGGAATGGCAAGCAACACCGGCGGCACCTCGCCCATGTAAGTGCGCAGCGGGTTGGCCGCCACCAACCGCTCGGCGGCCTGCTGGCGCAGGGCCTCCTGGCTGCGCACGGCCTTGGGCGGCTGAAGCTTGGGCGCGCTGCCGATGGCCGGCGTCTTGCCTGGCGCCGGCCCGTCGCCGGGCGCCGGGCGGGTTTCCGGAGGCAAGGCCGCCACAGCTGGCGTGGCAACAGTGCCGGCCTGCGCCGGCGGCTTGGGGCCTGAGCAGGCCGACAACAGGCCAAGCAAGGCGGAGGCCAGCAGCAGCGCCGGCGCGCGCGGGCCGGGGCCGGATAGGTTCTTCAAGGTCTCAACGCAAGGCACGGTAAATCTCCATGGCCAGTTCTTTGGATATGCCTTTGACGGTGGCAATTTCTTCGGCACTGGCATTGGCCACGCCGCGCACGCCACCGAAGCGCTGCAACAGCTGCGCACGCTTCTTCGGGCCTATGCCCGCGATGTCTTCGAGGCGGCTGCCGCCGGTGCGGATGTTCGCACGCTTGGCGCGCATGCCTGTGATGGCGAAGCGGTGGGCCTCATCGCGAATCTGGGCCACCAGCATAAGCGCGGCCGAGTCGCGCCCCAGATAGACCTTCTCGCGGCCATCGGCAAACACCAACTCCTCAAGGCCGACCTTGCGGCCCTCGCCCTTCTCGACGCCGATGATCAGTGCCAGATCCAGCCCGAGCTCGACGAAGACCTCGCGCGCCATGCTGACCTGACCCTTGCCGCCGTCGACCAGCACGATGTCGGGCAGGCGGCCGGTGCCCAGCTGGGCGGCCTCGGCCAGCTTGCTGTAGCGACGGGTCAAGACCTGGCGCATGGCGGCATAGTCGTCGCCGCCGGTGATGCCATCGATGTTGTAGCGCCGGTACTGCGAGGCCTGCATCTGGTGAGCTTCAAACACCACGCAGGATGCCATGGTCGCCTCACCGGCCGTATGGCTGATGTCGAAACACTCGATGCGAAAGGTATCCAGGTTCTCGGGGCTGATTTCCAGCGCCTCCACCAACGCCCGGGTGCGCGCCTGCTGCGAGCCCTCTTCGGCCAGCAGGCGGGCGATGGCCAGTTCGGCGCCCTTAATGCACATGTCCAGCCAGATGCGGCGCTGATCGCGCGGCTGGTGCTGCACCTGCACGCGCAGGCCGGACTGCTGGCCCAAGGCATTGATCAGTGATTTGTCCACCGCATGGCTCAGCACCAGCAGCGGCGGCACCGGTGACTCCAGGTAGTGCTGGGCGATGAAGGCCTCCAGCACCTGCACCTCGGGCACTCCCGCGATTTGGCGATCCTCCAGGCGCTCGTCCAATTCCTCCTGACCCAGCGCGGTGGCTTCCTCGACGTGGGCCGGGAAATAGCTGCGGTCACCCAGATGCCGGCCGCCGCGCACCATCGCCAGGTTGACGCAGGCCCGGCCGCCACGCACCTCGACGGCCAGCATGTCCACATCGCGATCGCGGCCGGTGGCGCTGTTCTCTTCGACCGACTGCTGGGCCAGCACATTCGACAGGGCCGAGATCTGGTTGCGCACCTCGGCCGCCTGCTCGAAGGCCAGCGCATCGGAGAAGGCCATCATCTTGGTCTGCAGGCTGCTCAGCACCTCCTGCGTGTCGCCGAGCAGAAAGCGTTCCGCGTTCTCGACATCACGCGCATAGTCCACGTCGGAGATGATCTTCACGCAGGGGCCCGAGCAACGGCGGATCTGGTACAGCAGGCAGGGCCGCGAGCGGTTGTTGAAGACCGAGTCTTCGCAGGTGCGCAGCTTGAACACCTTCTGTATCAGCTGGATCGATTCCTTGACCGCCCAGGCGCTCGGGTAGGGCCCGAAATAGCGGTGCTTGCGGTCGACCGCCCCGCGGTAATAGGCCAGGCGCGGATAGGCGTGCGCGGCGATCTTCAGGTAGGGGTAGCTCTTGTCGTCGCGGAACAGGATGTTGAACTTCGGGTTCAACGTCTTGATCAGGTTGTTTTCCAGCAGCAGGGCCTCGGCCTCGGTGCGCACGACCGTGGTTTCCATGCGCGCGATGCGGCTGACCATCTGGCCGATGCGGGTGCCGGCATGGTCGCGCTGGAAGTAGCTGGTGACCCGCTTCTTCAGGCTGCGCGCCTTGCCCACATAGAGCACCTGGTCCTGAGCGTCGAAATAGCGGTACACGCCGGGCAGCGCCGGCAAGGCGGCCACCTCGGCGAGCAGGCGCGCACGGTCCGCGTCGGCGGTTGGCGGACTGGCTTCTGGCGGTGTTGCATCAGATGTCATAAGCCCTTGATTGTGCCCAAGCCCGCGAGCCCTTCGCGGCACTCGATAATCCCGCCCCATGACCACCCCTGCCCTGCATTGGGATGTTTTCTGCCGCGTGATCGACAACTTCGGTGATGTCGGTGTGTGCTGGCGCCTGGCTCGCGATCTGGCGAGCCGTGGCCAGACCGTGCGGCTGTGGCTGGACGACCGCTCGGCGCTGGACTGGATGGCGCCCATGGGCGCGCCCGGTGTAGAGGTGCGGGATTGGCCCGTAACGCTGGGCGACGAACGGCCCGGCGACGTGGTGATCGAGGCCTTTGGCTGCGAGTTGCCCGAAGCGTTCTTGCAGCGCATGGCTGAGCGCCAATCCGCCCCCATCTGGATCAACCTCGAATACCTCAGCGCCGAGCCCTATGTCGAGCGCTCGCACCGGCTGCGCTCGCCGCAATTCAGCGGGCCGGCGGCGGGGCTGGACAAATGGTTTTTCTACCCTGGCTTCACGGCACGCACCGGTGGCTTGCTGCGCGAGGCCGATCTGGTGGCGATGCACGCCGCGTTTGACCGCGAGGCCTGGCTCGCCGGCCTTGGCCTTCAACGGGCCGTGAATGAACGGGTGGTGACGTTGTTCTGCTACGACAACCCCGCCCTCCCCGCCCTGCTGGACGAACTGGCGACGCAGCCCTGCCTGCTGCTGGTCACCGCCGGCGCGGCGGCGCGCCAGGTGCAGGCGCTTCTGGGACCGGACCTGCGCCAGGGCCGCTTGCGCGCTCATCTGCTGCCACTGCTGAGCCAGCCCGAGTTCGACCGCCTGTTGTGGGCCTCGGACCTGAATCTGGTACGCGGCGAGGACTCGTTCGTGCGTGCCCAGTGGGCCGGCAAACCGTTCATCTGGCAGATCTACCCGCAGCATGACGAGGCCCATGCCACCAAATTGGAGGCCTTTCTGGGCCTCTACTTGGCCGCAGCACCGGATGCGCTTGCCACACGCACCCGCGCACTGTGGCGCCTCTGGAATGGCCTGCAAGCCGCGCCAGCCCAGGGTCTTGGGGCATGGAGCCTGCTTATACAAGGTCACGAGACGGCCACCCAATGGCGCCAACAATTGCTGATTCAAGCCGATTTGAGCCGCCAGCTGCTGAGCTTCATTGCAAACCAGGGGTAAAATATTGGGCTTTGCCGTGCCTGAGGGGAGTCCGGGCGCAGGCTGCACAACGCATTCCCGACCACTCTGGTCACCCAAAGACACCCCCAGACACCCCATTACGGAACACTCATGAAGATCGCTCAGGAAATTCGCGCAGGCAACGTGATCATGCACGGCAAGGACCCCATGGTCGTGCTCAGGACGGAATACAGCCGTGGCGGCCGCAACTCGGCCACCGTGCGCATGAAGCTCAAGAGCCTGCTGAACAACTCGGGCACCGAGGTCGTGTTCAAGGCCGACGACAAGATGGACCAGATCATCCTGGAGAAGAAGGAGTGCACCTACACCTACTTCGCCGACCCGATGTATGTGTTCATGGACACCGAGTACAACCAGTTCGAGGTGGAAGCCGAGAACATGGGCGACGCCATCCAGTACCTGGAAGACAATATGGGCGTCGAGGTGGTGTTCTATGACGGCAAGGCCATCTCGGTCGAACTGCCCACCTCCCTGGTGCGCGAAGTGACCTGGACCGAACCCGCCGTCAAGGGCGACACCTCGGGCAAGGTGCTCAAGCCGGCCAAGATCTCCACCGGTTTCGAGATTCCCGTGCCCATCTTCGTGGCCCAGGGCGACAAGATCGAAATCGACACGCGTACTCACGAATACCGCAAGCGCGTCTGATCGGCGCTTCGGCTTGAGGAAAGGGCACTTCGGTGCCCTTTTGCTTTTGAGCTCTACTTGGACCATGAAAACCCACGCGATACGGCCCGGCGCGCTGAATCAGGCAGATCGCCCCCTCGCCTGCACCGCCGAGCAGGCCCTGCGCGGCAGCGAGCTGCCCGGCCGCTGGGCACGCCGCGAGCGTTTCGTGATCCTGGCCACCGCCTTCGGGCGCGGCGAGCAGTTCCTGGCCGCCTGGCAGGCCTGGAAAACTGACCCTCTGCGTTGCGAGCGCCTGGTCTTCGTCGCCATTGAAGACAGGCCGCTGAACCGCAGCGATATGACCCAGGCATGCGCTGCCGAGCTGGCCCGCCAGTTGCACGCCGCCTGGCCACCACTGACCCACAATCTGCACCGGCTGAGCTTCGAGCAGGGCCGCGTGCAACTGCTGCTGGCCTTCGGCGACGTCGCACCGTGGTTGACCGAACTGGTGGCCAGCGTCGATGCCTTTGTGCTGGATCAGGCAGGCGGCTGGGACCGCTATCGGCTCAAGTCGCTGACCAAGCTGGCCGCACCGGGCGCCACCCTGGTCATGCCCGGCCACAACGATGCTGCGCTGAGCCAGGCCGGCTTCGGGCTGCGGCACGACGATGGCCTGACCCTGGCCAGCTACCAACCCCGCTTCATTGCCAAGCGGCCGGCCGCGCGCACGCCGGTGGCAGCAAATGCAAGACAGGCAGTGGTGCTCGGCGCCGGACTGGCCGGCTGCGCGGCGGCCTGGGCGCTGGCCGAGCAGGGCCTGCAAGTGCGACTGTTCGATCAAGGCCCCGGCGTGGCTCAGGCGGGCTCAGGCAATCCGGTAGGGCTATTCCATGGCACGCTGAATCCAGATGACGGCCTGCATGCGCGCTTCAACCGAGCCGCGGCGCTGGAGTTGCGCCGCATCCTGCCGGGCCTGCCCCTGCCCTGGCGCATCGACGGCCTGCTGCGCACCGAGTCCACCAGCGATCTGGCACAGATGCAGGCGTTGCTGGCCGATCTGGGCCTGCCCGCCGACTATGTGCAGGCGCTGGATGCCCTCCAGGCCGGCGCGCACTCGGGCTTGCAGCATCAAGGCCCTGCCTGGTACTACCCGGGTGGTGGTGCGCTGTCGCCGCCCAGCCTGGCTCGCGCTTTTGTTGATGCGGCGCCGTCCGGAAGGGTCAGGTTTTGCTCGGACCAGGCGGTCAGGCAGGTGCGCCGTTCCGATGATGGCTGGCAGTTGCTGGACGAAGCCGATCAGGTGCTGGCCGAAACCCCGCTGCTGGTGATCAGCGCCGGCGCCGGCAGCCTGAATCTGCTGCAGGCGCAGGGCTGGCCGTTGCGGATGCAGCGCGGGCAGATCACCCGCCTGCCGAGTGCAACGCCAGGGCTGCGCGTGCCAGCCATACCGGTGGCCGGCACAGGCTATGCGGTGACCGATCAAGCAGGTGATGTCTGGTGTGGAGCCACGGCCCAGGATCACGATCTGGATCCGAACCTGCGTGAAGCCGACCACGAACACAATATCGCGCAGCTGATGCGCTTGAGTGGTGCCGAAATCGAGGTGGCGCAGCTGAACTTGCTGCAAGGACGGGTGGGGTGGCGAGTCATCGCCGAGGACAGGCTGCCGCTGGTAGGCGCTCTGCCCGATCTCGCGGCGCTGGAAGCCAGGCGCGATCAGCCCCGCTTCATAGTCCGGCAGCCGGGTCTGCTGGTGGCCACCGGAATGGCCTCCCGAGGCATCACCTGGGCGGCATTGAGCGCTCAGGTGCTGGCGTCGCTGGCAACAGGAGCGCCCTGCCCGGTGGAAGCCAGCCTGTTGGATGCCATCGACCCGGCGCGCTTTGATGCGCGACGGGCCAGGGAGCAGGCAGGCTGAATTCCTAGTCAGTTGGGGACAGAGCTTTCGGCTCCGCTGCGCGGAGGTCTCAAGGTCTGTCCCACAAAGTCATCAAACTGGCTTAGGCGCGTCCTGACCTGCAGAGCCGTCATTGCCCTGCGAATCGCCAGGCCCATGATCGCTGGTCTTCTTCTTGGCCTTCTCTTCCTTCTTCTTTTTCTTGGCGAGTTCGCGCTGACGTTTTTCGTAGGAGTAATTCGGTGTTGCCATGAAGTTTCCGCTGGTTGAATTCGGGGTACCGGTCTGAAAAATACAGATTAAACCGGCGGATAAGCCGTGTCGCGCACGGCGGGAACGTTGTGGGCAAAGCGCATCGTCTTCACGCCCTCGCTCGTTCCCAGCAGGCACACGCTGGCGCGGTGGCGGGCAAATATGCCCACCGTGACCACGCCAGGCCATTGGTTGATCTCGATTTCCGAGGCCAGCGGATCGGTGATCTGCAGGCCGCGCACATCGAGAATATGGCAACCATTGTCGGTCACAACGCCGTCACGCAGCGTGGGCTGGCCGCCCAAGCGCTGAAAACGCCGCGCCAGCTGGGTGGCCGCCATCGGAATCACCTCCACCGGCAGCGGGAACTTGCCCAACACCGGCACCAGCTTGGAGGCGTCAGCGATACAGATGAAGTCATTGGCAAGGTCGGCGACGATCTTCTCGCGGGTCAGTGCCGCTCCACCGCCCTTGATCATGTTGCCGTCGTGGTCGATCTCATCGGCGCCATCGATGTAGACCGCCAGGCGCTCGACGCTGGATGCATCCACCACATTGATGCCGCGCGCGCGCAGGCGCTCGGTGCTGCGGTCGGAGCTGGACACCGCGCCGACGATGCGGTCCTTCATGCTGGCCAGGGCGTCGATGAAGTGGTCCACCGTCGAGCCGGTGCCCACGCCCACCACGGTGCCCGGCACCACATAGGCCAGCGCGGCTTGGGCGACCAGCGCCTTGAGTTCGTCTTGTGTCATGAGGAAGTGGGCCGTTGTTAGAGACTTCGCCCATTATCCAAGATGGGCAGCGCGGCACGGCGGGTGCGCACCGCCGCGGCCAGTTCCTGCAGCAGCGGCAGGGTCTGATCCCAGCCCAGGCAGGCATCGGTGATGGACACACCATGCTTCAGATCGGCCTTGGTCTGGCCCTCGGCCAGATCCTGGCGGCCGGGCTGCAGATGGCTTTCTATCATCACGCCGGTGATGCCGGCGTCGCCGCCGGCAATCTGCCCGGCCACATCGCGGCCAACATCGATCTGGCGCTCGTACTTCTTGCTCGAATTGGCATGCGAGAAGTCGATCATCACCTGCTCGCGCAGACCGGCACTGCTCAGCGCAGCATAGGCCGCGGCCACCGAGGCGGCGTCGTAATTTGGTGCCTTGCCGCCGCGCAGGATGACATGGCAGTCGGCATTGCCGCGGGTCTCGAAGATCGCCGCCTGGCCCATCTTGGTCATGCCCATGAAGGCGTGGCTGGCACTGGCCGCCAGCACGGCGTCGCTGGCCACCTTGATGCCGCCATCGGTGCCGTTCTTGAAGCCCACCGGGCAGCTCAGGCCCGACGCAAGCTGGCGATGGCTCTGGCTTTCGGTCGTGCGCGCGCCAATTGCGCCCCAGGCGATCAGGTCGGCGATGTACTGCGGCGACAGCAGGTCCAGGAACTCGGTGCCCGAGGGCAGGCCCAGGGCGGTGATGTCGAGCAGCAGCTGGCGGGCCAGGCGCAGGCCCTCGTTCATATGGAAGCTGCCGTCCAGGCGCGGGTCGTTGATATAGCCCTTCCAGCCCACCGTCGTGCGCGGCTTCTCGAAATAGACGCGCATCACCAGCAGCAACTCCTTGGACAGGCCCTCGCGCGCATCGAGCAGCAGTTTCGCGTACTGCATCGCCTGGTCATGGTCGTGGATCGAACAGGGGCCGACCACCACCAGTAGTCGGTCGTCGCGGCCATGCAGGATGTCGCTGATCTCGTTGCGGGTGCGCTCGACCAGGGACAGCGCCTCGTCGGGAATCGGCTGCTGATCCAGCAGCAGCGCAGGCGAGATCAGCGGGCGCACGGCACCGATGCGGGTGTCATCGGTGCGGGTGGTGTCATGGGTGCCATCGCGCGAGCCGACCTCGCGGTCGTGTTGATGGTCGTCCAGGGTGTTCATCGAGGCGTACTCCAGAGGCAGTTCATTGCATTATCGATTCAGAGGCTGTGAAAGCAGCGGCCACAGACGGCGCGGTAGCGCGCATTGCCGCCGATCTCGACCTGGGCGCCCTCGGTGACACGCCGCATGTGCTCGTCGACACGCATATTCATCGTCGCCTTGCGGCCGCAGTGGCAGATCGTCTTCATCTCGTCCATCTCGTCGGCCAGGCCCAGCAAGGTGGCCGACCCGGGGAAGAGCTGACCGCGGAAATCGGTGCGCAGGCCGTAGCAGATCACCGGCGTGCCCTTGATGTGGGCAATGGCGTGCAGGGCCCAGACCTGCGCCTCGGTCAGGAACTGCGCCTCGTCGATCAGCAGGCAGGAGACCCGCTCGGCAGCGTCGAAGATGGCCGCGAAGTCGGTCTCCGGCGAGAACAGCTCGGCCTCGCGTTGAGGCCCCAGGCGCGAAGTCACAAAACCCTGGCCGTAACGGTTGTCGGTGGCCGAGGTGAAGATGCGCACGCGGTGGCCCCGCTCCTCGTAGTTGTGGGCAACCTGGAGCAAGGCGGTCGATTTGCCGGCATTCATGGCGGCATAGCGAAAGAATAGTTTGGCCATGGGGCTATTGTCGTCTGCGTGCCCGGCCTCCAGCCCTCAAGAGCGGCAATGCGACAATTCGGCCCACACTCCCTGCATGCCCATGGCCCTGATTCCCTACGCCCTCACCCGCCCCTTCCTCTTCGGCCTGGACCCCGAGCAAGCCCATGAGCTGACCCTAGGCAGCATCGCCCGGCTGCAGAACACGCCCGCGCAATGCCTTTGGTCGCAGACCCGGGTGGCAGACCCGGTGACGGTGGCGGGGCTGAGATTCCCGAATCGCATCGGCCTGGCCGCGGGCCTGGACAAGAACGGCCGCTGCATCGACGGCCTGGGCGCCATGGGCTTCGGCTTCATCGAGGTTGGCACGGTCACGCCCAAGGGCCAGCCGGGCAATCCCAAGCCGCGCATGTTCCGGCTGCCTGAGGCCCAAGCGCTGATCAACCGGCTGGGCTTCAACAACGAGGGGCTGGAGGCTTTTCTGGCCAATGTGCAGCGGGCGCGCAGCTTTCGCGCCGCCGGGGGCCTGATCGGCCTGAACATCGGCAAGAACGCCGCCACGCCGATCGAAAACGCGGTGGATGACTACCTGATCTGCCTGGACGGCGTGTACCCGCATGCCGACTATGTGACGGTCAATATCTCCAGCCCCAACACCAAGAACCTGCGCGAGCTGCAGAGCGATGACGCGCTGGACGCGCTGCTCGGTGCCGTGCAGCAGCGCAAGGCGGCGTTGGCTGAAGCGCATGGCCGCTCGGTGCCCGTCTTCGTCAAGATCGCCCCCGATCTGGAGGAAGCCCAGGTCGCGGTGATCGCCGCCACCCTGCTGAAGCACCAGATCGATGGCGTGATCGCCACCAACACGACGATTGCCCGCGATGCGGTCAAGGGCATGGCCCATGCCCAGGAGCTGGGCGGCCTGAGCGGCAAGCCGGTGTTCGAGGCCAGCAATCGGGTGATACGCCTGCTGCGTGCGGCACTGGGCCACAACTACCCCATCATCGGCGTGGGCGGCGTGCTCAGCGGCGACGACGCACGGGCCAAGATCGCGGCCGGCGCCGATCTGGTGCAGATCTACACCGGCTTCATCTACCGCGGGCCGGAGCTGGTGCCCGAGTGCGCGCATGCGCTGAAGCACGCGTGATCGCTAAGCACTTGCGGGTTGGACCCTGCTGTACCCGGCAAGCTCCGAGCCCGGACACAAACAGTCCTGAGGACTGTTTGTGTCTGGCGAGGGACCAGGCGCCTGCAAGCGACTGGGCCGACCCCAACTGACTGTAGCTATTTGGTTTTGCCTTGCGGGTTGGACTTTGCTAGACGCAGTCGAGCATAGGAAACGCCGCATCGGCGTCACGGCAGGACTGCAGGAACAGCGCCAGCCCCGGGTCGCCATTCCACAGGGTGTAGCGTCGGCGGCCGTACTTTGACGCCATCAGCTCGCCCTGCAGCGCGGCGTGCATGGCGAAGGCGCGGGCACGTTCCAACCATTGCTCATCTCCGCTGCGGCGGTAGAGCTTCAGCAAGGCATAGCCGTTGCCCGCCGTGCCATGACACAGGCCCGGGCCCTTGGTCAGCGGCCCTGCCGTCCAGGTCAGCTCCCCCGCAGCCAGTAGCAGCGCGTCCAGCTCGGCGCTCGACGGCGCACCCGCCAGCCGGCAGACGATGCCCGGCGCACCATGGCAGTCCTGCACCAGGGGCAGCTTGGCGCCGTTCTGGGCCGCATAGGGCGTGGCCTGCCAATTCACCCGGCCCTGCGCATCGCGCAACGCCGTGCGCGCCAATGTCGCCACCGTGCGTTCGAGATAGCCCTGCACCACGGCCGGCGGCAGCAGGTGCGCCCCGCGCAGCACCGGGAACACATTGCCGACAAAGCCATGGGCCGCGCCCAGGTACTGGGTCTTGCGACCGTACAGATCCTGCGTCCACTGCCAGATGCCCAGCTCGGCGTCGAAGGCCATGCTGTCCCAGACGATTTGCACCGCCTGCCGGAACAGTGCCGACCAGCGCGGGTCATCGCTGGCCTCGGCCATGAACAGCGCCGCCAGCATGCTGCCTGGCGAGCCCAGCAGCGACTCCAGCGCCGGGTGGTGCAGATTGGCCTGCACATTGGCGTAGAGCGCATCGGCCACGGCCGTGCTGCGCTCGTGCTGCCATTGCATCAACAACAGGCCCGTCTCGCCCATCAGCCAGGACAGCTGGCCCATGCCCCATTCGTCGGTGAACACATGGCTGCGCTCGGGCAAGGTGGCGATGGTGGGGCCGAAGTCCTGCTCAAACGCAATCGCGCCGAGCCCGCGCAGCCGCTCCAGCGCCCAGATCACACCGCCGGCACCGAGAGACAGACTGGCGCGGGGCAGATCGGCCTCGCCGGGCTCCAGGTCCAGCGGGTGGTTGGGCCACAGGTCTTGCGGCGAAAAGGCGGCCAGCAGATCGGCGGCAATGCCTTCGATCTGCGCCTTGGCCGCGTCGTCGCTCCAGGGCTGGCCTTTCAGGGGCTCATGCCTGGTGGGGTCGTACAGCACTCAGCGCCCGCCCGGCCGCCCGAAGGGCGCTGAGCGCCCCCTCGGGGGGCAGTGACCGAAGGGAACGTGGGGGTACTTCACTCTAGAGCAGCGGCACGCCGGTCTTGCCCTGCACTTCCTCGCGGCTCACGCCTTCGGCGAGTTCCACGAGCTTCAGGCCCTGCGGCGTCACGTCCATCACCGCCAGGTCGGTGATGATGCGGTTGACCACGCCCACGCCGGTCAGCGGCAGGGTGCACGAGGGCAGGATCTTCAGGTCGGTGGTGCCGTCCTTCTTCTTGGCCACATGCTCCATCAAGACGATCACGCGCTTGACGCCGGCCACCAGGTCCATCGCGCCGCCCATGCCCTTGACCATCTTGCCGGGGATCATCCAGTTGGCCAGATCGCCCTTCTCGCTGACCTGCATCGCGCCGAGGATGGACAGGTTGATCTTGCCGCCGCGAATCATCGCGAAGCTGTCATGCGAGCCAAAGATGCTGGAGCCGGGGATGGTGGTCACCGTCTGCTTGCCGGCATTGATCAGGTCGGCGTCGACCTCGTCCTCGGTCGGGAACGGGCCAATGCCCAGCATGCCGTTCTCGCTCTGCAGCCAGACTTCCTTGTCGGCAGGCACGAAATTGGCCACCAGCGTCGGGATGCCGATGCCCAGATTGACGTAGAAGCCGTCTTGCAGTTCCTGCGCCGCGCGGGCCGCCATTTGGTCTTGTGTCCAGGCCATGATCAAGCCCCCTTCTTCTCGGTGATGGTTTTCTTTTCAATCCGCTTTTCCGGATTCGCGTTCACCACGATGCGATGCACGTAAATGCCCGCCAGGTGCACATCGTCCGGATCGATCTCGCCCACCTCGACCAGCTGCTCGACCTCGACCACAGTGATCTTGCCGGCCATCGCGCAAGCCGGGTTGAAGTTGCGCGCCGTGCGGCGGAACACCAGATTGCCGCTCTTGTCGGCCTTGAAGGCCTTGACCAGGGCCACATCGGGTTGCAGCGCATGCTCCATCACATAGGTCGAGCCATCGAACTCGCGCAACTCCTTGCCGTCGGCCACGATGGTGCCCACGCCGGTGCGGGTGAAGAAGGCCGGAATGCCGGCGCCGCCGGCGCGCAGCTTCTCGGCCAGCGTGCCCTGCGGCGTGAATTCCAGCTCCAGCTCGCCGGCCAGGTACTGGCGTTCGAACTCCTTGTTCTCGCCCACATAGCTAGAGATCATCTTCTTGATCTGGCGGGTTTCCAGCAGTTGGCCCAGGCCGAAGCCATCGACGCCGGCATTGTTGGAGATCACCGTCAGGTTCTTGGCACCGCTGTCGCGCAGCGCAGCGATCAAAGCCTCGGGAATGCCGCAAAGGCCGAAACCGCCGACGGCCAGCAACTGGCCGTCCTTGGCAATGCCATCCAGCGCGGCCGCGGCGCTGGGATAGAGCTTGTTCATCGTTGTCTCCGGTAAAAGTATTCGTGCGTGAAGCAAAACGCGTCAAAGCGTACACCGTAACGCCGGTGCGGGGCAGTACGTAGATTTGACTAAGGGATGCTCCCGGGGCGGCTATGCTTCATTTCCCGCTTCCCCGGCCCACGGCCAGTCCGCCATGAATGCAGCCCAGCTACAGGAACAAATCCCCCTCATCTTCGCCCCCTGGATCACCGCCATGGGACTGGAGGTGCTGGAGACAGCCCCCGGCCGGGTCTTGCTGAAGCTGCCGGTCAAGCGCGAGTTCGTCCATGTCGGCGGCGTGATGTGCGGCCAGGCGGCGATGGCTGCCGCCGACACGGCCATGGTGCTGGCGATGATGGTCGAGCTGGGCGAGTTCCGCCCGATGACGACGGTGCAGCTGCAGACCAGCTTTCTGCGCCCGGTCTCCGGCGATCACTGCCTGATCACGGCCACCGTGCTGCGCAGCGGCAAAAGCCTGGCCTTCGGCAGCATAGACATTGCCAACCCGGATGGCAGACTGGCGGCACAGGCGACAACGACCTACGCCCTGCTCTGACCTTCCGGATGTCACTGGACTACCGCACCGCCTTCGAGATGGCTCCGATCGGCCTGGTGCTGTCGCGCAAGCGCCTGATCGTCGATTGCAACCGCCAGCTGCTGGCCATGTTCGGCACCGAGCGCGAGCGGCTGATCGGCAAGAGCTTCGAGGTGCTCTATCCCAGCCAGGCCGAGTTCGAGCGCACCGGGGAGCGCATCGTCGCCAGCCTTGACACGGTGGGCTATTACGCCGACGACCGGGTGATGCGACGCGTCGGGTCGGGTCAGATGTTCTGGTGCCATGTGTCGGGCCGCGCGCTGGACCCGGCCGACCCCCATGCCGAGGGCATCTGGAGCTTCGAGGACCTGTCGGCCAAGCGCAGGCTGAAGGTCGAGCTGACCGCCCGCGAGCGCGAGATCGCCGCACTCTTGATTGAGGGCCTGACCAGCAAGTTGATAGGCAAGCGCCTGACGATCAGCCCGCGCACGGTGGACATCTACCGTGCCCGGCTGATGAAGAAATACGCCGCTGCAACGACGCCGGAGCTGGTCAACAAGCTGCTGTCGGCATGAACGCTCCCGCGCTCAATTGCCCTTGGGCTTGAAGGTCTCAGAGATGCGATTGCGCTCGGCCTCCATGGCCTCGGGCGACACGACCTTGACGCCGCTGCCCGGCTCTTTCACTCGCTTGGCGATATTGCTGCCGGTGGTGCGGTCGGGCGGCTCATAGGGCTCGGCCTTGGCGACCTGGGAATTGGATTCGGGCACGCTGCTGCAGGCCGGCAGGCCCAGGCACAGCGGCACGGCCAGAATCAATAAAAACGAATTGCTGAACGACATGGATTCTCCCTGTTGAGGCGCGGCCCGCTGACGGGGCCGCTGCGCCAGGCGCATTGTGAGCAAGAGCCTCTGTCAAGGGGCTGAGGAGAATCCCTGGTCAGGACACCGCCGCGCGCAGCCAGTCAGGCGGTGGCACCGACTTTTGCTGCGGGAAATCCACCCACACCGTGGTCGCGCCGCCGGCGGCATAGATCACGCCGGGCTCATCGACCCGCTCCAGCGTGATGTAGGTGTCGAAGCTGCTGCGGCCCGGGTTGCAGGCATAGTGCCTGGCGACGATCTCGCCCGGATACTCCAGCTGCTTGTAGAAATTGCAGAATGCGTTGGCGATCACCGGCCCCTGCCCCGAGGGGTCGGGTGCGCCGCCCAGCTCATGCAGCCACTGGATGCGCGAGATCTCAAGGTAGCGAAAGTAGACCGTGTTGTTGACATGGCCCATCGCATCCATATCGCCCCAGCGGATAGCGATGCGCATCTCGTGAACGAGCTTCTTCTGTTCCGGAATGTCGATGCGCATGGCTCTATCGGCTGACGCCGAGTTCGGTGTACAGCCGCTCGACGAGGCCGCGCAGTTCCTCGACCTCGCGCGTCAGCCGGTCCTGATTCGCCTTCAAGGCGGCCAGTTCGCTGGCGGCAACAAAGTCCTCGGGCGTGGCACCGGTGAGCATCTGGCTCACGTCGATGGCCCCACTCAGCAGATGCATCCAGCGCGACTCGCGAGCGCCGGGCGCGCGGGGCAGCTTGACGACAAGCGCACCGCCCTTCTCGGCGCTGCGCTCGGCCAGCTCGTCGAGAAAGCCTTCCACCGAGGAAACATCGGCAAAGCGGTGCAGGCGCTCGGTGTTGGCGCGCAACTCGGCACTGGTCTGCGGGCCGCGCAGCATCAGCAGCGCCAGCACGGCCACCGACTGCGAGGGCAGTCCCATCACCCGGCCCATATTGTGCTCATAGCGGCTGACCCGCGAGCCGCTGGACTCGAAGGCCAGGTTCAGGCCCTTCAGCGCATCGACGGCCACCTGCACCTCGGCGTCGGTGGCGTTGAGCACCGGGTCGCGCGCGGTCTTCTGGTTGCAGCCGGCGACCAGCGAGTTCAGTGACAGCGGATAGCTGTCCGGGACCGTATGCGCCTTCTCAATCAGCACGCCGAGTACACGTGCCTCGAGCAGTGAAAGTTCCCTCATTGGCTCAGACCGCGAAACCGTCGTCGGCCTGAATCACCGCGCCGTTGATGAAATGACTCTCCTTGGCACACAACATCATCAGCACCGCGTCCAGATCCTGCGGCTGGCCGACGCGCTTGCGCGGCAGCATGCTGATCAGCTTCTGGCCCTGCTCGGTGGCCCAGTGGTGGTGGTTGATCTCGGTGTCGATATAGCCCGGGCAGATGGCATTCACGTTGATGCCGTACTTGCCCCACTCCAGCGCCATCGCGCGGGTCATGTGAATGACGGCGGCCTTGCTCATTGCGTAGACGCCGATCTGGCTCAGGGCACGCAGGCCGGCCATCGAGGCGATGTTGACGATGCGTCCGCCCAAGTACGTGCCGGGAGCCGCGCCGCGCGCCCGCGCCAACATCCGTTTGCCGACCTCTTGCGCCACGAAGAAGGCCCCCTTGGCATTGGTGTCCATCACATAGTCGTAGTCCTCGGGGCTGACATCGACCAGCTTCTGCGTCGTGCTGACGCCCGAGTTGTTGATCAGGATGTCCAGCGTGCCGACCTCGGTCTCGGCGTGGGCCACGGCCGACTTGATGCTGTCGTGATCGGTGACGTCGAGCTCGACCACATGGGCGTCGCCGCCGCCGGCCTCGATCTCGGCGCGCAGCGTCTTCAGCCGTTCGGTACGGCGACCGGCCAGCACCACGGCCGCGCCGGCATGGGCCAGGACCTTGGCGAACTGCGTGCCCAGGCCGCTGGAAGCGCCTGTCACCAGGGCCACACGGCCCGATAAATCTATGCTGTAGCTCATGGTGTTTTTGGGGTTGGGTAGCTTGCTTTCACGATAGCACGAAGCCATTGCGGCAAAGCCGAAAACGCCCTGCCCACGGGGCGCCTCGAACAAAAGCACGATCGTTCTATTTTTACCGCTTTCCCCGCTAGAATCCCGCGCAAGCCCTCACCGGCAGTCCCCTAAGGAACTCCATGACAAACCAGGAACTGATTGCGCAGTACGGCCCCCGTGAAGCGATGGAATACGACGTCGTCATTGTCGGCGCCGGCCCTGGCGGCCTGGCCACCGCGATCCGGCTCAAGCAGCTCGCCGCGGCCAAGGGCGCGGAGCTGTCGGTGGTGGTGCTGGAGAAGGGTTCGGAACCCGGTGCGCACATTCTGTCCGGTGCGGTGATGGACCCGCGCGGCCTGAATGAGCTGCTGCCCAACTGGAAGGAGCTCGGCGCGCCGCTGAAGCAGCCGGTGACCAGCGACGACATCCTGTTCCTGAACGAAACCGGCAGCACCCGCACGCCCGATTTCCTGGTGCCCGAGTGCTTCCACAACGAGGGCAACTACGTCATCTCGCTGGGCGCGGTGACCAAGTGGCTCGGTGAGCAGGCAGAAGCACTGGGCGTCGAGATCTTCCCCGGCTTCACCGCCGCCGAGGTGGTCTACGGCGAGGACGGCGCGGTACGCGGTGTGGCCACCGGCAATCTGGGCGTTGGCAAGGACGGCCAGCCCCATGACGGCTTCCAGCTGGGCATGGAGCTGCACGGCAAGTACACGGTGTTTGCCGAGGGCGCCCGTGGCCATCTGGGCAGGCAGCTGATCGCCAGGTTCAAACTCGACGAGGGCCGCGATCCGCAGACCTATGCCATCGGCATCAAGGAGCTGTGGGAGGTGCCCGCCGACAAGGCCCAGCCCGGCAAGGTGGTGCACACCGCCGGCTGGCCGTTGAGTGACAACAGCTTCGGCGGCGGGTTCCTCTACCACCTCGAAGGCAACAAGGTCACGCTGGGCTATGTCTTGGGCCTGGACTACCAGAACCCCTGGATGAGCCCCTTCGAAGAAATGCAGCGCTGGAAGACCCACCCGGCGATCCGCGCCCACATCGAAGGCGGCATGCGCATCAGCTACGGTGCTCGCGCCATCAACAACGGCGGCCTGCAGGCCCTCCCCAAACTGGTGTTTGCCGGCGGCTGCCTGGTCGGCTGCGAGGCCGGCATGCTGAATGCCTCGCGCATCAAGGGCAGCCACGCGGCGATCAAGACCGGCATGCTGGCCGCCGAGGCCGCCTTCGAGGCCCTGCAATCCGGCCGCGCGCAGGACGAACTGAATGCCTATCCGGTGGCCTTCGCGCAGAGCTGGCTGCATGCCGAGCTGGAGCGCACCAAGAATTTCAAGCTCTGGTTCAAGAAGGGCAAGCTGATCGGCAATCTGATGACCGGCATCGAGCAGTGGCTGTTGCCCAAGCTTGGCGTCAAGGTGCCGCCCTGGACCCTGCATGGCACCAAGCCCGACCACCTGGCCCTGCGCCCGGCGGCCGAGATGCCCAAGATCGAGTACCCCAAGCCCGATGGCAAGCTGACCTTCGACCGCCTCAGCTCGGTCTTCGTCAGCAACACCAACCATGAAGAGACCCAGCCGGCGCACCTGACCCTGAAAGATGCCTCGGTACCGGTGGCCATCAACCTGGCGCAGTACGCCGGCCCGGAAAGCCGCTACTGCCCGGCCGGTGTCTATGAGTTCGTCAAGAACCCGGACAACTCCGACCGCCTGCAGATCAATGCGCAGAACTGCGTGCACTGCAAGACCTGCGACATCAAGGACCCGACGCAGAATATCGTCTGGGTCACGCCCGAAGGCGGCGGCGGACCGAACTACGCGGGGATGTAGGCCGCAGGCATCAAGGCAAGCCTGCCAACAGCTGCTGGCGCAAGGCCAGCCGCAGCACCTTGCCCATGCGGTTGCGCTGGAGTTGCTTCAGGAGGTGAAAATGCACCTGGCCAAAGATCTTCAGCTGCTCATTGGCCGCCGCCTGAAGTTCGGCCTGGCTCAGCGCTCGGCCGGCCTCGATGGCGATATGAACCTCGTCATCGGCGCCGGGTTTCGGTAGCGACAGCAGGCACACCGCATCGACCTCCAGCCGCTGCTGCAATGCGGCCTCGATCGGCGCGGTGGCGATCTTGTTGCCCAGCACATTGATGACATCGGTGACGCGTCCGCACAGCGCCAGCCGCCCATCGGCATGGAACACGGCGAGATCCCCTGGGTAGAAATAGCCGTCGCGGAAGAATTCCCGCGACGCGGCCTCATCGCCCAGATAGCCACTGACGCCATCCAGGATACGGATCCGCAGCAGTCCCACCTGCCCGGCCGGCAGCGGCTGGTCCGCCTCATCCACCGCCTGCACCTCGCGCGCAGGGTGAACCCGGTGCCAGGCCAGATCGTCCAGATTGTCGACCAGGGTGGCGGCCACCGTCAGCGCCTCGGTGGACGCCAGCACCGTATACACCTGCCGTGTCAGCCGCTGCTGGAGCGCCGCCACCAGAGCCCGCGGCATGGCGCCTCCGGTGACCAGCAAACGCATCGCTTCATTGCGTCGCAGGGGCAGTTCAGGGTCGCCGACAAACATCAACGTCATCGGCGTGGCAAACACATGGGTCAGCGGCTGCGACAGCAGGGGCTGATGAAAGTCCCGCCACTGCTGGAACACCACCGTCGCGCCCCGATGCCAGCTCAGCAGCGGCCAACGGTAGCCGCCCGCCGTCCACAACGGAAAATCGCGCACAAAGACCAGGGACGAGGCATCGATGCCGTTGATGTCGGCGTGCAGGTCGAGCGTGCTGGTCTCCACCGCGGCATCGCGCAGGATCTTCTTGTAGGCACCGGTGGTGCCCGAGGTCTGGATGATGTGGCCCGCGGCATGCGCTGTTGTGCGGGGCCCTAGCCCCTTATCGATCACACCCGCCCTGCCCAGGTCCTCGGGTACCTTGATCCAGGAGCATCCGGTTAGTGACGCCCGCGCGGCGAGGTCCGGCGGGTTCTCCGCAGCCCAGCTCACCAGGCAGCGGATGGGGTCCAGCCCGAGGCCGTCAATCTCGTCGACCGAAGCGACCGATACCGTGATCAATCCAAGGCTGCGCAGGGCAATGCCCAGCACCCAGGCCTGTGCCAGGTGATCGACACACAACACGGCCACGCCGGGCGCGGACGCAGGGCCATGCGCAAGCTGCTGCGACAAATACCCGCGGGCCTGCAACAGGTGCTGAGCAAACTCGGCATAGCTCGAGGCCACACCGTTGTGTATCAGGGCTGGCTTGTCGGGCGAGGCATGCGCCTGGGCCATGATTTTTTCTATCAGCACAGGGCCTCCTGGTCGGTGGGCTGGACGCAGTGAACCACGCTCTGCGCCGGAAAACTATAAACCCGGCGTCTGCCCCAACTTGACCGAACGCAGGCAATCGAGTCAACTGGGCCGTCACTGCCCTTCGTAATATCGGTAACCATCATGAACGAGCTTCTTGCGGCCTATCGCTACACGACCAACAACTGGGCGCTGATCCAGGCCAGCAGGGCCTGCGGCTGCTGCAACTGCATGCAGATCTTCACGCCGGACGAGATCACCGCCTGGGCCGGCCTGGACTTCGACAATGTCGATGACCCGGCGGCCGTGGAGAAACAGACGGCCATGTGACCGCGCTGCGGCAACGAGGCGGTGCTGGGCGACAAATCCGGCTATCCGATCAATGCGCCCTTCCTGCTGCGCATGAACGAGGCCTGGTTTCAGCGCACGCTGATTCGGCCGGCGATCAAGAAGACCTGAGTCCGCGCGAGCGCTCAAGGCGCGCCTACAGCAGCCAGGCGGCGGGCTTGGCCGCTGCTTCGGAGAGAAGCTTGCCGCGGCGCGCCACCCTGAACGGCCGCAGCAATACCCGCAGTGGTACGGGCATGGTCGACAACCTGCTGTTCACGGTGCACCTCACCAGCGAGGCCCGAACAGAAGTCACACTCTCCCCTCGCTTGCGTGGGGTGCTTGCGAGCGTTTTCCCTCCACAATCGTGAGGGTATCTACAACAAGGGAACCTCAATGGCCGTCGTACCTCGGGCAAGCACAGCGCTGTGGCTCAGCACCCTTTTGATACTGGCGGCCTGCGGCGGGAGTTCTGAGAAGGAGCTGCTGGCGTCGGCGCGGAGCTATCTGGCCAAGAACGACCCCGCGGCGGCAACGATAGAGCTGAAGAACCTGCTCCAGAAAGACCCGAAATCCGGGGCCGGCCGCCTGCTGCTGGGCAAGGTGCTGTTCCAGGCCGGCAATATCGCCGGCGCCGAGATCGAGCTGCGCCGCGCGCTGGAGGCCGGCCTGTCCAAGGACGAGGTGCTGCCGCCATTGGCCGCCGTGATGGTCGCACAAAGGGCCTTCGCGCCCTTGCTTCAGCAATACGGCAAGGAGGAGTTGAAGGACGGATCTGCCGCCGCAGAACTGCACACGCAGCTGGCGATGGCGCATCAGGCCACCAAAGCGCCGGAGGCAGCGGATGCAGCGATCGAAAGCGCCCTGAAGCGCATGCCCGCTTACCCGCCGGCGATGATGCTCAAGGCGCGCCTGAAGGCAAGCCGGGGCGACTTCGGCGCGGCCATGGCCTTGATCAATGAGCTGCTGGCGGCCAAACCCACGCAGGCCGTCGCCTGGGGTTTCAAGGGCGAGCTGCTGCTGCAGGCCAAGCCCACCGATCCGGCCCCGGCGATGGCGGCCTACCGAGAAGCGCTGCGCCTGCAGCCCGACATGGTCTCGGCCCATGGCGCGCTGATTTCGCTGCTGCTCGACCAGCGCGACTACGATGCCGCCGACCGCCAACTCGCCGAGTTGAAGAAAATCCTGCCCCTGCATCCGCAGACCCAGTTCTTCGAGGCGACGCAGGCCCTGCGCAACGGCGATGCCAAGCGCACGAAGGAGATCACCGAGCCGCTGCTGCGCGCCGCGCCGCAAAACCCACGCCTGCTGATGCTGGCCGGCCAGGCAGAGGCGAAACTCAACGCGATGCCACAGGCCGAGGCGCTACTGGCCAAGGCCGTGCAGTCCGCACCGCAGGCCGTGCCGCCGCGCACCCTGCTGGCCCAGCTTTACCTGGGCCTGGGCCAGGCGGACAAGGCATTGGCCACCCTGAAACCCCTGTTCGGCAGCAACGAACCGGACGCCGATCTGCTGGTGCTGCAGGGTCGGGCTCAGCTGATGTCGGGCGACGCCAAGGCGGCCGAAGCGAGCTTCTCGCAGGCTGCCAAGCTCAAACCCGACGACAAACGCATCCAGGCCTCGGCGGTGATGGCGCGCCTGGGTCAGGGCCAGGACGCGACCGCACTCGGCGAGCTGGAAAGCATCGCCAAGGCCGATGCCGGCACCAGCGCCGATCTGGCCCTGATACGCGAGCGCATGCGCAACGGCGAGTTCGACGCCGCGCAGAAGGCCGTCGAAGCGCTGGCCGCCAAGCGCCCCAAGCACCCGCTGCCGGACCTGCTGCGCGCCCGCATTGCCATGGTGCGCAATGATGCCGCCGGCGCACGCAAGAACTTCGAACTGGCCCTGGGCAAGGACGCTGGCTTCTTCCCAGCCATTCTCGGCCTGGCGGCGCTGGATGTTGCCGATGGCAAGCCCGAGGCCGCCCGCGCCCGCCTTGAGGCGGTGCTGGCACGCGACGCGGCCAATGCCAAGGCTCAGATGGCCCTGGCCGAACTGACCGCGCGCAGCGGCGGAAGCCAGGAAGAGGTGGCCACCCGACTCAACGCCGCCATCAAGGCCCAGCCCAATGCCGTTGCGCCGCGTGCCGCGCTGATCGACCTCTATGCCGCGGCTGGCGACAACAAGCGCGCACTCTCGGCAGCCCAGGGCGCCGTGGCTGCCGTACCCGGCAATGCGGAGTTGATGGACCGCCTGGGCCGCGTTCAGCAACTCACCGGCGACATCAACCAGGCTATTTCGACCTTCAACAAGATGGCGGCGCTGGAGCCGAAGTCGCCACGGCCGCAGCTGCGCCTGGCCGACGCCCATCTGGCGGCCAAGAACAACGAGGCCGCCGGCACCGCCGTGCGTCGCGCAATGGAGCTGGCGCCCAGGAATCTGGACGTACAGCGGGCGGGCATCTCGTTGGCGATGCGTGAAAAGAATCCGACTCAGGCCTTGGCCATTGCCCGCAGCATGCAGGCCCAGTTGCCCAATGCGCCGATCGGATTCATGTTCGAGGGCGAGATCGAGTTGAACCAGCAGCATCACGATGCCGCCGCCACGGCCTTCCGCAAGGCGCTGACCAAGCCCGACTCGATGGAAGCCGCCTCGCGCCTGCATCAGGCCCTGCTGGCCGGCAAAAAGACCGCCGAGGCCGAGCAGATGGCCAGTGGCTGGCTGAAGGCCCATCCCGGCGATGGCTTGTTCACGCAGTATCTGGGCGACACCGCCATGACCCAGGGCAATATGGCGCTGGCCGAGACACGCTACCGCGAGGTCATCAAGCTGGCACCGGACAACGTGCTGGCACTGAACAATCTCGCCTATGTGCTGGTCAAGCAGGGCAAGCCCGGAGCGGTGGCTCTGGCCGAGAAGGCGGTCAAGCTGGCGCCCGATAAACCGGCGCTGATGGACACCCTGGCACTCAGCTACGCCGACGCCAAGGACCTGAGCAGGGCCGTGGCGCTGCAGACCAAGGTGGTGGCCCTGGCGCCCGATGTGCCGGACTACCGTCTGGGCCTTGCCCGGATGCAGGTTCAGGCGGGAAATCCGACCGCCGCCCGGGCGGAGCTGAAAAAGCTCTCGCTGATGGGCAAGGACTACCCGAGGCATGAGGAAGTGGCGCAACTGCTGAAGACCCTGCCTATCTGAGGTAAACCCTCCCCAATACTTGTCGGGATTGTTTACGCGGACACGATGACAAGAAGTAGAAATCCATTGAAATCAACCACTTGAGATCTTGGCTCGAATCGTGCGTCGAGGGTCAGCGCTTGAGCTTGTTTGCGCTCGGGTAAGACCGGGACCCCGCGACCAGCTGTTGAGCGGTGTTCACAACCCACCCTCCGACCAAGGCCAAAGAATGAAAAACCTTTTCCTCAAGTCAATCGCGCTAGCAGCTGTTGCGGCGGCGTCAGTCGGCGCTCAAGCCGCAATGACCTACAGCACAAGCCTGAGCACCAATATCATTTACGGTAACGGCAACCCCAACGGCAATTTTGCCGTTGACAAGACATCGGGTGGCTTTGAACTGGGCCTGCGCGCCAAAGAGCGTGGCGGTCTGTTCACCGGAGACCAAGGCGGCGGCGTCTACAAGCAGCCGGCGGGCTTTTCCTCCGGTACCCGTGCGAAATGGAATTTCGACTGGTCGATCTTCACCGGTGACGACTCCACCTCGCTGGGCCGCTACACCTACAAGCTGGGCATCGACTACAACCCAGGCTTTGGCCAAAGCTTCCTGACCTTCGACCCGATCAACGGCCTTGACCCGCGCAGTGGCTTCGCCTTTTTCGACCATTCCTTCGGCAACAGCGCCACAGCCCACAACGCTGGGGTGGAGGCCGCGGCGGGCGTCAACGGGCTGGCGGACTACGCCAACCTGGTATCGGCCAACAGCCTGGTACAGCAATCCTGGAACCTCGACTTCTACGACAACCCCAGCAACTCGTTCGATGCAAACGCAAACGGCAACTACACCGTCTTCCTGGAGGCCTACGACTCAATCGGCAACCAGGTCGCGCGTACCGAGATCACGGTCATAGTCGGTGCCGGTGCCGTGCCCGAACCCGGCAGCCTGGCGCTGGCCGGCGTCGCACTGGCGGGCCTGTTTGGCGTAAGCCGTCGCAAGCGCGGCTGATTGCCTGCAAGATGAACAAAGCCCGCTTCGGCGGGCTTTGTTGTTTCGGAAGCGACCGGCAGCAATCACCGGTTCTTGCGCCGCTCCGCCCAGGCCAGCAGTTCGCCGACGATGCCGCGCCGGAAGGCCAGCACGCAGAACACGAAGATCGCGCCGATGATCACCGTCACCCAGGCGCCGACGCGGTCGGCCAGGAAGTTCTGCAGGCCGATGATGGTGAAGGCGCCGACCACCGGGCCCGCGAAGGTGCCCATGCCGCCGAGCAGCGTCATCAGCACCACTTCGCCTGACAGCGACCAGTGCGCGTCCGACAGCGTGGCAAAGCCCAGCACGATGGTCTTCAGCGAGCCGGCCAGGCCGGCGATGGCCGTGGACAGCACAAAGGCCAGCAGCTTGTAGCGGTCGACGTGATAGCCCAGCGAGATGGCGCGGGGCTCGTTCTCGCGTATCGCCTTCAGCACCTGGCCATAGGGTGAGTGCACGATGCGCATGATGGCCAAGAACACGGCCACAAACACCGCCAGCACGAAGAAGTACATCACCGTGTCGTTGGCCAGCGGCAGCACGCCGAACAGGGTGCCGCGCGGCACGCCCTGCAGGCCATCCTCGCCACCGGTGAACGGCGCCTGCAGACAGACAAAGTAGATCATCTGCGCCATTGCCAGCGTGATCATCGCGAAATAGATGCCCTGGCGGCGAATGGCGATCAGGCCGACCACCAGGCCAAGGCCGGCGGCAATCACCACCCCGGCCAGCAGGCCCATCTCCGGCGACCAACCGGCGCTGCGCACCAGCCAGCCGGTGACATATGCCGCAGCGCCCAGATAGGCCGCGTGGCCGAAAGACAAGAGGCCGGTATAGCCCAGCAGCAGATTGAAGGCGCAGGCGAAGATGGCGAAGCACAGCGCCTTCATCATGAACACCGGATACAGGCCGATGAAAGGCGCCGCAATCAGCAGCGCCAACACCACACCCCAAGCCATGCGGCCCGAATTCTTGGTCGAGCTCATCATTTCTCCTTGCCGAACAGGCCGGCCGGGCGAATCATCAGCACGATGGCCATGATCACGAACACCACGATGCTGGACGCCTCGGGGTAGAACACCTTGGTCAGGCCCTCGACCAGGCCCAGCATCACGCCGGTCAGTATCGAGCCCAGTATCGAGCCCATGCCGCCGATCACCACCACCGCGAAAACAACGATGATCAGGTTCGAGCCCATCAGCGGCGTGATCTGGATGATGGGCGCGGCCAGCACGCCGGCCAATGCGGCGAGCGCGGCGCCGCCCGCGTAGGTCAGGGTCACCATCACCGGCACATTGATGCCGAAGGCCTGCACCAGCGAAGGATTCTCGGTGCCGGCGCGCAAGGTGGCGCCGAGGCTGGTCTTCTCGATCACGAACCAGGTGCCCAGGCAAACCGTCAGCGAGGCCACGACGACCCAGGCGCGGTAGTTGGGCAAGATCATGAAGCCGAGATTGGTCGCGCCGGCAAGCGCATCGGGCACCGCATACTGCTGGCCCGAGACACCGAACTGGTCACGGAACAGGCCCTCGAATATCAGCGCCAGGCCGAAGGTCAAGAGCAGGCCGTAGAGCGGGTCGAGCTTGTAGAGCTGCTTTAGCATGGTGCGCTCGATCAGCACGCCCAGAGCGCCCACCACCAGCGGCGCCAGCACCAGGGCCACCCAGTAGTTGAGACCGAACTTCTCCATGCTGATCCAGGCCACATAGGCACCGATCATGTAGAGCGCGCCATGCGCGAAGTTGACGATGCCCAGCAGGCCGAAGATGACGGCCAGGCCCAGGCTCAGCATGGCGTAGAACGAGCCGTTCACCAGGCCCAGCAGCAGCTGGCCGAGAAATGCCTGAATCGGTATGCCGAAAATTTCGCTCATGGCGTTTCACTCATGATTCTTCTTCCATGGAGGCAGCCCTGCCCCGCGCGGCCTTGCCGGCCGCGCGGAACGGGCTCAGGCCCGACTTACTTCCAGAGCGCGCACTTGGACTCTGCCTTGGTCGTCCAGGCCGCATCACCCTTGAAGGTCTCGACGACCTTGTAGTAGTCCCAGGGCTCGGTCGACTCGGCCGGCGACTTGACCTGCATCAGGTACATGTCGTGCACCATGCGGCCGTCCTCGCGGATGTAGCCGCCCTTGGCGAAGATGTCGTTGACCTTGGTCTTCTTCATCTGGGTCAGCACCTTGTCGGCGTCATCACTGCCAATCGCCTTGACGGCGTTCAGGTAGTGCTGGGTGGCCGAGTAGTCACCGGCCTGGATCGACGAGGGCATGCGCTTCATCTTCTCGAAGAACTTGCGGCCCCAGGCGCGCGTGTCGGCATCACGGTTCCAGTACCAGCTGTCGGTCAGGTACATGCCTTCGGTGGCTTTCAGGCCCAGCGAGTGCACGTCATTGATGAACATCAGCAGGCCGGCCAGCTTCATCGTCTTGGTGATGCCGAACTCATTCGCGGCCTTGATGGCGTTGATGGTGTCGCCGCCGGCATTGGCCAGGCCCAGGATCTGCGCCTTGCTGCTCTGCGCCTGCAGCAGGAAGCTGGAGAAGTCGCTGGCCGACAGCGGGTGCTTGACCGAACCGACGATGGTGCCACCGGCGGCCTTGACCACGGTGGAGGAGTCGTTTTGCAGCTGCGCGCCGAAGGCATAGTCGGCGGTCAGGAAGTACCAGGACTTGCCTCCCGCCTTGACCACGGCATTGCCGGTGCCCTTGGCCAGGGCCACCGTGTCATAGGCCCAGTGCACCGTGTAGGCATTGCACTGCTCATTGGTCAGCGCAGCCGATGCGGCGCCGATGGGGATGAAGATCTTCTTCTTTTCGGCTGCCACTTTGGCCATCGCCAGGCTGGTGCCGGAGTTGGTGCCGCCGATCAGCATGTCGACGCCCTGCGTGTCGAACCACTCGCGGGCCTTGGAGGCGGCCACGTCGGCCTTGTTCTGGTGGTCCGCGAAGACCAGCTCGATCTTCTTGCCATTGATCGCGCCGCCGGCATCGGCAATCGCCATCTTGATCGCTTCCACACCGCCCTGGCCGTCGATGTCGGAGTACAGACCGGACATGTCGGTGATGATGCCGATCTTGATCACATCGCCCGACACTTGTGCCTGGGCCGGGCTGAAAGTCGCAGCGCAGGCCAGGGTGGCGGCCGTTGCCAGAGTCGTGAACTTGTTCAGTTTCATTGCAGTCTCCTGTTGGATGGGGTCAGGTCTAGCGGAAAATCGGTATGGTCAGACGCCCAGCGTCTCGTGCAGCTGGGCCAGGCGGTCGGGCAGTTGGGCCTGCGTGAACTCCTGCAGGATGGAGCCATGCTCCATGACCAGGAAGCGGTCGGCCAGCGGTGCGGCAAAGCGGAAGTTCTGCTCGACCATGACGATGGTGTAGCCCTTCTTCCTGAGCATCACCACCATCTCGGCCAGCTTCTGCACGATCACCGGCGCCAAGCCTTCGGAGATCTCGTCCAGCAGCAGCAGGCGCGCGCCGGTGCGCAGGATGCGCGCCACCGCCAGCATCTGCTGCTCGCCGCCCGACAGTCGTGTGCCCTGACTGTGGCGGCGCTCGGCCAGGTTCGGGAACATCTCGTAAATCTCTTCGACACTCATGCCACCCTTGGCCAGCTCGGGCGGCAGCATCAGGTTCTCCTCGGCCGACAGGCTGGAGAAGATGCCGCGCTCCTCGGGGCAGTAGCCAAGGCCCAGGCGGGCAATGCGGTAGGTCGGCATCTTGATGGTTTCAATTCCGCGCACCTTGATCGAACCCTTGCGGCTGCCGGTCAGTCCCATGATGGCGCGCATGGTGCTGGTGCGGCCAGCGCCGTTGCGGCCAAGGAGGGTCAGGACTTCACCCTCTTGCACAGAGAAATTGACACCGTGCAGCACATGCGATTCGCCATACCAGGCATGCAGATCGCGGACTTCTAGGAATGCTTCGGCCATGTCAGTGGGCCCCTTGGAGTTCGGTGTTGGCGCTGCCCATATAGGCCTCGATCACGGCCGGGTTCTTGGACACCTCGGCATACGGGCCTTCGGCCAGGGTGGCGCCGCGCTGCAGCACGGTGATGGTGTCGGCAATGCTGGAGACCACGCTCATGTTGTGCTCCACCATCAGCACCGTGCGGTTGGCCGCCACCTTCTTGATCAGCTGGCGGATGCGGTCCACATCCTCCAGGCCCATACCCTGGGTGGGTTCGTCGAGCAGCATCAGCTCGGGGTCCATGGCCAGGGTGGTGGCGATCTCCAGCGCGCGCTTGCGGCCGTAGCTGAGCTCGACGGTGACCGAGGGCGCATACGACTCCAGGTCAACCTCACGCAGCAACTCCATTGCGCGCTCGTTGAGGCTGTCCAGGCAGGACTCGGAGCGCCAGAAGTGGAACGAGGTGCCCAGCTTGCGCTGCAGCGCCACGCGCACATTCTCCAGCACGGTCAGATGCGGAAACACGGCCGAGATCTGGAACGAGCGGATGATGCCTCGCCGGGCGATTCGGGCCGGGGCCTCGCCGGTGATGTCGTTGCCGTTGAACAAGATCTGGCCCGAGCTGGGGGTGATGAACTTGGTCAGCAAGTTGAAGCAGGTGGTCTTGCCGGCGCCGTTGGGCCCGATCAGCGCGTGTATGGTGCCGCGCCGGACCTGCAGGTCCACCTGGTTGACCGCGACAAAGCCCTTGAAGTCCTTGGTCAGCTTGCGCGTTTCGAGAATATGGTCTGCACTCATGGATGGGTTCCGGTCGAATCACTCGCCACTTCAACAAAGGGCATGCCGCCCAGCCGCTCGGTCAGCTGGCGCGACACCTGCATCACCAGCTCGCGGTGGGTCTCGCGCCAGGACTCGTCCAGCCTGGCCTTCTGAATACACATGCCGACACCGGCCACCGCCTGGCCCGAGGCGTCGAACACAGGCGCGCCGATGCAGTGCACGCCCTCGCGCACGCCCTCGTCGTCGATGCTGTAGCCCTGTGCACGCACCTGGTCCAACTCGGTCAGCAGTTCGTCCAGGGTCGGTGCCGGGCGGCGGCTCAGGCCCGGCAGCGGCTTGCGTCCGAATAGCTCGCGCACGCGCTCCACCGGCTGAAAGGCCAGCATCGCCTTGCCCGAAGCCGCCAGATGGGCGGGCAGGCGCATGCCCACATTGAAGGCCAGGCCCAGGGGCCGCACACCATTGCGCGCCGCCACATAAACAACCTCGGTGCCGCTGAGCACCGACAGGATCACCGTCTCCTGCGGTTCGTGCGACTCGCTCCACAAGGTGGCGAACTCCTGCGCGATATTGGTACCGGCGACAAAGGCCTCGGCCAAGGTCATCACGCTGGGGCCGATGAAGAAGGCGCCATCGCTTTGGCGGCGCAGATAGCCCAAAGCCAGGAGGGTATTGCACAGGCCGTGCACGCTGCTCTTGGGCAACTCCAGGCTGTCGGCCAGCCGCGCCAGCGACATCGCCGTGCGCTCCTGGGCCAGCAGGTCCAGCACCGCAAAGGCGCGGGTCACCGCCGGCACCAGGGCCGAGCGCTTGGCCGCGGGCATGGCTGATGGGTCCAGTGCGGAAGCAGCGACAGGGGACACAAACACTCCGGCTCAGAAAACTGGCACAGCAGCCCGCCGGTTGAACCCCAGGCAGGCCGAGCGATTTGCAGCGAGGAGCGGATCGGTGGGTTGATTGTTCAACCTACTGAACGCCATTCATCAAACTGAACCGCAGTGTAGGTGGGTGCTGAATCCGGCAAAAGCGGGTTTCGCACCAAACCAGGGAAAGTCCGGGGAGTGGTTTCCCCAGGTCGACGCATGGCGGCACCAAGCAGGTGCCGGCCCGCCATTGCCGACCCGGGTCAGGCGCTGCCGCCTCAGCCCTGCCCCAGCATGCCCAGCAGCCGGACCTTGGCGGCCGGCCATTCGCTATCGATCATGGAGAAGTAGACGGTGTCGCGCACCCGGCCATCGGCGCAGACCACATGGCGGCGGAAGATGCCCTCCTGGGTGGCGCCCAGCCGTGCGATCGCCGCGCGCGAACGCAGGTTCAGCGCATCGGTCTTCCACTCCACCCGGTGTGCGCCCAGGGTCTCGAAGGCATGGCTGAGCAGCAGGGTCTTGGCCTCGGTGTTGACGCCGCTGCGCTGATGGCTGCGGGCAATCCAGGTCCACCCGATCTCCAGCCGCCGGTGCTGGCGCTCGATGTTGCCGAAGCGGGTGCAGCCTACAACCTGGCGGGTGCGCGCATCGACCTTGGCGAACGGCAGCGACACGCCGCGCTTTTGCTCATCCAGCGCCAACTCCACATAGAGCCGCATCTTGTCGGCGCTGGCAAATGGCGTCGGTATCCATTGCCACAGGTCAGGGTCCAGGCCGACGGCGACCAGACCCTCCAGATGGTCCAGGCTCAGCGGCTCCAAGCGCACGTGGCGGCCCTGCAGCACCACCGGTTCAACAAACATCATCGTTGTCATCACAGCCCCAATTGCTGCATCCAGGCAGCCATCGCCTGTTCTTGTGCAGCGCCTTCGGCGAAGGCCTGCTGGATGCGCGTACGTTCGGCCGCGCTGCGGTTCTGGCTCAGCTTGAACTTGGCCTCACAGCGCGTCACGCGCAGCCGAAAACCGACGATGGCGCCCAGCATCTTTTGCTGAAAGTCTTCGGGCAGATCCATCCACTGCTGGGCATAGGCCGGCTCATGCTGGGCGATCAGGCGCTTGAGCAGGCGGTCCTTGCCTAAAGGGTCATCAACCAGGCTGAGGCTGCCGTAGGCGTGCGCGGCCAGGTAGTTCCAGGTCGGCACCTGCTTCAGATCGTCGTAGTGGCGGGGCGACACATAGGCGCTGGGGCCGCTGAACACGGCCAGCACTTCGCTCTGCTGCGACAGCCAGGCCCAGTGCGGATTGGCCCGCGCCATATGCCCCTCCAGCAACCAGCCCTCCTCATCGGGGATGACGGTCAGCGGCACGTGGGTGACGAAGGACTTCTGCTCGGCGTCTGGCCCGATCAGAAGCGCCAGCGGGTTCTCGGCAATCAGTTGATGGACCATTTTCAGGTCGGTGATGGCAAATCGGCTCGGGTTGTACATGGTCAGGCGCCTGCTGAGGTTTCGATCGAACTATGCTAAACGCCGAGCTGGTACGATGAAAGATCCAAGATCCACCCATTTGATCAGACCAATGAGCCGGCCGCCCCACTCGAACCCCGCGCTGAACATGGACCGCACCGGCCTGCAACTGGACCGCAGCCAAGGCCTCAGCGAGCAGATCCACGCGCAGCTGAAGGCGCGCATCCTGCAGGGCCGGCTGGCGGCCTCGCTGCGCCTGCCGACCACGCGTGAGCTGGCGCAGGCGCTGGGGGTGTCGCGCAACACGGTGGTGCGGGCCTATGAGCAGCTGCTGTCCGAGGCCTGTATCGAGTCACGTCCGGGCGCCGGCACCTTTGTCACACCCGTGCAGGCCAAGCCCGGTGCCGCGCCGGTCAGCCTGGCGCAGCCGCAGGGTCCGGATACGGCACTGTGGTTGCGACTTGAGACCTGGCAGCCGAACCCGATGCATGGCGGCCCGGTGCGTGCCTTCCGCCACGGGGTGCCGGCGCTGGACCTGTTCCCGTTCGAGGTCTGGTCCCGGCTGCACGCGCGGTTCTGGCGGCGCCATCAGCAGCAGACGCTGGGCTACTCCGATCCGGCCGGCGATGCCCGCCTGCGTGAACTGATCGCGACCTATCTGAACAGTTCGCGCGGAATGCGATGCGAGGCCTCGCAGGTGCTGGTGACCACCGGCTCGCAGCAGGCGATCTCGCTGTGCGCACTGGCATTGCTGCGCCCGGGCGACCGGGTCGCAGTCGAAACGCCTGGCTACCGCGCCGCAGCGGCGGCGCTGGCACTGACCGGGGCGGAGCTCATCGGCGTGCCGGTCGATGCCCAAGGCCTGCGCTTGCCGGCGCTGCTGAGCCTGGGCGCCTTCCGGCTGGCCTATGTCACGCCCTCGCACCAGTTCCCCAGCGGCGCGGTGATGTCGCTGCAGCGCCGCCTGGATCTGCTCGCCTGGGCGCAGGCGCAGAACGCCTTTGTGCTGGAAGACGACTACGACGGCGAGTACCGCTACAGCGGCGCCCCGTTGCAGCCCCTGGCGGCGCTGGACGCCCAGGCCCGCGTGCTCTACATCGGCACCTTCTCCAAGCTGATGTTCCCCGGCCTGCGCCTGGGCTATCTGGTTGCCCCCCGAGCATGGCTGCCGGTGCTGGCCAAGCTGCGCTCGGCGCTGGACCGTCACGCTCCGATTGCCGATCAGGTGGTGATGGCCGACTTCATGGCCGAGGGCCATTTCGGCCGGCATGTGCGGCGCATGCGCAGGGTCAGCCGTGCCCGTCGCGACGCCCTGCACGAAGCCTGGGACAGCCACTTCGGCGCGCGGCTGCCCCTGCCCGCCTCCGAGGCCGGCCTGCATGCCTGCCTGCCGCTGGACAGCCTGGCACTGGAGCAATCCCTGGCCGACAGCGCCCTCGCCCACGGTATTGAAGTGGGGCGGCTGAGCCAGATCGGCGCGAACACGGCAGCGCCTGTGAAGCCCGGCTTGATGCTGGGTTTTGCCAGCGTGCCGCCCGAGGCGATAGCAGCAGCGGTGGCAACGCTGGCGCAGTGCTGGGCGGCTGTCCTGGGTTAGGAATCCTGGGTTAGGATGACAAGGGCCCCGCCTCATTGCAGGGCACGTCGCTCGGACGGTTCCGGGCGCTTACGTGAAAGCTCCATCCATGACTGCCTCCGCTTCGGGCAAGCGCCGCTTTGCGCGCATTGATCGCCTCCCCCCCTACGTCTTCAACATCACGGCCGAGCTCAAGCTGGCAGCGCGCCGGCGCGGCGAAGACATCATCGACATGAGCATGGGCAACCCCGATGGCGCCACGCCTGCGCACATCGTCGCCAAGCTGACCGAGGTCGCGCAGCGGCCCGACACCCACGGCTACTCGGCCAGCAAGGGCATCCCCCGGCTGCGCCGCGCGATCTCGCACTGGTACGCCAAGCGCTACGGCGTCGACATCAACCCGGACACCGAGGCGATCGTCACGATAGGTTCGAAGGAGGGGCTGGCCCATCTGATGCTGGCCACGCTGGACCGGGGCGACACCGTGTTGGTGCCCGACCCCAGCTACCCGATCCACATCTACGGCGCGGTGATTGCCGGCGCCGACATACGCGCCATACCGGTAGCCTCCGACGTGGACTTCTTCGCCGAACTGGAGAAGACCATACGCGGCAGCTACCCCAAGCCGAAGATGATGGTGTTCGGCTTCCCGTCGAACCCGACCGCGCAATGCGTGGAACTGGACTTCTTCGAGCGCGTCATTGCGCTGGCCCGCAAGCACGACATCCTGGTCGTCCACGACCTGGCCTATGCCGACATCGTGTTCGACGGCTGGAAGGCCCCGTCCATCATGCAGGTGAAGGGGGCCAAGGAGGTGGCGGTCGAGTTCTTCACCCTCAGCAAGAGCTACAACATGGCCGGCTGGCGCGTCGGCTTCATGGTCGGCAACCCGGACCTGGTGGCGGCACTCGCACGCATCAAGAGCTATCACGACTACGGCACCTTCACGCCGCTGCAGGTGGCCGCCATTGCGGCGCTGGAGGGCGATCAAGGCTGCGTGCAGGAGATTGCCGCCACCTACCAGCGCCGCCGCGATGTGCTGGTCAAGGGCCTGACCGAGGTCGGCTGGGCGGTTGATACGCCAAAGGCCAGCATGTACATCTGGGCGCGCATCCCGGAGGCCTACCGGGAACTGGGCTCGCTGGAGTTCGCGCGCCAACTGCTCGACAAGGCCAAGGTATGCGTATCGCCAGGCATAGGCTTCGGTGACCAGGGCGATGGCCATGTGCGCTTCGCGCTGATCGAGAACGAGGCCCGCATCCGCCAGGCGGTGCGCGGCATCAAGGCGATGTTCAAGTCGGACGGGCTGGCGGGTACGGCGTAACAAAGCCAGGTCATCCGCAGGGCTTTGCTCATTGCAAACACGGGCTCGCTCGATATACTGTGTTTATCAACAGTATTCGAGGAGCCCCTCATGCGCCACGATTTCGTTCAGAGCTATCGTCAGACCTACCGCCCCGCGCCGGCCATCCATCTGCCCGCCTGGCTGCGCAGCCTGTGGCGCTGGCTGTAAACCGCAGCGATCAAAAAGAGACGTGCAAACAGAAAAGCCGTTGAGTTCGTCAACGGCTTTTTGCACATCTTTGGAGGAGACGGAGGCGGCCTATTTCGAATCCCAAACAGTCCTTAGAAGTCCCGCCGCTCCTGAGTTTATCTATGTAAGTGAAGGGATATTTGTCCCCGGCGGATTCAAGAGATACAGTGCAGTCCTAGGCTTATTGGTACGTATAATGGTTCGTACCATACGAGTACAGATCAACCAACGAGACATCACTCGCCGTGCCCAAGTTCGCTCGCCAGCTTTCAGAAAAGGAAGTTCGCGCCCTGATCAAAAAGCCGGGACTGCATGCGGTCGGCGGTCCTGTCGCTGGCCTCCTGTTTCAGGTGACGCCCAGCCGCAGCAATCCACCAGGGCCTGCATCTACAAGTTGGATATTACGGCGCACCGTCGCTGATGGCTGCAGAATCAAGTACGGACTCGGTGCATTTCCTGAAATGGGTCTTGCTGCAGCGCGTCAGGCCGCCCTCGTGACGGCCGGCAAGATCGCCGAAGGCTTAAACCCGGTTGCCGAGCGACGCAAGACCCGCAGCAAGGCTGTGGCACACAAGCTCACCGCCCTCACCTTCAAGCAGGCTGCCGAGGCATTTATCGTCGACCATGAGCAAGGCTGGACTCACCACAAGCACAGCCAGCAATGGCGCAGTTCCTTGGAAACATACGCCTATCCGAAGCTCGGAAACGTCCTTGTAGAGGACATCGACATTTCCCATATCAAGGCCGTTCTAGATCCGATTTGGACGACGAAATCAGAAACGGCAAGCCGCGTGAGAATGCGGCTCGAAAAGGTCATCGCCGCCGCAGATGTCAAGGCGGCACGCCAACGCAAAAACCCGGCTACTTGGAAGGGGAATCTGGATACCCTGCTTCCAAAGCTCAGCAAGGTCCAGACCGTCCGCAATCAGCCGGCGATTCCCTTCGTTGACATGCCGGAATTCATGGCCGAACTGCGCAGCATGCCCGGCGTCGGTGCTCGCTGTTTGGAATTCGGCATTCTCTGCGCCAGTCGGTCCAACGAAGTTCGAGGCGCCAAATGGATCGAATTCAATCTTGAAGCAGCCGCTTGGGAGATTCCTGCGAATCGCATGAAGATGGACAAGGCGCATTTGGTGCCGCTCAGCGAAAGTGCATTGGCGTTGTTGGCCGCCTTACCCCGCTTGGCCAAGGATGAGCCAGGAGCCGACTTGGTGTTCCCATCGAACAAGGGCGAGCCTCTATCCGATGCGACGCTGTCGGCTTGCATAAAGCGCCTGAATGCAAAAGGCGACAAGCCACGCTGGGTAGATCCGAAGCAAGGCAATGCTCCGGCTGTTCCGCATGGCTTCAGAAGCGTCTTCAAGGACTGGTGCACGGAGACCACAAGCTTCGCCAACGAACTTAGCGAAGCTGCCCTGGCCCACAAGATCTCCAATGCCGTCGAGGGCGCCTATCGCCGGGGCGATCTGCTGGATCGTCGCCGCGCTTTAATGGCGGCTTGGGCCGAGTTCTGCGTAAGCGCCCAGGCAAGTCACGTTGAGACGCTCTGCTGAGGCAAGGATGCGCGTATCCGGGCTGAACTGCCCTCAGGAAGTTGGACTCATCCAAGAGACCGACTCGAACAAATACTTCGAGCAGCAAAGGCTGGATGCCGTCGGCGCGCCGCTGCTCACGCCCGTCCAGTCGCCGAGGAGTCGCGCCAGCGGCGCGAAGGGATCCG
>Ga0187844_10000157_pt1 | contig 49996 bp, 44 predicted proteins | sample SpaLakP09_SKY_50_FD_134517 | JGI IMG/M metagenome (GOLD analysis project Ga0187844, IMG submission 134517) | Oligotrophic lake water microbial communities from Sparkling Lake, Wisconsin, USA - SP09_SKY_50 | ecosystem: Environmental > Aquatic > Freshwater > Lake | place: USA: Sparkling Lake...
CTGGGACCGGCGGCTGCTGCCCATCGATGGCCATACGCCGCCCGCCTTGCTGGCCGTGCTGTGCGACTACCGCAGCGCCATGTGTTCTTTTTCCGGCGACCCGGGCGGCGCGCTGACCCATGCGATCAAGGCCTTCGATGCGGCACAAAGAAGTGGACAGATCCGCCGCGCCATCGTCGCCGCCAGCAATGCCGGCTATGAGCTATGCAGCCTGAACGACCAGCATGGCGCGCTGGAATGGATGCAGCGCGGGCTCGACCTGGCGCGACCCACCGGCTGGCCCGGCAGCATCGGTCGCAGCCTGCAGCAGACGGCCGATACATTGGTGCAACTGGGCCGGCTCGATGCCGGCCAGGAGCTGCTCGCCGAGGCGTTGCAGATGCTGGGGCCGCTGGCCGGCTCACGCGCCTATGCGATCGCGCTGTGCTCGGCCGGCCACCTGGCCCATGCACAGGGCGACCACGCACGGGCCTTCGACTGCTACTGCCAGGTGCAGCAGCGCGCCGAGGCGCTGAGCCAGACCGACTTCCACATCATGGGCATGCTGGGGCAGGCGCAGAACCTGTTCAAGCTCGACCAGCCGCTCAAGGCGCTCGAAGTGGCGCTCAGCGGCCTGGCGCTGGCCCGCGAGCAGCACGATGTGTTCCACCAGATCGAGCTGCTGCGCCTGCTGGGCGAGATCCATGCCAGCCAACCGTTGCCGCTGGCCGCCGCCGATGGCGTGCCCGCGGTCCACCCGACCCTGCAATGCGAGCTCAGGGGCGCGGTGGTCAATGCGCCGCTGCACTTCCTCGAGCAGGCGCTGAAGCTGGCCACCGGCATCGAGGGCTATTCGGTCACAGGCGACCTGCTCGACGCGCTGGCCCGCGAGTATGCCAACGTCGGCTCCTATCTTGCGGCCTACAACATCAGCCAGCAGGCCAACCAGGCCCGCGAAAAGATCCGCGGACAGAAGGCAACCAACCTGTCCATCGTCATGCAGATCCAGCACCGCACCGAGCAGTCCCGCGCAGAGGCCGAGCATCTGCGACAACTGGCCGCGTCCGAGGCGGCCAGGGCCGAGCTGCTGCAACAGACCGGCATGACCCTGCTGACGCTGGGGGCCATAGGACAGGAGATCACCGCCAACCTGGACCAGGCGGCGGTGTTCCAGGCGCTGGACCGCCATGTCCACAGCCTGCTGGACGCTACCTGCTTCATGGTCTTCCTGCTCGACGAGGCAGGCGAGACACTGGAGCTGGCCTTCGGCATGGAAGATGGCAAGCCGCTGCCGCACCGTCATCTGGCCCTGGCCGACAGCCCGACACAGACCGCGCTGTGCGCGCGCCACCGGCGCGAGATCAAGCTGGACATCAGCCCCGACAGTGCCGACTGCGCGACGCTGATACCCGGCACCGTGCCGACCTTGAGCCTGCTGTTCGCGCCGCTGGTCGTGCATGACCGACTGTTGGGCGTGATGAGCCTGCAGTCGCCGCGCCCGCATGCCTATGGCGAGCGTGAGCAACTGATCTTCCGCAACCTCTGCGCCTATGGCGCGATCGCGCTGGACAATGCCGCTGCCTACCGCCAGCTCCATTCCACGCTGGGCACGCTGCGCGAGACGCAGGCCGAGCTGATGGAAAAAAACCTGGAGCTGGAGCAGGCCAATCAGGCGCTGGAGCAGGTCAGCCTGACCGACACCCTGACCGGCCTGCGCAACCGGCGCTTCCTGCAGCAACAGCTCGATGGCGACGTGGCCATCACGCTGCGCCAGCACGAGGAGTGGCTGAAGGCAGGCGCCCAGGGGCCGAATGCTGACAACGACCTGATCTTCTTCATGGTCGATCTCGACCAGTTCAAGAAGGTCAACGACCACCACGGCCATGCCGTCGGTGACCGGCTGCTGGTGCAGATGCGCGAGCGTCTGCTGGAGGTGTTCCGCGAGTCCGACTACCTGGTGCGCTGGGGCGGCGAGGAGTTCCTGGTCGTCGCCCGGGCGAGCAACCGAGAAGACGCGCCGACCCTGGCCGAACGCATCCGCAAGGCCGTGGCCGACCGCCACTTCGACCTCGGCGACGGTGTGCACCTGGCCAATACCTGCTCCCTGGGCTTTGCCTGCTACCCCTTCACCCCCAAGCACCCGCAACTGCTCAGCTGGCACCAGGTGGTGGAGCTGGCCGACCAGGGCCTCTACATGGCCAAGCGGGCCGGCCGCAACGCCTGGGTGGGCCTGATGGGCAAGGATCGCCACGACAACAGCTCGCTGTTCGAGCGCCTGATGCGCGGCGCCGAACAGGCGGTGCATGCGGGGGAGTTGCAGGTGGTCAGCAGCATGAATCAGGCCTGAGCTAGGCCTGTTGCTGGCGCCGGGCCGCCACGCCGCCCACGACGGCCAGGCCCGCCAACAGCAGCGCCAAGCTGGCCGGCTCGGGCACCGGCAGGGTCGAGATCGACACATCATCAATGAGGTTGGCGCGCGATCCAGGAGCCAGGCCGGCCGCCGTGTTATCGGAGAACACCGAGACGCTGACCAGACCGGTCATCGAGGTGACGCCGAAGAACACAGGGACGAAGGGCGTCAATGTGGTCAGCGCATAGCGGGTGGTGGGGCCGCCCACATAGCTGACGTCGATGATGGCCCATTCGGCCCCGTTCAGATCGAGATCGTCAAAGGCGAAGCCCATCACCGGCTGCATGAAGTCGAAGCGCAGCGTGGTGAAGGCATCGTGGTTGCCGGCGACCGAACCCCACAGGGCGCCGCCAAAGGCCTGGCCATGGGGATCCGCGCCCACGGTGCTGACATCGGCCAGATGACCGACCGCCGAGGACAGGATGTTGACCATGCCATCGGTGTTGAAGTTGTAGTCGTAGCGGTTGGGCACCGCGGCATTGAAGTCGGTGCGGGTGGCGTGAATCGTCTGGGCGCCGGCCGCTGCGGCGGCCGCCAGGCCGATGGCCAGCAGGGCGGTACGCGCCAGGCCTGTCAAAGAAGATGTGGAAGCACTCATGCTGATCCTCCTGCTTGCGTTGAGACAGGAGGTGATGGTGGAGTGGGGCGGCAGGCCCCGCCATCCCTAGCTTGAAAGGTTACTGGCCGGTGTTTCAGTCGCGCACGAATAGCAGGTTCCTGACGCGGCTGGTGTCCACCAGCAGTCCGGTCACCCGGCCCTGCGCATCCCGCTGCGGGCGCAGCAGCTGGCTGCTCTTCATCCAGTAGAGCTGGCCCTGTAGCTCCACCACCTCGTCGCTCAGACCGTGCAGCGTCCACCGCCCGCCTTCGGCCAGCACCGGGCCGCTGATGCGCACCTGCAGACCGTCCTCATCGCCGGTCGCGGCGGCGATCAACCATTGCACGCCGTTGTGTTCGCAGCGGTAGCTGCCGGTCAGATCGGCGGAGAGAGCGGCGGGCAGGGCGGGGCGTTCGGCCAGACGGGTGAAGCGCTGCGTGAGTCCGGCGCCCACCTCGACCTCCAACAGCTCGGCCGAGCGCTGCCACAGCTTGAATTCGTAGGCGCCGCGCAGCGGCACCCAGCTGCCATCGGCGGCCGGCACCAGCTGAAAGGGCATGCCCCATTGCGTGGCGATCAGCTTGCCGTCCTTGGCGGCCAGCTCCAGCAGCGCCGGTTCGGGCTGACCGGCATGGGGGGCGCTGAACCATTCGGCGACCAGCGGGGTCATATCCATCGCCGGTTTGACGTAGGCCGGCACCGCCAGCACCTCGGCGGCCACCTCGCGGGCGAGGCGGTAGGGTTCCAGATGGCCGCCGTTGGCGATCACCACCACGGTCAGCCCGGCCTCGGGCAGGCGCAGGAACTCGGTCTTGAAGCCCGGCCACAGCCCGCCATGACCCAGGGTGGCCAGGCCGGCGAAGCTGCCCAGTTCGACGCCGCGGGCATAGGCACTGGGCTGGCCGCCGCTGAGCCTGGTCGGCGCCGCCAGCTGCGCGGGCAGATCGAGCGGCGTGAGCCGCGGCTGCTCGAACTGGCGGCTCCACAGCAGCAGGTCCTCGACGGTGGAGACCATGCCGCCCTCGCCACCCTGCTCGAAGGCATGCAAGGCGCGACGGAAGCTGCCATCCGGCGCCTGCAGATAGGCGGTGGCCAGGCCCGCCACCGGCACATCGGTCTCGCAGCACATGGCCGAGCGGTTCATGCCCAGCGGCTTGAAGATGCGCTGCTGCAGAAAGCCGGCCAGGCTCTGGCCGGAGACACGTTCGACGATCAGGCCCAGGAGCAGGAAGTTGGTGTTGCAGTAGAGGAAGCGGCTGCCCGGCGCAAAGCTCAGATGGCGGTTGGTGGCGATCAGCTGCAGCATGCGCGCGCGGCTGAGATGCAGGTCGAGCCCGACCCCGCCCAGGCGCAGCATCTCCAGAAAATCGGGCAGGCCGCTGCAGTTGCGCATCAGGTGATCGAGCGTCACCACGGCCGGCAACTCAGCCAGCTGCGGCAGGTGCAGCCGCATATCGTCGCCCAGGCGCAGGCGCCCCTCGGCGGCCAGCATCAGCACCGCGCTGACGGTGAACTGCTTGGACACCGAGGCGACGCGGAACACCGTGTCGCCGCGTATCGGCAGGCCATGCTCCAGGCTGGCCAGGCCATAGCCCTTGGTCAGCAAGACCTGGCCCTTGTGCAGCACGCCCACGGCATAGCCGGGCACGGCCTGGCCGCGCTGGGCGGCAAACAGTGCGTCAATGCGGTTTTCGAGTGAGAGCTGGTCGATGGAGGAGGGCATGCTTCAAACCTTGAAATAGAGCTTGCAGACGCGAGGCGGCAGACGGCCTCAGCTCGCGGCGGGTGCGGTCGCCACCGGGATGCGGGTGACCATCACCTGGTCGATCTTGTAGCTGTCCACGTCGAGCACTTCGAAGCGCAGGCCGGCCAGGGTGACGGTATCGGTGCGGCGCGGGATGCGGCGCAGCATCACCATCAGAAAGCCGGCCAGCGTGTCGTACTGACTGCGCAGCGGCAGCTCGTCGATATCGCAGGCCCGCATCACATCGACGATGGGCGTTACGCCGTCGATCAGCCAGGAACCGTCGTCTCGCCTCACAATCTGCTCCTCGTCGTGCGACTTGACCAGATCACCCATCACCGTGCTCATCACGTCGTTGAGGGTGATGACGCCAACCACCAGGCTGTACTCGTTGACGATCACGGCGAAGTCCTCGTGCACCTGGCGGAACTGCAGCAGCACCTCGGACAGGGTCAGCCGGTCCGGCACCATCAACACCTTCTTCAGCAGGCCGTGGCTGTGCGAGGCGCGCAGGTCGATGGGCTCGTTGTTGAGGACCAGCTGGAACAGGTCGGTGGCGTCCACATAGCCGACCACCTCGTCGATCTTCTCGTCGCAGACCAGATAGGTCGAATGCGGCTCGGCGGCGATGCGCGTGCGTATCGTCTCCTCCGAGTCGTCCTGCAGCAGATAGACGATGCGCTCGCGCGAGGTCATGGCCGATTCGACGGTGCGCGTCTCCAGCTCGAACACGTTGCTGATCACCTGCTGGCCCTGGTGGCCCAGCACACCGGCCTCGGTGCCGGCGGCGGCCATGGCCATGATGTCGTCGGTGGTGACGCTGTCGTCGCGCTGCACCGGCAGGCCCAGCAGGCTGAACACGCCGTTGACCAGGCTGTTGAACACCCAGACCACCGGTTTGAGCACGGTCATGCAGACCTGCATGGGGCCTATCACGCGCATCGCCATCTGCTCGGGCTGGTTCATGCCCAGGCGCTTGGGGCAGAGGTCGGCGAACAGGATGAAGAAGGAGGTGATGCACAGGAAGGACACGACGAAGCCGGTGGTGGCCGCCGCCGGGGCCGGCATCATCAGACCGAACAGGGCCTCGAAATGCGGCGTCAGCGCACCTTCGCCGACGATGCCGCCGAGTATGGCCACCGCATTCAGCCCGATCTGCACCACGGCCACATAGTGGCCCGGATGGGTCTGCACCTGGAGCACGCGCTCGGCCCGGCTGTCGCCCTCGTCGGCCAGCTGGCGCAGCTTCAGCCGGCGCGCGGCGGCCATGGAAATCTCGGCGATGGAGAAGAAGGCGCTGGTGGCCACCAGCAACAGGATGACGAGCAGGCTTGCGGTGAGGCTCATGGCAAGAGTGTAACGAGCGACTTGCTGCCTTCTGCGGCGGGTGTGCGGTTTTTGGCGCTTGTCCGGCGCCCTTGCCGGGACCCACGTTGCCGGCGTGTTTTTGTCACATCGACGACGCAACTGGGCCGTAGATTGGTCGAAAGGCGGGGCAGCTTCTCTCGCTCAAAGGTTTGTCATGAGCTCCATTGCCCACCCCCGCGCCCCCGCCGATCTGCAACGCCGCCGCCTGTGCATGGGGCTGCCTGCCCTGGCCCTGGGCGGCATGCTGGGCGGCTGCGCCAGCGCACCGGCGAGCCGCGCGGCGCCCGCCGTGGCGGTGGCGCCGGGTGAGGTGGTGCCCTTCTCCAGCGCTGGCGCCGATGGCGGCCTGCCGCGCGGCTGGGCGCCCTATGTGATGCGGCGCGACCTGCCGCGCACCCAGTACCAGACCTGCCGCCAGGACGGCAGGACCGTGCTGCACGCCCAGGGCACCGGCACCAGCTCGGGTCTGCAATGCCAGGTCAGCGTCGATCCTGTGCAAACGCCCTGGCTGCGCTGGCAGTGGCGCGTCAACGAGATGGACGCCCGCGCCACGATTGGCGACGAGGACATCTCCGACACGCCGACGCGCATCATCATCGGCTTCGAGGGCGATATGTCGCGCCTGTCCTTCCGCGACCGGCTGATCTTCGAGCAGGTCGAGCTGTTCACCGGCCACAAGCTGCCCTTCGCGACGCTGATGTATGTCTGGGACGGCCAGCTGCCGGTCGAGCATGTGCGTCACCACGAGCGCACGGGCCGTGTTCGCTATCTGGTGGCCGAGAGCGGCGAGAGCCAGTTGCGCCAGTGGCTGTCGGTCGAGCGCAATGTGATGGCTGATTACCAGCGCGTGTTCGGCGAGGCGCCGGGGCGCATCAGCAGCGTCGGCGTACTGACCGACAGCGATGACCTGAAGTCGCCCACCGAGGCCTGGTACGGCGACATCGGCTTCTTCGGCCGCCCGGCCGGCGCTTGATCGGCTGCTGTTTCAGCCTCGGGACTGGCGAGCCTGCTCGCGCAGCATATAGCCGTACAGGCCTTCTACCTTCTCGCGCGCCCAGGGCGTCTTGCGCAGGAACTTCAGGCTGGACTTGATGCTGGGGTCATGGGTGAAGCAGCGGATATTGATCTGCAGCCCCAGTTCCTCCCAGCCAAAGAAGTCCACCAGGCGCGTCAGCATCGCTTCGAGGGTGACGCCGTGCAAGGGGTCGCGGGAGGGGGAAGGGGCGGGGGTGTCGGACATGCACCATTATCTCAAGGTGCGGCCGGCGAGATCGTTGTCGGGCCTGGCGTGCTGGCCTCGGCCTCCAGGTCCAGCGGCAGGTCCAGCGTGAAGCGGGTGCCCCGGCCTGGCGCGCTGTCAAGCTCGATCTGGCCGCCCAGCAGAGTGGTGACGATGTTGTAGCTGATGTGCATGCCCAGGCCGCTGCCGCCCTGACCGAACTTGGTCGTGAAGAAGGGCTCGAACACCCGCTTCTGGTGCTCGGGCGCAATGCCCACGCCATCGTCCTCGAACTCGATCAGCACCCGGCCGGCGCACGGCTGGCTGGCGCGAAGCACCATGCGCCCCTGGCTGCGGCCCTCGAACCCATGCAGCATTGCGTTGTTGACCAGATTGGCCAGCACCTGACCCAGCGGGCCGGGATAGCTGTTCATCGCGATGCCCTCGGGAATCTCCACGTTGATCCGGTGGCCCGACTTGGTGACCTTGCTCATCAAGGTGGACAGCAGCTCGTTGCAGGTGCGGCGCAGGTCGAAATGACGCTGCTGGGCGCTGGTCTGATCGACTGCCACCTGCTTGAAACTGCTCACCAGCTCGGCCGCGCTGTGCAGGCTGCGCATAATGATGGCGGCCGCATGCTCGGCCATCTCGCAATAGGTGTTGAGGTCCGAGCGCTTCATGCTGCCGGCCTGCAGCTGGCCCATCAAGGTGGTGGTGTGCTCATGCAGGGTGCTGGCTACCAGCAGGCTGTTGCCGATCGGCGTGTTCAGCTCGTGGGCGACGCCGGCCACCATGGCGCCCAGCGCGGCCAGCTTCTCCTGGGCCAGCAACTGGGTCTGGGCGCTTTGCAGCTGCATGAAGGCCTGGGCGTTCTCCAGCGCCACCGCGGCATAGGCGGCCAAGGTGCGCAGCATGTTCAGCTGCACCTCGGTGTAGGCATCGCGCTCGAGGCTGTGCACGCTGATCACGCCCAGCACCCGCTCGTGGGCAACGATGGGCAGGTAGAGCATCGAGCGCTGCAGGCCCGGCTCCGAGCCGTCCTCCAGCCGGATGCCATGGCGGGCCAGGCCGCTGACGTGCGGCTGGGAGATGTAGCGCGGGTAGTCGGTCTCGACATCGCGTATCCAGATCTCCCGGCGCTGTGTCAGGCAGTAGACGGCGAGCTGGTCGGGGTCGCTCAAGGGGCGGCTGTAAGGCGCAAAGCGGCGCGTGCCCTCGAAGCAGAAGTCGTAGTCGATGGCCTCGCGCTCGGGCTTGTAGATGCCGAAGCCGAACACCGTTGCGTCCATCAGCCTGGTGACATGCTTGTGCAGGGTGGCGGCAATGTCCTGGATGTCCAGATTGGCGGTGATCTCGCGGCCGATTTCGCTCAGCACCGAGATGTTCAGGTGCGCCTGCTGCACGCCATGCGCCTGCTGCAAGGCCTCCGCCGTGCGCTCCCGCACCTGTTGTTCCAGCAGCTCGGTCCGACCTCTCAAGGAGCGCACGCGCAGCCAGTAGGCGCCCGCCAGCCCGCCGACCAGCAGCAACAGGGCCGAGAGCCTGGCCCACCAGGTCTGCCACAGCGGCGGGGTGATGGTGATGCGCAGGGTGGCGTCTTGCTGGGTCCACAGCCCGTCCTTGTTGGCCGCGCGCAGATGGAAGACATAGCGGCCGGGATTCAAGTTGGTGTAGGTGGCGGCGCGCTGGCCGGCGCCCACCTCGACCCAGTCTTGGTCGAAGCCCTGCAGCATGTAGGCAAAGCGGTTGCGCGAGACATCGGCGAAATGCAGGGCGGCGAACTCAAGCGTAAACACGCTGTGTCGATAGGACAGGGTCAGCTCCTGGGCGCGGTTGATCGGCTGCTCCAGCAGCAGGCCATGCGGCAGCTGACCGAGCTGCACCGGCTGGTTGAAGACGCGCAGTTCGGTCAGCGCCAATTGGGGCGGCTTGTCGTTGGCGCGCACATGGTCCGGGTGGAAGCGGGTGATGCCGCGCACGCCGCCGAAGTAGATGCGGCCGTCCCCGTCCTGCAGGCCGGCGTTGGCACTGTAGGAGCCCTCGACCATGCCTTCGCGTGCGGTGTAGTGCCGAAAGCTCTCGGTCTGAGGGAAGAATCGCATCAGGCCGTTGTCGGTGCTCAGCCACAACACACCCGACAGATCCTCGACGATGGCCATGATGCGTTCGCTGACCAGGCCCTGGGCAAGACCGTAGCTGCGAAAACGCACGCTGCCATCGGACGCACGCCTGAGCTCGCTGAGGCCCTTGTCGGTGCCGACCCACAGCCGGCCCAGGCGGTCTTGCAGCATGGCGGTGATGTTGTCGCCGGCCAGGCTCTCGAGGTCACCCGGGCGGTGGTGAAAGCGGCTGAAACGGCCCGTGGCGGCATCGAACAGGTTCAGGCCGCCGTTGCTGCCCACCCAGAGCCGACCCTCGCGGTCTTCCAGCAGGGCCTGCACATTGTCGTGGCTGAGGCTTTGCGGGTCGGCGGGCTGGTGGATGAAGCTGGTCTCTGGCGCATCGAACGAGACCAGCCTGTGCAAGCCACCGGCACTGCCTACCCACAAGGCACCGGCTCGATCCTTCAGCAGGCACAACACATTGTTGCTGGTCGCATTGCGCGCCCGCACGCGGCGGCTGCTGACGCGGCCATCGGCCGGATCGAACAGCTCCAGCCCGGTCTCGGTGCCCAGCAGCAGCCGACCTGTGGTCGCGTCGCGCAGCATCGTGTGAACGCGCTTGTCGCTCAAGCGCTGGCCCCGGTCGCTGAAGGTGTCGCTGGCCAGATCTAGATGCTTCAGCCCACCCAAGCCGGCCACCCACAGGCCGCCACGCCCATCGCCGACCAGGCTGGTGACGACGCGTTCGATCTTTGACTGTTGCGCCGCCAGCGGCGGCAGCACGCGCTCGAAGCCACCGCTGCTCAGGTCCACCAGGTTCACCCCGGCATCCCAGCTGCCCACCCACAGCGTGCCGGTGCGATCCTGGAACAGGCTGGCCAGCTGATCGTCCGACAGGCTGTGCGCATCGTCGAACCGGTGCTTGTTCTGCACAAAGCGCTGCTGCTGTGACGACCAGCGTTTCAGCCCGTCAGAAATCGCCCCGACCCAGACCTGCTCGTCGCGGTCCTGCAGCAGTGCGTAGTAGCGGCCGCGCGGAATGCCTTGCTCCGGCGTGAAGCGCAGCCGCGTCGGCTCCGGCCCGTTCAGCTCCCAGCGTTCCAGTCCGGCATAGGTGCCGATCCAGAGCCGGTTTTCACGGTCCACCATCAACGTCTGCACGGTGTTATGGATGGCGTCAGGAGGTGCCTTGCTGTCCATGCGCAGATGAGCAAAGCCGCTGGCACCTGGGTCCAGCCGGTCCAGACCGGCGGCGGTGCCCACCCACAGGCGGCCCTGCCGGTCGAGCGCCAGGCCCCGCACCCGGTCCGAGGCCAGGCTGTCGGCCCGGGCCGGATCGTGATGCCAGAAGCTGAAACGGCCGGTCTTCTTGTCGAAGCGCTGCAGGCCGTCGGAGCTGCCCAGCCACAGGCCGTCCTCGCCATCGGCCAGCAGATTGCGCAGCTCCAGACCGGACTGACCGCGCAGGCCGGACTGGGGTAGATGGCGCTCGAAGTCGTTGCGCTGCGCGTCGTAGCTGTGCAGCCCGCCATGGGTGGCGATCCAGAGCGTGCCGGTGGCGTCCACCAGCAAGGCCTGCACCAGATTGTTGTTCAGGCTGCGCGGGTTGCCGGGGTCGTGGCGGTAGATGACGAAGCGGTAGCCGTCATAGCGGGCCAGGCCGTTCTGCGTGCCCATCCAGATGAAGCCCTGCGCGTCCTGGGCGGTGGCCAGCACCGATTCCTGGGGCAGGCCCTGCTCGACACCGAGATGCTGGAAGCGCAGGTTCTGCAGTGGCATGGCGATGGCACACGGCGCACAGCACAGCAGGGCCAGCAGGCCCAGCCAGAACAGAATCAGACGCGGTGCGCGCAGGCAAACAGGAATGGAGCGCATTCTCACCCGAAGCCGGCCGCGTTTTCAGCCCACGGGCTTGTATCGCCCTGGGGCCTTCGCCAGGCTGAGGCAGGGCACAAGCAGTCCTGAGGACTGCTTGTGCCTGCCGAAGGCCGAGGCCTCCGGCCGAGGCGGGTCAAGGCTTCCGCCTTGCCCGTCCGGGTTCAGACTTCGACGTTGTCGATCAGCCGGGTGCTGCCAAGCTTGGCGGCGGCCAGCACCACCAGCTCGTCGGGCCGGGTCAGGTCTTGCTCGGTCGGTGCCTGCAGATCGACGCGGCGGCGCACGCAGATGTAGTCCGGTGCCCAGCCGTGCGCCGCCAGCGCCGCCCGGGCCTGCAGCTCCAGCTGCTGCACGGCTGCCTCGCTGTTCAGCACCCCGCTGCGCAGCGCCGACTGGATGTGGCGCAGCAGTCGGTTCAGCTCGGGCGCCTCGGCGCGCTCGGCGTCGCTCAGGTAGCCGTTGCGCGAGGACAGCGCCAGGCCATCGTCGGCGCGGGTGGTCTCGCCAGCCAGGATCTCAACCGGCAGCGCGAACTGCTGCACCATCTGGCGCAGCACCATCAGCTGCTGGTAGTCCTTCTTGCCGAACACGGCTTTGGTGGGTTGCACGCACTGGAGCAGCTTCATCACCACGGTGCACACGCCGGTGAAGAAGCCGGGGCGGAAATGGCCTTCGAGGATGTCGGCCAGCTCGGCCGGCGGCTGCACCTTGAAGACCTGCGGCTGCGGGTACAGCTCGGCCTCGTCAGGTGCGAACAGATAGTCGCAGCCGGCGCCGGCAAGCATCTCGCAATCGCGCTCGAAGGTGCGCGGGTAGCGGTCGAAGTCCTCGTTGGGCCCGAACTGCAGCCGGTTGACGAAGATGCTGGCCACCACCGGCCCGCCGTTGGCGGCCGCCACGGCCTGGCGCACCAGGGTCAGATGGCCCTCGTGCAGATTGCCCATGGTGGGCACGAACACGGTCCGGGGGCTGGCATGGAGCGCCTGGCGCAGGGCGGCAATGTGGGGAATGACTTGCATGGGTGAGATCGAGAAAACTTAGAAACCGTGCGTGGCGTTGTCCGGGAACCGGCCCGACTTGACTTCGCTGACGAACAAGCGCACGGCCTGCTCGACGCTGCCGCCGTCCTTCTGCATGAAGTTGCGCACGAAACGCGGCAGCTTGCCGGCGGTGATGCCCAACATATCGTGCAGCACCAGCACCTGGGCGGCCGTCACGTTGCCGGCGCCGATGCCGACGGTGATCAGCTGCGGATTCGCCTCGGTGATCTCGGCGGCCAATGCGGTGGGCACCAGCTCCAGCACCAGCATCGTCGCACCGGCCTCGCTCAGCTCGCGCGCGTGCTGGCGCAGGGTGGCGGCGCCGTCGGCATCACGCCCCTGCACGCGGTAGCCGCCCAGCGCATGCACGCTTTGCGGCGTCAGGCCCAGATGGGCGCAGACCGGAATGCCGCGCTGGGTGAGGAAGTGCACGGCCTCGGTGGTCCAGCCGCCGCCCTCGAGCTTGACCATCTGCGCACCGGCCTGCATCAGCGCAACGCTGGAACGCATGCATTGGTCGAGGCTCTCCTGGTAGCTGCCGAAGGGCAGGTCGCTGAGCAGCCAGGCGTGGCGGTTACCGCGGGCCACGCAGCGGGTGTGATATGCCATCTCGTCCAGCGTGACCGGCACGGTGCTGGACTGGCCCTGCAGCACCATGCCCAGCGAGTCGCCGACCAGCAGGCAGTCGAGCTCACAGCGGTCCAGCAGATGCGCAAAGCTGGCGTCGTAGCAGGTCAGCATGGTGATCTTCTCGCCCTTTACCCGCATCTCGCGCAGGCGGTGCAGGGTCATGGCTTTGCGCGCCGAAGGCGCGTCCGGTGTCTCAGGTGCGGTGGGGTGACTGCTCATGGGGGCGCATTGTCTGCCAATTTGCCCTCGCGGCAAGTTCAGCGCTTGATCTTGCGCCCCAAGACCCGACTCAGGATGGCATCGGTGCGTGCGCCGCGCGCCTGAGCCGCAGCGGCCGACAGCGGTTTTGCCCCGGCCTTGGTTTTCATCTTCAGTGCCGGCTTGGCACTGCCGATGTCCCGCGGCGGCAAGCCCGTGTGCTGGGTCAGGATCTGGCCCTTGGAAGGGGTCGAGTTCTTGCGCCGCGCACTCTGATAGCTGCCATCGGCCGTGGCCGGCTGGTAGGTCGGGATCAGCTGGTGACGGCCGTTGCCGATCAGGTCGGCCCGGCCCATGTCCTTCAAAGCCTCGCGCAGCAGCGGCCAGTTGTTGGCATCGTGGTAGCGCAGAAAGGCCTTGTGCAGGCGCCGGCGGCGGTCACCGCGGACGATGTCCACCGTCTCGCCCTTGGCCGGGTCGCGCGAGATGCCCTTCAGCGGGTTCTTGCCGGTGTGGTACATCGCCGTGGCCGTGGCCATCGGGCTGGGGTAGAAGGTCTGCACCTGGTCGGCGCGGAAGCCATTGGACTTCAGCCAAAGCGCCAGATTCATCATGTCCTCGTCGCTGGTGCCCGGGTGGGCGGCGATGAAGTAAGGGATCAGGAACTGCTTCTTGCCGGCCTCGGCCGAGAACTTGTCGAACATCTGCTTGAAGCGGTCGTAGGAGCCTATGCCCGGCTTCATCATCTTCGACAGCGGTCCGCCCTCGGTGTGCTCCGGCGCGATCTTCAGATAGCCGCCGACGTGATGGCTGACCAGCTCCTTCACATACTCGGGAGACTTGACGTCCAGGTCGTAGCGCAGGCCGGAGCTGATCAGGATCTTTTTCACGCCCTTCAAGGCCCGCGCGCGGCGGTACATCTTGATCAGCGGCGTGTGGTCGGTGTCCAGATTCGGGCAGATGCCCGGATAGACGCAGCTGGGCTTGCGGCAGGCGGCCTCGATGGCCGCGCTCTTGCAGCCGATGCGGTACATATTCGCCGTCGGGCCGCCGAGGTCGGAGACCACGCCGGTGAAGCCCTTGACCTTGTCGCGCATCTCCTCGATCTCGCGGATCACCGAGTCTTCCGAGCGGCTCTGGATGATGCGGCCCTCGTGCTCGGTGATCGAGCAGAAGGTGCAGCCGCCGAAGCAGCCGCGCATGATGTTGACCGAGAAGCGGATCATCTCCCAGGCCGGGATCTTGGTCGCGCCATCGTGGCTGCCGTTCTCGTCGGCGTAGACGGGGTGCGGCGAGCGGGCGTAATCGAGGTCGAACACGAAGTCCATCTCGGCCGTGGTCAGCGGAATCGGCGGCGGGTTGATCCAGACGTCACGGTCGCCATGGCGCTGCACCAGTGCGCGGGCGTTGCCCGGGTTGGTTTCCAGATGCAACACTCGGTTGGCATGGGCATACAGCACCGCATCGCTCTTCACCTGCTCGTAGGCGGGCAGGCGCAGCACGGTGCGCTCACGCGGCGGCAGCTTGAACTTGCCCTCGGCCTTGATGGCCGGGTTGCGGTGGAAGGTGATGGGCTGGATGGCCGCACCCATCGGCGCGTTGATCGGCGCGGCCATCGTCTCGCCGGCCTTCTCGGCATCTTCCTTGGCGCAGGTCGAGCCCTGGGCTTCGGCCTGCTCGGAGGTGGTCTGGTAGGGGTTGATGTGCTCGTCGATGCGGCCGGGCATGTCGACTTCGGACGAGTCCAGCTCGAACCAGCCGTCGGCCGTCGGGTCATTGGTGCGGCGCATGAAGGCGGTGCCGCGCACATCGGTGATCTGTTCGACCGGCTCGCGGGCGGCCAGGCGGTGGGCGATCTCGACGATGGCGCGCTCGGCGTTGCCGTAGAGCAGCAGGTCGCACTTGGCGTCCACCAGGATGGAGCGGCGCACCTTGTCCGACCAGTAGTCGTAGTGGGCGATACGGCGCAGCGAGCCTTCGATGCCACCGAGGATGATGGGCACGTCCTTGTAGGCTTCCTTGCAGCGCTGCGAATAGACCAGGGACGCGCGGTCGGGCCGCTTGCCGCCGACGTCGCCGGGCGTGTAGGCGTCGTCGCTGCGGATCTTGCGGTCCGCCGTGTAGCGGTTGATCATCGAATCCATATTGCCGGCGGTCACGCCGAAGAACAGATTCGGTTTGCCCAAGGCCTTGAACGGGTCGGCGCTCTGCCAGTCCGGCTGGGCAATGATGCCGACGCGAAAGCCCTGCGCCTCCAGCATGCGGCCGATCACGGCCATGCCGAAGCTGGGGTGGTCCACATAGGCGTCACCGGTGACGATGATGATGTCGCAGCTGTCCCAGCCCAGCACGTCCATCTCGGCGCGGCTCATTGGCAGGAACTTGGCCTTGCCGAAGCGCTTGGCCCAATAGGGCTTGTAGCCATTCAATGGCTTCAAGGCACGGGGAGCGGGGGCGGCGAGGGTGGCAGACATGGTGTGACCGGGGTAACGGGGTGATCCAGGGAACGGGCAGCAGCCCAGGCGGCGCCTGAGTGCAACCCTCTATTGTCCCAGCAATACGGGTTTACAGCCATCTTCCCCGGCAGAGAGCGGCCCAAATGCAAGGACTTTGGCCGGACTTATTGCCCATTCGGCCTGCGCTCGGGCTGGCCGTCGCCCGCCTGATCGGCTTTGTCATGCCAATGCGTGACATTCTCAAGATAATCGTGATTCCTGGAATCTTGGCGCGTCTCGCACGAGCCTCCGTCATGACTGTTGCCTTTTCCTTGCGTCTGCTGTGTGCCTGTCTTGCTGCTGCCTGCCCCTTGGGCTCATCGTTGGCCCAGGCGGCCCGCAGCGAGCCGTCCGAGCCGAAAGAGCCGGAGCCCAAGCAATTGCAGCGCGTCGAGGTGCAGGCCACCCTACGCAGCGACAATGACCTGCGCCGCCAGTCCACCGCCGCCAAGATCATCTTCAGCCGCGAGGAGCTGACCCGCTACGGCGACACGAATATGAGCGATGTGCTCAAGCGCCTGCCGGGCGTCAACATGCAGGGCGGCGCGCCGCGGATGCGCGGCCTGGGCGCCGGCTTCACGTTGATCTTGATTAACGGCGAGCCGGCGCCGCCCGGTTTCTCGCTGGACAACCTGTCGCCCTCGCAGATCGAGCGCATCGAGGTCTCGCGCGGACCGACGGCCGAGAACAGCGCCCAGGCGGTGGCCGGCACGATCAACATCGTCCTCAAGGAAGCGCCGAAGAACCGCCAGCGCGAATGGCGCGGGGGCTTCAATATGGCACAAGGCCACGTCACGCCCTGGGTCAACTTCACCTACGGTGACAAGGATGGTGACCTCAGCTACTCGCTGCCGATGTCGGCCTACCGCAGCCGCAACCTGAACGAGACTTTTGTGCAGACACAAAGTCTGGATTCCCAGGGCGGGCGGCTGGTCCAGGCTGCCCGCTATTCGGACGACGGCGCGGGCAGGGGCTTCAATGCCTCCCCCCGCCTGGCCTGGCGCTTGGGCGACAACAACAATCTAAGCTGGCAGACCTTTGTCAACCGCCATGACTGGAGCAGCACCGGCAGCAATGCCGTCGATGTGAGGCAGGGCCAGGGCCCGGCTAGCCGTGACGAGCGCTACACCAGCTGGGGCCGCTGGCAGATGCTGCGCAGTAATCTGCAATGGACGCGCAATCTGGCCGACAACCAGAGTCTGGAACTGCGCCTGGGCGGCCAGGGCTGGTCGCGAGACGCCGGTTCCGAACTGCAGGGCAAGAGCGCCAGCGGCCAGCCGGTGCTGGACCAGCACAACCGCAGCTACAGCGAGGAGCAGGGTCTGACCGCCTCGGCCAAGTACAAGCGGCCGCTGTGGGAAGCCCATGCGCTGGCCATCGGCGCCGAGGCCGAGTACCGCCGCCGCAACGACAGCCGCAGCCAGCTCGACAACGGCGTCGAACAGCTGCCCGGCTTCGAGGCCCCATTCAAGGCCAATATCAGCCGCCTGGCGGCCTACGCCCAGGACGAGTGGGACATCAGCGCCCAGTGGTCGGGCTATGCCGGCCTGCGCGCCGAGATCATCAGCACTGCCTCGAAGGAGCCCGGCGGCGAGCAGCGCAACCGCAGCCAGGTCGTCACGCCGCTGCTGCACCTGGCCTACAAGCCCGGCAAGGGGCGTGATGTGCTGCGCGCCAGCCTGACCCGCAGCTATCGAGCGCCCAATCTGAACCAGCTGCTGGCCCGGCCCAGCGTCAACAGCAACCTCTACCCGACCTCGGGGCCGAATATCGAAAGCAGCCCGGACCGCACCGGCAACCCGAATCTGCGGCCCGAGCTGGCCCTGGGCCTGGATCTGGCCTACGAGAAGTATCTGCAGGCCGGTGGCCTGCTGAGCATCAGCGCCTTCCACCGCCGCATCGACGGGCTGATACGCTCGGCCACCACCTTGGAAGCCGTGTCCTGGGCGGCCGTGCCGCGCTGGGTGGCGCGGCCCTCCAATCTGGCCGGCGCCAGTACCAGTGGCGTCGAGATGGAGGCCAAGGGCCGGGCCGGCGAGTTGTTTCCCAGCGCCTTCGAGGCCGGCCTGCCGCTGGACCTGCGCGCCAGCCTGAGCTTCTACCGATCCAGTGTGGCCGGCATTCCGGGGCCCGACAACCGGCTGGAGTCGCAGCAGCCCTATGCGGTCAATCTGGGTTTCGACTACCGGGCCACTGCCTTTCCAGTCAGCTTTGGCGGCAGCCTGGCCTACACTCCGGCCTATGCGGTGCAGCAAAGCATCGAGCAGCGCAACACGCAGGGCCTGAGCCGCAAATTCGATGCCTATGCGCAGTGGCGCTTCTCGCCGACGATGAGCCTGCGCCTGTCGGCCCGCGATCTCTTGCCGCTGGAGGAGTTGAGCAGCAGCAGCTACCTCGACATTAATGGCAATGAGCAGGGCAGCCAGACGGAGCGCAAGCTGGTGCGCTCCATAGGCCTGCAACTGGAAATCAAGCTCTGAGCCTCTGTCATGTTGAATCGGCGTGACCTGACAACCTTGATTGCGGCGTTGGCCAGTGGTCTGCCTGCCCAGGCGGCCGAGCCGGAGCCCAGGCTGCGCGGCTTCACCGAGAACCTGCCGCCGCTGAACTATCAGGACGAGGACACGCCACGCGGTTTCAGCGTCGAACTCCTGCGCATGGTGGCGGCCGAGGCGGGCCTGGGCCTGGACATCGAGGTCCAGCCCTGGACGCGTGCGATGCAGTCGGCCAGCCAAACCCCCAACAGCGTGCTGTTTTCGCTCACCCGGCTGCCCGAGCGCGAGGCGCAATTCCAATGGGTTGGGCCAATCAGCGAGCGGCGTATCGTCATTTACAAGCTGGCCAGCCGCTCAGATCTGCAGATCAGCAGCCTGCGCCAGCTGCGCGGCGCCCGCATCGGCGTGGTGCGCGATTCGGCGGCTGCCAAGCAGTTGCTGGCCGAGGGCCTGCGCTCGGACGACGACATCGAATGGGCTCGCGACGACGCATCCAATCTGCGCAAGCTGCTGGCCGGCCGCATGGACTTGATCGTGCTGCTGGACTGGGCGGCCACCTGGAATCTGCGCCAGCTGCAACTACCCTTTGTCACCCTGACCCAGGTGCTGGAGTACGACGCCAGCAAGTCCTACTGGTTCGGCCTGCCGCCCGACGCCCCCGAAGCACTGCGCCGTCGCCTGCAGGCAGCACTCAACAAGGTGCGTCGCGACGGCCGCTACGAGGCCCTGAAGCTGCGCTACTTCTCCTGACCGCACAGGAATTCACGTCGGCCGGCTGGCCAACCGGGAAACCCTGATGCGTGGCCCGGGCTTAAACACCAGAATCGGGCGGGCGCCCAACGATGGGGCGCTGACTAGCGAGCGTGCAATGAAATCCCTGCTGAAGATCCTGTCCCTGGCCCTGATGACGGTTGTGTTGACGAGCCGTGTCTGGAGTGCGCCGGTTGATGTTTATGGCGTCAAGTTCGACGAACAGATAGAGATGCGCGGCAGCAATTTGCTGCTCAATGGCTCGGGTGCCCGTTTCAAGGGCCCGTTCAAGGTCTATGCCGCCGGCCTGTACCTGGGCAGGAAGGTCAACACACCCGATGACGTCGTGAGCCTGCCCGGCCCGAAGCGCCTGTCGATCACGATGCTGCGCGGCATCGACGCGGGCGAACTCGGCAAGCTGCTGACCCGTGGCATGGAAGACAATATGGGTAAGGCCGCGATGGCTCCGCTGATTCCGGGCCTGATTCGGCTGGGCCAGATGTTTGCCGACCACAAGAACCTGGTCGCCGGCGACAACTTCACTGTCGAGTGGATTCCGGGCACCGGCACGGTGCTCACCGTCAAGGGTAAGGTCCAGGGCGAGCCGTTCAAGGAGCCCGAGTTCTTCAAGGCCTTGATGTGGATCTGGCTGGGCCCGGTGCCGGCCGACTGGAAGCTCAAGGACGGCCTTTTGGGCGTCAAATAGGGCTGAGCCTGTGACAGGGCGGAGCCAGTGAGCAACTGTAACGATTGCTCATCCCCGAAACAGGGGGCTAAACACCCCGCACTTCGCGACGATAGAACGTCAAGAGGTGCAGCATGGGTTCAATTTCTTCGATTGCCAGGTCCGGTCTGAATGCCGCCCAGTACAGCCTGGGCGTCACGGCCCACAATATCGCCAACGCGCAAACGGCCAATTTCCGTCGTCAGGAGGTGGTCCAGCAGGCCCAGGAAGCCGGCGGCGTCAGCGTCAGTCTGCGCCAGGCCGCCCAGCCCGCTGGCGACACCATGGCCAATGACTTCGTCCAGCAAATGGTCGCCAGCTACGCCTTCAAGGCCAACGTGCTGACCCTTCAGACCGAGCAGAAGATGATGGGCAGCCTGCTCGACATCGCAGCCTGAGTCTTCAACCGAACACTGACGCGATACCTGGCTGATCCAGCACCAGATCGGTGCGCGCGATTGCCACACAGGGCAGTATCCAGCCCTCGGAACCCTCCTCGGCGCTGAGGCCTGGCCACTCGATCAAATAACTGATTTTCCCCGCCCGCAGCCTGCAGATGCAGCTGCGGCAGGTGCCATTTCGGCAGGAACTGGGCAGGCGCCAGCCGGCCGCCAGCGCGCCGATCAGGATTGGTTGCTGCTCGCTGACCTCGAAGGCGATGCCCGACGGCTCGATGTGTACAGAGTGCAGCATTGATGGCTCAGGCATGCCGCCATTGTCTCCGGTCCGCCTGCTGCACAATCCGTCGCTATTTTCAGGGCTGCGATGGGCAAGCGCTTGCAGGACTTTCACCGCGTGCTGGCCGCCGAGTCGGTGTCGAACTTCGGCGCCATGCTCAGCCGCCTTGCCATTCCCTGGCTGGCCACCTTGAGCCTGGCCGCCACGCCCTTGCAAATGGGCTGGTTGCTGGTGGCAGATGTGCTGGCCGGCGCCGTCGGCGGCCTGCTGCTGGGGGCCTGGATCGACAGACAGGGCAAGCGCCGGGTGATGCTGTTCACCGATGTGCTGCGCGCCGCCGTGCTGGCCGGCCTGGGTGCTCTGGCCTGGCTGCAGCAGCTGACTCTGACCCTGCTGGTCGCGGCCGCTGCCGCCAACGGCCTGCTGACGGTGGCCTTTGAGATGGCCCGCTCGGCCTGGATGGCGCAGCGCATCGCCGATGCGGACCTGACCCGTGCAAATGCCCAGCTGGCCGTGGGTACCAGCCTGTCCGAGACCCTGGCCTTTGCGCTGGGCGGCTGGCTCTACCAGGGCCTGGGTGCGGTGCTTGCGCTGGTGGTTGATGCGCTGAGCTACCTGGCCTCGGCGCTGTGCCTGCGCGGTCTGCCTGAGGCACCCGCTGCCGCGCCGGCAAAGCAAGAGGGCTCGGTCTGGCGGCAATGGCTCGACGACACGGCGGCCGGACTGACCCTGATGTGGAGCGATTCCCGACTGCGCCTGCTGGCCGTTGTCGAGGTGCTGGGGGCGCTGGCGATGAGCCTGGGCGGCACCAGCTACATGATCTTCGTCACCCGCGAGTTGGGCTTCAGCACCGGCGAGCAGGGGCTGATCTTCGCCACCGGCGGCGTCGGCGCCTTGTTGGGTGCCAGTCTGGCCGTCCGCCTGGGGCGGCGTCTGGGCGGTGGGATGGCTATGGCGGTCGGCTTGGGCCTGTGCGCACTCGGGGCTGCCTGCACGCCGCTGGCCGTTGGCGCGGGCCCGGTGGCCGCCATGCTGCTGGTGACGCAGCAGGTCGTCGGCGACGCCGGCCAGGCGGTGCATCAGATCCACGAACGAACATTGCGCCAGACCCTGGTGCCTCAGTCCCTGCTGGCCCGGGTCGATGGCGGCCTGCGCAGCCTGGGCCAGGGCGCCACCTTGGCTGGCGCGCTGGGTGGCGGCTGGCTGGCCAGTGTCTGGGGCACGCGGCTGGCGCTATGGGGTATGGTGGTGCTGATGGGTCTGGCGGCTCTGCTGGCCTGGCGGGGTCTGGCTGGGGTGCGCCGGCCCCAGGCTTGATAATTTGTGTGCAAACGTCTATGCAAACTAAAGTTCTGCCAACCCCTGCCGAAATCGTGACACGGAGGTACTCGCCATGAGAGTTGACCAGACCGCTACTGCCACGCCCACGGTAACAGCGTTGCCCGCAACGCGGACCATCAAGGAAGATACGCGCACCCCGGTCGCCATTGCGCGCACCGAGGCCGCGCCTTCTGCTCGCGTGGACGGGCTGCGGGTTTCTATTTCGGATGCTGCACGCCAGGCCGCCAACGCGGCGGGCGCAGCTGCAGCCGCCGATTCAAGCTCCGGCGGAGAGGCCGCTGCCGTTTCGAATGCGCAAAGCTCGGGCGTGGCCCAGCCGCTGAGCCTGATTGAGGGTGTGCCCTGGCCGGTGGGGGTCGGGCCCCCGCCGCCCTGGCAGCCCGTTCAAGGGGCCGCCGGCGCCGCCAGCCTGGTGGCACCCAAGGTGGCCGAGCAAAACGTATCGCAGACCCGCTCCCCGGCCGAGGCCGAGGTGGCTCGCGAAGAGCCACGTGGCGACGTTTCGGCCCAGGTGGCCGCGCAGGCTCAGCTGGCGGCAGCGGCCGTGCCCATCCGCGCCAACCGCGAGGTGCCACAGGCACAGGCACAGCGCAGCCAGGAAACCAAGCCCGAGGCAGTGCAGACCCGCAATACCGCCGGCCTCGAGGCCCGCAACGAGGCCACGCGGCTGGCCGAGCAGCGTAAGGCCAGTGCGGTGTATGCCAGTGAGGCCGGCGCTCAGGTGCAGCAAAATCTTGCGCTGGATGTGAAGGCGTAAGGCAAGACCATTAAAAAAAAGCCCATCAGGCTGAATGCCTGCTGGGCTTTTCTACGTTTGACCTCTGCATCAAGCGGGCAGGGCGACAGGCTCCAGCGCCTCGTCGTCATCGGCTTCTTCGCCGAGGAAGCCACCGCTCTGGTGCGCCCACAGCCGCGCGTACAGGCCGCCCTTGGCCAGCAGGCTGCGGTGATCGCCTTCCTCGACGATGCGACCCTTGTCGAGCACGATCAGCCGGTCCATTGCAGCGATGGTGGACAGCCGGTGGGCGATGGCCACCACCGTCTTGCCCTGCATCAGGTTGTAGAGACTGGCCTGGATGGCGGCCTCGACCTCGGAGTCCAGCGCGCTGGTGGCCTCGTCGAGCAGCAGGATAGGCGCGTCCTTGAGCATCACGCGGGCGATGGCGATGCGCTGGCGCTGGCCGCCCGAGAGCTTGACGCCGCGCTCGCCGACGTGGGCGTCGAAGCCGGTGCGGCCCTTGGGGTCGGTCAGGCTCTGGATGAAGTCGGTGGCCTCGGCGCGCTCGGCCGCAGTAATCATGTCGGCATCGCTGGCGTCGGGCCGTCCGTAGAGGATGTTGTCGCGGACCGAGCGGTGCAGAAGCGAGGTGTCCTGCGTGACCATGCCGACCTGGGCGCGCAGGCTGTCCTGCGTGACCTCGGAGATGTTCTGCCCGTCGATCAGCACCCGGCCCTGCTCGACGTCATAAAAGCGCAGGAGCAGATTGACGATCGTCGACTTGCCCGCGCCCGAGCGGCCAACCAGGCCGATCTTCTCGCCCGGGCGGATGTGCAGATTCATGCAGTCGATGACCTTCTTTTCACCGCCATAGGCGAAGCAGGCCTGCTCGAAGCGGATCTCGCCCCGGCTGACCTGCAACGGCTTGGCGCCGGGATGGTCGACCACCGCATGGGGCCGGGCCAGCGTGTTGATGCCGTCCTGCACCGTGCCGATGTGCTCGAACAGCGCCGCGAACTCCCACATGATCCAGTGCGAAATCCCGTTCAGCCGCAGAGCCATCGCCGTGGCGGCGGCCACCGCGCCGACGCCGACCTGGCCCTGTATCCACAGCCACAGCGTGATGCCGGCGGTGCTGGCGATCAGCAGCATGCTCAAGGCATGGTTGACGATCTCGAAGCCGCTGACCAGGCGCATCTGCGCGTGGGCGGTCTGCATGAACTCATGCATCGCCGAGCGGGCAAAGCCGGCCTCGCGCTGCGCGTGAGAGAACAGCTTGACGGTGGCGATATTGGTGTAGGCGTCGGTGATGCGGCCGGTCATCAGGCTGCGCGCGTCGGCCTGGCTCTTGGCGACCTTGCCCAGGCGCGGCACGAAGTAGCGCAGCGCCGCCACGTACAGCACCAGCCAACCGGCGAACGGGCCCAGCAGCCACAGATCGAAGCTGCCGACCACGGCCACCATGGTGATGAAGTAGATGACCACGAAGACCAGGATGTCGGCCAGGATCATCCAGGTGTCGCGCACGGCCAGGGCCGTCTGCATCACCTTGGTGGCCACGCGCCCGGCGAACTCGTCCTGATAGAAGCTCATGCTCTGGCTGAGCATCAGGCGGTGGAAGTTCCAGCGTAGCAGCATCGGGAAATTGGCTGCCAACGCCTGATGCTTGAGCAGCGTCTGCACGGCCACGATCAGCGGACTGACGAACAGGATGGCGGCCAGCATCAAGAGGCTGTCGCGCTCCTGCACCCACAGCTGGGACGGCTCGACCTTGCCCAGCCAGTCGACGATCTTGCCCATCATGCTGAACAGCAGCGCCTCGAAGGCACCGATGACCACGGTGCACAGCGTCATGCCGAGGATGAAGGGCCTCAGGCCGCGAGTCGCCGCCCACAAGAAAGCAAAAAAGCCCTTGGGGGGCGTTTGCGGCGGGGCGTCGGGATAGGGGTGAACGAGTTTTTCAAACCAGGCAAACAAGCGGGATCTCCGGGGGATTTGGTGGTGCCGGGCGCTCAGGCGCTGACTTTGTCTTGTCGCAGCGCGCTCTGCGCCAGGGCGATCAATTCTTCGGGTTGCTGCTGGGCATCGTCGATCTGTGCCACGCCCAGGCTCAGCTTCAAGGTGACGGGTCGGCCGTCTGGGGCATTCAGTGCGCCAGCCTGCAGCTTGGCACGTATGCGTTCGGCCACCTGCCGGCCCTCGGCCAGATCGGTGTCGGGCATCACGAGGCAGAACTCCTGGCCACTGACGCGGGCCAGCCAGTCCACCAGCCGGATGCTGCCCTGGGCCAACTCGGCAAAGTGTTGCAGCGCCTTGTCGCCGGCCGCCCAGCCATAGCGCTGGTTCAGGTCGTGCAGATGGCTGATGTCCATCCAGGCCAGGCTCAGCGGCCGGCCGTGCTTACGCGCGCTGCCGAACTCGCGCTCCAGGCGCAGATCGAAATAGCGCCGGTTGTTGAGCTGGGTCAGCGGGTCCTGGTAGCTCTCGCGCAGCACCGCGTCGCCGGCATTCGGGCCCACGGGCTTCAACAACTGGTCCATCCGCTCGGACACCACCTTGGTGACGTTGAGCAGGTGCTGCAACTGGGCCTGCTCCTCGGGCGTGCTGCCCACCGGGCGTATGCCCACCGGCGCGGCATAGACCTCCAACCGGTTGCGGCCGGCAGTCTTGGCCTCGAACACGGCCACGTCCAACTGGCGCCAAAGCTCGGGAGCCGGTGCGCCCGGCGCTAGAAAGGCCAGGCCGGCGCTGGCCGTCAGCGCCAGATGGGTGGGCGCCGCGCCCTCGGCCGCATGGGCATCGATCATGAACTGGTGCTGGCCGATGCGCTGCACCAGCAGCTGCGCATCGGCCAGCAGGGTGGCGCGGTCATAGCGGCTCAGCAGGCAGACGAACTTGTCGGCGCCGACGCGGGCCAGCAGGTCGCTGGGCGCCAGCTCGCTGCCCAGCAGCATGGCCATCTGCACCAGCACCAGATCGCCGCCCAGGCGGCCATATTGCTCGTTGACCTGGCCGAACTGGTCCAGGTCCATAAAGACGGCGGCCTTGTGCGCGTCGGCCGACAAGTTGACCAGGCACTGCGTCAGCTCGGCGTCGAAGCGCTCGCGATTGGGCAGACCGGTCAAGGCATCGGTCTGCGGCGGCGCGGCGCGCTTGACCTGGCTCGCGCGCCGGGCCAGCCGTTCGAGCCGAAGCGCCAGCAGGTCGGCACTCGGGGTGAACGGTGCCAGATCGTCGTGTTCGGAAAGATAGCCCAGCACGCTCAACTCCTGGGCCTCGGCGCTGGTCAGCACCAGGGTCGGGCGGGTGTCCTGCAGATACTCGGCCTGCAACTCGTCCGGGCCGGCAAAGGCATAGGCCGGCAGCACGCGCAACTCGGCATTGAGCTGCCAGGAGTCACCGGGCAGGCAAGACCTGGCACTGAGCCCCAGCGCCCCCAGCGCCTCCAACAACGGCGCCAGTTCGGCGCCCGTGTCGGAGGTGGCAACCCACACCACACTCGTTGTATCCAAGACTTGCTCCCCGCGATGCTGGGCTCATTCTGCCTGCGATCAGCGTGTCAAACCCAAAGTCAGTTGAGGACGGAGCTTGTCACTTCGTGCCAAGGTCCATCCCCAAGTCCGTAAGCTTGCGAACCTTGACCTTTTTCCCCTTGACCTTGCCCGCCGACAGCTTGCGCACCGCCTCGGCGGCGATGTCGCGGGCCACGGCCACATAGGTGTGGAACTCGGTGATATTGATCTTGCCGACCTGGGCCGCGGTGTAGCCGGCCTCACCGGTCAGCGCGCCCAGCACATCGCCGGGGCGTATCTTTTCCTTGCGGCCGCCGAGGATTTGCAGCGTCTCCATCGCCGGCAACAGCGGTTCGCTGCTCGCGGGCGTCAGCTCACTCAAGCTGTGCCACTTCGACTCCTGGCCCTGCATCTTCTCGATATTGCCCACGCGCCCCATCTCGTCGAGGCTGGCCAGGCTGAAGGCCCAACCGTCTTCGTCGGCGCGGCCGGTGCGGCCGATGCGGTGGGTGTGCACCTCGATGTCGGGCGTGATGTCCACATTAATCACCGCCTCCAGCTGAGCAATGTCCAGGCCGCGGGCGGCGACGTCGGTGGCCACCAGCACCGAGATGCTGCGGTTGGCGAACTGGATCAGCACCTGGTCGCGGTCGCGCTGCTCGAGGTCGCCATGCAGGGCCAGCGCCTTGTAGCCCTGGGCTTCCAGCACCTCGACCAGATCGCGGCATTGCTGCTTGGTGTTGCAGAAGGCCAGCGTGCTGGCCGGGCGGTAGTGGGCCAGCAGCAGCGACACCGCATGCAGGCGCTGCTCCTCGGTGACCTCGTAGAAGCGCTGGCGGATCTTGCTGGCCGAATGCTGGGTGGTCAGCTTGACCTCCAGCGGATTGCGCAGGAACTGCTTGCTCAGATTGGCAATGCCTTCCGGGTAGGTGGCCGAGAACAGCAGGGTCTGGCGCGTTTTCGGGCACTGCTTGGCGACGGTGACGATGTCATCGAAGAAGCCCATGTCGAGCATGCGGTCGGCTTCGTCGAGCACGAGGGTGTTCAGCGCACCCAGGTTCAAGGTGCCGCGGTCCAGATGGTCCATCAGCCGGCCCGGTGTGCCGACGACGATATGCGCGCCATGCTCCAGGCTGGCGATCTGCGGGCGCATCGTCGAGCCGCCGCACAGCGTCAGTATCTTGATATTGTCCTCGGCGCGGGCGAGGCGGCGGATCTCCTGCGTCACTTGGTCGGCCAACTCGCGGGTCGGGCACATCACCAGCGCCTGCACCTCAAAGCGGCGCAGGTCCAGCTTGTTCAGTAGGGCCAGCGCGAAGGCGGCCGTCTTGCCGCTGCCGGTCTTGGCCTGGGCGATCAGGTCCTGGCCGGCCAGCGCGGCAGGCAGGCTGGCGGCCTGGATGGGCGTCATCTGCGTGTAGCCCAGCTGCTCCAGATTGGCCAGCATGGCGGGGGTCAGGGGCAGGCGCTTGAAGGCCAGGGTGTCGTCTGCGGACGTGTTTTGCGGGGCGATAGTCATCCCCCGATTATCCGGGTTTCCCCTGAAAGCCAATTTCAAGAGATGCCGATGACCTTGTGCATCTGCACGCTCAGCCGCCATTGCGGATGCGCCATGCAGTACTCGACCGCTCGCCGGGTGTTGTCCGCGCGCAGCACGCTGTCCATCGGCTGCAGGAAGAAATGGGCGAAGTTCAGTCCCTCGAAGCGCTCGGGTAGCGCCTGCAGCTGGGGGAAGACCAGCTTCAGCTCGTCGCCCTGTGTCAGCACGATCTCGGTGTCGGCCTTGGGGCTGACGCAGATCCAATCCAGGCCCTTGGGCGGCAGCTGCGTGCCATTGGTTTCGACTGCTATCTCGAAGCCAACGGCATGCAGCGCATCGACCAGTGCCTGGTCCAGCTGCAGCAGCGGTTCGCCGCCGGTGCACACGACATAGGGCTTGCCGCCCGCGCCCTCCGGCCACAGCGCCGCCACCGCCTCGGCCAACGCCTCGGGCGTGGCGAAGCGCCCGCCGCCGATGCCGTCCATGCCGACGAAATCGGTGTCGCAGAAGTTGCACTGGGCGGTGGCCCGGTCCTGCTCACGGCCGCTCCACAGATTGCAGCCGGCAAAGCGGCAGAACACCGACGCGCGGCCGGCCTGGGCGCCTTCACCCTGCAGGGTGAAGAACATTTCTTTCACGGCATAGCTGCTCATAGTCACACCGGCAGTGCCGGGCCCTCCGATGCAGCGCTGACTATCGATCCGCAGCCGCGTGTTTCATACAGGTCCACGCGGTCCAGCTGCGGCAGCTGGGCACGGGCCTTTTCGAGTATCCAGGCGGCGATGCTGGCGGTGTCGCCGTCGGCCATGTCGGCGATCTCGTACAGCGGCCGGTGATCGATGGCCTTGAAGATCGGGTCGAACAGCGTCTTCACATCGCCGAAATCGACCGTCCAGCCCATCACCGTGTCCAGCGGTGCACTGAGGTGCAGGCGCAGGGTGTAGGTGTGACCGTGGATGCTGCGCAGGGCGCTGCCATCGGGGGCGCGCTTGAGCTGGATCGCACTGTCCAGGGTCAGCTCTTTCCAGATGCGGTAGTCCTGGCCATCGAAATTGGCGCCGCAGGAGCCGGTCTCGTAGACGGTGACCCAGGACAGCTCGGGCAGCTGCGGCTTCAGCCGCTGCCACAGCCAGCTTGAGATCACCTCGCTGGTCGGGTTGTCCAGGCCTTCGATGTCATTCAGGCACTGGTAGTTCAGCTGGTGGTGCAGCGGCGCCCAGACCTCATCCAGGTGGTCGTAGTCGATCGAAAGATCGCGCGTGCCCAGATCCTGGTTCGCATGGACGATGACCTCGAAGCCATGGCCATGCATTCGCCCGCACTTGTGGCCCAGCGGCACCTGGGGCAGACGGTGGGCAGCCTGGAAGCGGTAGCGGCGCCAGACGTGCGCCATGCCGGCGGCGTCCAGATCGACGCCCGAATGGGCCGTGCTCTGGATGCCGATCTGGGCGATGCCGGGCACGTCCAGCCGCTCGCGTATCCAGCGGGCGATGTTCTCGTCGGTGGGCTGCGCGATGGTGTTGTTCAGCAGCTGGTAGTCCAGCGGCGCCAGGCACTCTTCAAGCCGGGTGCGCAGCGCTTCGACCTCGCCGCCAGGGAAGGGCGCCCAGCCACCGGGCAGATCGGCGCGCACGGTGGCCAGATAGCTGTGGCCATGCAGGCCGCGCGAGCGATGGCCGACCGGCAGCAGGGTGACCTGGGCGGCCGATTCAAAGCCGCTGGCGGCGGAAAAAAGGATGTGGGGCGTCGTCATGCAAATACCGGTAACGGGGAGCGGCGGGCCGTGTCGGGGCAGCGCTCAAGGCGGTATTTTCGCTGTTTCGGCCGCGAACCGGGCAGCCGGGGCCATTTGCGCAGGATTCTGCAAGCGCCGGGCGGGCATCGGCGCTACAAATGGCGATCACTTTTTGCTTCGGGAGATGACGATGACGACAAGCGTTTTGACGGTGGGCCTGGCCCAGATTGCGCCGATCTGGCTGGACCGTGCCGCCACCTTGGCCAAGATGGTGGACTGGGTGGCGCGGGCCGGCCGCGAGGGCTGCCAGCTGGTGGCTTTTGGCGAGGCGCTGCTGCCGGGCTATCCCTTCTGGGTCGAGCTGACCGATGGCGCGCGCTTCGAGTCCGCGCTGCAAAAACGCTTCTACGCCCACTATGCCGAGCAGGCGGTGCGCATCGAGCGCGGCGATCTGGCGCCGCTCGGCGCCGCCGCCCGGGCGGCGAATTGCTGGGTGCTGCTGGGCGTGATGGAGCAGCCGGCCGCGCGCGGCCACAGCGTCTACTGTTCGATGGTCTGGATCGATCCGCAGGGCGAGGTACGCAATGTGCACCGCAAGCTGATGCCCACATTCGAGGAGCGCCTGGTCTGGGCCACCGGCGATGGCGCCGGCCTGCGCACCTTCGACGTCGGCCCCTTCCGAGCCGGTGGCCTGAACTGCTGGGAGAACTGGATGCCGCTGCCACGCGCCGCGCTGCAGGCTCAAGGGGAAGACCTGCATGTGGCCCTGTGGCCCGGCAATGTGCGCAACACCGTCGATCTGACCCGCCACATCGCCCGCGAGGGCCGCAGCTACTCGCTGGCCGTCAGCGGACTGATGCGGCGCAGCGACGTACCCGACCACATCCCCGAGGCGGCCCTGCTGAGAGGGGTGCTGCCGGAGACGGCGGCCAATGGCGGCACCTGCATCGCCGGGCCGGATGGGCAGTGGGTGGTCGAGCCGGTGGCGGACGTGGAGACCTTGATCGTTGCCCAACTGGACCTGGCCCGGGTGCGCGAGGAACGCCAGAACTTCGACCCCAGCGGCCACTACGCCCTGCCCGATGTGCTGCGGCTGGAAATCGATCGCCGCCGCCAGCAGGTGCTGATCGAGCGCGACTAAACTGGCCGTCCCCATCAGGAAGGAGATCTCGGCATGCTCAGCGCGGCGCAACAACAGCAGTTCCAGCAGGACGGCTATTTGGTCCTGCCCGGGTTCAAGTCGGCCGACGAAGTGGCCGCGCTACGTGAACGGGCCCAGGCCCTCGTCGAGGCCTTCGACCCAGGCGAACAAAAGAGCATCTTCACCACCGACGAGACCAGGCGCCAGGACGACAGCTACTTCCTGGGCTCCGGCGACAAGATGCGCTGCTTCTTCGAGGAGAAGGCCTTCGATGCCCAGGGGCGCCTCGGCCAGGCCAAGGCCTTGTCGATCAACAAGATCGGCCATGCGCTGCACGATCTGGATCCGGTCTTCGATGCCTTCTCCCATGGCCCGGAGCTGGCCGCGCTGGCCCGGGATCTGGGCCTGGAGCAGCCACAGATCTGGCAGTCGATGTATATCTTCAAGCAGCCCGGCATCGGTGGCGAGGTGCGGTGGCACCAGGACGCGACCTATTTCGACACCGAGCCTATGAGCCCGCCGGGCCGCCCCGAGGGCGAAACCCGGAGTGCGCAGCACGAAGGTCCTATTCCAGGCGTGACGACCTTCTGGTTCGCGCTGGAGGACGCCACCCGCGACAACGGCTGCCTGTGGGTGGAGCCGGGCGGCCAGCAGGGGGCGCGCGGCGTGCTGCGCGAGCTGTTCGTGCGCGATGGCGACCAGACCGAGCTGCTGAAGCTGGACGCCACGCCCTGGCCGGACGACAGCCTGGCCGTGCCGGTGGAAGTCAAGGCCGGCACGCTGGTGTGCTTCCATGGCCTGCTGCCCCACTACAGTGCGCCGAACCTGTCTCCGGCCTCGCGCCATGCCTACACCCTGCATGTGACCGACGCGCGCACCCGCTACTCGCCGCGCAACTGGCTGCAGCGGGACGGGGCGCTGCCGTTGCGCGGCTTCTGAGCGCCCCCAGACCTGTCGCTTCGCGTCAGGCCCCCCGAGGGGGTCAAGCAAACTCGGGAACGGCCCTTCGTTTACTTGAGACCATGGCGTGAGGTTGCGGGGCCAGGTCTCCACTGGTCTTGCGGTGGTTTTGACCGCGGGTTTTCACCTTGAAATCATTCGGGATCAGGTGCCGGGCCAGGTCTTGTCTTTTTTTCATTTTGAGCCTAGATTGCAGTCATGGCACGCCCACTACGCATCGAATTCCCCGGCGCGGTTTATCACGTGACCTCCCGTGGTCACGCGAATGCCGCGATCTTCATGGACGATGCGGACCGGCAGTCCCTGCTGGCGGTCATAGAGCAGGGCATGGCGCGTTTCGACGCCCAGGTGCTGGCCTACAGCCTTCTGGGCGAGCACTACCAGTTGCTGCTCTACACGGCCCAGGGCAATCTGTCGCGGCTGATGCGCCATATCAACGGCGTCTACACCCAGGCCTTCAACCGGCGGCACGGCAAGAACGGCCCGGTGTTCCAGGGCCGCTTCAAGGGCGTGCTGGTGGACCGTGATCAGCACCTGCTCTCGGCCTGCCAGCATGTCGAGTCGGCACCCCAGCGTGCCGGACTGACCCGCGGGGACGACTTCTGGCCCTGGTCCAGCCACGCCGCGCATACCCTGCAGGCCGACACGCCGCCATGGCTCGAGACCAAGGGCCTGCTGAGCTATGTGCTGGGCCGCGAGGCGCGTACGCCGGGTGATCAACGCAAGGCGGCGCAGAAATACCAGACCTCGCTGGTGGTGTTTGACGGCGACAAATTCTGGGACGCCACCCTGCGCCACCAGATCTATCTGGGCGACGAGGCCTTTGCGGCGCGAATGCAGGCCATGGCAGTTGGCGGCAAGGGCCGCGCGGCGACCAAGAACGGCAAGGCCAGGAACGGCAAGACCGGCGTGGCGCAGTGGATCAAGGACAGCGACAGCCGCGAACAGGGCCTGCTGCGCGCCTATACCGAGGGCGGCCTGAGCATGACGGCGATGGCCGATGGCCTGGGCCTGTCGGTGTCGCGGGTCAGCCGGTTGATCGCGCGAGCCGAGGCGCAGCGCGGCGGGCCATCCCAATAATCACGGACAGGCAAGACCTGGCGCCATGAAAAAAGCCTCCCGCGGGAGGCTTTCTCATTGGCGCAGGCCAGGGCTCAGCGCGAGAACTTGTAGTCCGTCTTGGCCTTGTCTTTCAGCTCGTCGCGGAACTTGGCCAGCTTCTGCTGGGCCATGCGCTGCTGGATCTGGGGCTTGACTTCGTCGAAGCCGGGGAACTGCGCTTCACGCGTGTCTTCCAGGCGAATGACGTGGAAGCCGAACTGGGTCTTGACTGGTGTCTCGGTCATCTGACCCTTGGTCAGCTGCGTCAGTGCGGCGCTGAACTCGGGCACATAGCTGTTGGCATTGGCCCAGTCCAGATCGCCGCCGTTTTCAGCCGAACCGGTGTCCTTGGACGATTTCTTCGCCAGGTCTTCGAACTTGGCGCCGGCCTTGATCTGGGCAATCAGGGTCTTGGCGTCTTCTTCCTTCTCGACCAGGATGTGGCGTGCGCGGAACTCGCTGCCGCTGGCCTGGGCCTTGACCTTGTCGTACTCGGCCTTGGCTTCAGCGTCGGTGACCGGGTTCTTCTTGCCGAAGTCTTCGAACAGCTCGCGGATCAGCAGGCTCTGGCGGGCCAGTTCCATCTGGGCCTTGTAGTCGGCGCTGGCGGGGATGCCGCGCTTCTCGGCTTCCTGCATGAAGATCTCGCGCAGCACGACTTCATCGCGCACTTGCGCTTCCATTTCGGGGGTGCGCTGCTGCTGGCCGTTGCGTGTGACTTGCTGAATCAGCGTGTCCGCACGCGACTTCGGCACGGCCTTGCCGTTCACGGTCGCAATGTTCTGCGCACTGGCCGAAATGGGCAGCAGGGCAGCGGACGCGGCCGCCAGCAGGGCGGTCAGGACGATCTTCTTCATGGGGGTGTGGCCTTTCAACAGACTCGACCGGCAGTTCCTGCCGGGACATTCGACACCGCGCAAGGCGGCTGTGGGCAAAATGACGGTTGGGGAAGACTTGAAAACTTCAGCACTCTTGAGGCGTGCGGGCGTCGATGACGAGCGCATGTATGCCTTGGTGCATCAATTCACGGAGGGCATCATATACGAGGCGATGGCGGGCCACTCTTGACAGGCCGGCGAAGCGCTCGCTGACCAGACGCACCGTGTAGTGGCCGCCCTCGCGGGCTCCGGCGTGGCCGGCATGGAGGTGGCTGTCGTCCTGCACCTCCAGGCCCTGCTCGCCGAAGGCGAGGGCCAGGCGCTCCCGGATGGCTTCGACTCCGGCGTGCGTACTGCTCATGGCGCAGCATCCTTTGCGGCGTCCGCACGCGGTGTCTCATCCTTCAGATGGGGGCTGAGGTAGAGGCCCTGGGCAATGGTGAACAGCAATATCAGCCCGGTCGTGCCAAAGACCTTGAAGCTGGCCCAGGTCGAGGTGCTGAAGTTGTAGGCCACCAGCAGATTGAGCACGCCCATGAAGGCGAAAAAGCCGATCCAGGCCCAGTTCAGGCGCTGCCAGATGGCATCGGGCAGGGGCAGTTCCTTGCCCATCATGGCCTGGATCAGGTTTTTGCCGAAGAACTGGGCGCTGATCCAGAAGGTCAGGGACATGGCCCAGTACAGGCCGCTGGGCTTCCACTTGATGAAGGTCTCGTTGTGGAACCAGACGGTGGCGCCGCCCAGCACCACCACCAGCACCAGGCTGACCCACAGCATGGTGTCGACCTTGCGGCGCATCAGCTTGAGCACCAGCACCTGGGTCAAGGTGGCGGCAATCACCACCAGGGTGGCCAGCAGCACCGGCGCTTCGCTGGCGCCGACGACGCCGCCCTGCACCAGAAAGCCGAAATGCTGGGTGGCAAAGGCCGCCGCCGCGTCCGCCGATCCTTCGGCGAACTTGAAGGTGGCGAAGAACAGTATCAGCGGCAGGAAGTCGAGCAGGATTTTCATGGACGGGAGCGGGCACGGCAGGGAGCAGCGCCATCTGATGGCAGACGGCGTATTTGGTTCAATCGCGCCAGCCGGGGCGCTGGTGTATCAATCCTTGGGCGCGAAGTCTATCGCAGCCGAGTTGATGCAGAAACGCTCGCCGGTCGGCTCCGGGCCGTCGGGGAAGACATGGCCCAGGTGCGAGCCACAGTTGTTGCAGCGCACCTCGACCCGCACCATGCCGTGGGCCTTGTCGATCACCCGCTCGACCACGGCGCTGTTCACCGGCGCCCAGTAGCTGGGCCAGCCGCAGCCGGCGTCGAACTTGGTGTCGGCCTCGAACAGCGGGGTGCCGCAGCCCACGCAGTTGTAGTGGCCCGCCTCGAAATGGTCCCAGTACTTGCCGGTGAAGGCGCGCTCGGTCGCGGCATGGCGAGCCACCTGGTACTGCATGGCGTCCAGCTCGGCGCGCCATTGCTCGTCGGTCTTCTTGACCGGGTATTTGCTGTCGTCGCTCATGATGAACAGGAGACCTCCAGATGTTGGACCCAGTCGGGCGGGAGGGCCGCATAGGCGGCCACTGCAGGTTCGTCGTACGGCGAGGCCGGAACTTTCATCCGGCGCCCGATTTCGCTTGCCTCCATGCGGGTCCCGCAGGGTTTCGGGCGCGAATCGAGGCGGCGCGATACCTGTGGGAGCAAGCACCGCGGCAGTGTAACGAGGGTGACTTTGCCCCTCGATATGCGGGGGTAAACTGATCCGAACAGCGGCCTTGGCCGTACTTGAATCAACAGCAACAGGAGACAAGCAATGGCAGCTTTGATGGGTCAGATGATGCAGATGCCGCTGCTCATATCGTCCTTGATCACCCATGCGGCCCGCCACGCGGCCGATACCGAGATCGTCAGCAAGCGCAACGAAGGCGATCTGCATCGCTACACCTGGAAAGACGCCGAACTGCGCTCGCGCAAGCTGGCCCAGGCGCTGGCCCGCCTCGGCTGCGAGGCCGGCGACCGCATCGGCACACTGGCCTGGAACGGCTACCGCCACCTGGAGATCTACTACGGCAGCTCGGGCTCGGAGCTGGTCTGCCACACCATCAACCCGCGGCTGTTCCCCGAGCAAATCGTCTGGATCGCCAATGACGCGGCCGACAAGGTCCTGTTCTTCGACCTGAGCTTCCTGCCCCTGGTCGAGAAGATCGCCACCCAGCTGCCGACCGTGCGCGATTTTGTCTTGATGACGGACCGGGCCCACATGCCCGCCGCCAGTGCCATACCGAATCTGCGGTGTTTCGATGAATTGATCGAGGCCGAAGACGGCCACTACGAATGGCCCGAGTTCGACGAGAACACTGCCTCGTCGATCTGCTACACCTCGGGCACGACCGGCCATCCCAAGGGTGCCGTCTACAGCCACCGCTCGACGCTGCTCCATGCCTTCGGCTCGGCCCTGCCCGACGCGATGGACTGCTCGGCCAAGGACGTGATACTGCCGGTGGTGCCGATGTTCCACGTCAACGCCTGGGGTCTGCCCTATAGCGGGGCGCTGGTTGGCGCCAAGCTGGTGTTCCCCGGCCCGCACCTGGATGGCAAGTCGCTGTACGAGCTGTTCAAGGGCGAGCAGGTCAGTTTCAGCGCCGGTGTGCCGACGGTCTGGCTGGGCCTGCTGACGTACATGAAAACCAACGGCCTGAAGTTCAGCAGCTTCAAGCGCACCGTCATCGGCGGCTCGGCCTGCCCGCCGGCGATGATGAAGACCTTGCAGGAGGACTTTGGCGTCGAGGTCATACACGCTTGGGGCATGACCGAGATGTCTCCGCTGGGCACCCTCGCCAAGCTCAAGGCCAAGCACCTCACGCTGAGCGCCGCCGAGCAGACCGCGCTGCTGCAAAAGCAGGGCAAGGTGATCTACGGCGTCGACATGACGGTGATCGACGACGAGGGCAAGGAACTTCCCTGGGACGCGCAGAGCTCGGGCAATCTCGTCGTGCGCGGGCCATGGGTGATTCAGCGCTACTACCAGCGCGACGAGTCGCCGTTGGTCGAGATTCCGGGCAAGCGAGGATGGTTCCCGACCGGCGACGTGGCCACCATCGATGCCGATGGCTTCATGCAGATCACCGATCGCAGCAAGGACGTGATCAAGTCCGGCGGCGAATGGATCAGCTCCATCGACCTGGAGAACATCGCCATGGCCCACCCGGCCGTGCACGAGGCGGCGGCCATCGCCGCGCGCCACCCGAAATGGGACGAGCGGCCGCTGCTGGTGGTGGTGGTGAAGCCCGATGCGCGGATCACCCGCGAGGAGCTGCTGGCCTTCTTCGAGGGCCGCATCGCCAAGTGGCAGATCCCGGACGATGTGGTCTTCGTGGCCGAGATTCCGCACACCGCCACCGGCAAGATCCAGAAGCTGAAACTGCGCGATCAGTTCAAGGACCACCGCCTGGCGACGCTGTGAATCTGGGGGTGCCTGTCCCGTGTGCGACAAGCTGCACGGGTAGTCCCTAAACCCAAGGGGCGGGTCATCCATTAAGGTCCAGCGGATACCGAACAACATGGAGACAAGCATGATGAAGCTGCGTATTTCGACACCGAGCCTGGCCGCGCTGGGAGTGGCCCTGGGCCTGTGCATGGCCTCTCAAGCTCAAGCTCAGGCACAGGCGGCCAAACCGGCGGCGGCTCCGGCCAAGGCGGCCGCGCCTGCGGTGAACCTGAAGGAGACGGTGAAGATCGCCTGGATCGATCCGCTGTCTGGCCTGATGGCGCCGGTGGGTCAGAACCAGCTGAAGAGCTTCCAGTTCTTCGCCGAGAAGTTCAGCCAGAACAACCCGGCCGGCGTGAAGTACGAAGTCATCGGCATTGACAACAAGCTGAGCCCGGCCGAGAGCCTGAATGCGCTGAAGTCGGCCATCGACCAGGGCGTGCGCTACGTCACCCAGGGCAATGGCTCGGGCGCGGCCACCGCCATCATCGACGCCGTCAACAAGCACAACGAACGCAATCCCGGCAAGGAAGTGATCTACCTGAATCACTCGGCCGTGGACCCCGATCTGACCAACAGCAAGTGCAGCTACTGGCACTTCCGCCTCGACGCCGACACCTCGATGAAGATGGAGGCGCTGACCACCTTCATCAAGGACCAGCCGGACGTCAAGAAGGTCTTTCTGCTGAACCAGAACTATGCCCATGGCCAACAGGTGGCGCGCTACGCCAAGGAACTGCTGGGCCGCAAGCGCCCGGACGTGCAGATCGTCGGCGAGGATCTGCACCCGCTCGCCTCGGTGCGCGACTTCGCCCCCTATGTGGCCAAGATCAAGGCCTCGGGCGCCGATTCGGTGATCACCGGCAACTGGGGTTCTGACCTGTCGCTGCTGATCAAGGCTGCCAACGAGTCGGGCCTGAACGCCAAGTTCTTCACCTACTACACCGGCGTCACCGGCACACCGACGGCGCTGGGCGCCAATGGCGCAGGCCGCGTTTACCAGATTGCCTACAGCCACTACAACATGGGCGGAGAGATGGGCAAGTGGATGGCCGAGTTCAAGCAGAAGTTCAATGACGACTTCTACACCGGTAGCGTGATCCATGCCTACACCCTGCTGAACCAGGCCTTCGTCAAGGCCAAGTCCACCGACCCGGTCAAGGTGGCCGCAGCGCTGGAAGGGCTGAAGGCGCAAAGCTTCAACGGCGAGGTCGAGATGCGCAAGACCGACCACCAGCTGCAGCAGCCGCTGTTCCTGACGGTCTGGCAGAAGGCCGATGCCAAATACCCCTACAGCCCCGAGAACACCGGCTACACGCTGGTGCCGGTGAAGACCTACGAGCCCTACGTCTCCAGCACGCCGACCTCCTGCCAGATGAAGCGTCCCACCTGATGCCTTTGAAGCGCCCGTGAGGGGTGCCCGGGCCCGTCGGAGGCAACTTCGCCGGGCCTGTTTTTTTGTTGCAGTGGGGGTAGGAGGGGTAGGATTTGGACCAGATCGTCATCAATGTCTTGAACGGCCTCAGCTCAGGGCTGCTGCTGTTCATGCTCAGCTCGGGCCTGACGCTGATCTTCAGCATGATGGGTGTGCTGAATTTCGCCCATGCCAGCTTCTACATGCTCGGCGCCTACGTCGCCTATGCGCTGGTGGGCATCATGAATTTCTGGCTGGCGCTGCTGCTGGCGCCCCTGCTCGTCGGCGTGCTGGGCGCGGCCTTTGAGCGCCTGGCGCTGCGCCGGGTGCACAAGTTCGGCCATGTGCCCGAGCTGCTGATCACCTTCGGCCTGACCTATGTGATCCTGGAACTGGTGCAGCTGATCTGGGGGCGCTCATCGCTGACCTTTTCGCCGCCACCGGCCTTGCAGGGTTCGGCCTTCACCATCATCCAGTCCTCGGCCGATGGCCTGCGCCTGATGCTGGGTGCCGCCCCGGCCGAGGTCTGCCGCCCGGCCGACTCTGCGATCCAGGTCGTCTGCTCCACCTTCCCGGCCACACGCGCCTTCATGATGCTGGTGGCGCTGTTGATGCTGCTGGCGCTGTGGCTGCTGCTGACGCGCACCCGCATCGGTCTGGTGATTCAGGCCGCGCTGACCCATCCGGAGATGACCGAGGCGCTGGGCCACAACGTGCCACGGGTGCTGATGCTGGTGTTCGGCAGCGGCTGCGCACTGGCCGCTCTGGCCGGTGTCATCGGCGGCGTCACCTTCGTCACCGAGCCTTCGATGGCGGTGCTGGTCGGGCCCATCATCTTTGTCGTCGTCGTGGTCGGCGGCATGGGCTCGCTGTCGGGGGCCTTCGTCGGCTCGATCCTGATCGGCCTGTTGCAGACCCTGCCTTTGACCGTCGATGGCTCGCTGGCCACCGTGGCGCGTTCGCTGGGCTGGATGGTGACTCAGGACACCCCGGGCTATCCGGTCCTCAAACTGACCCTGGCCCAGGTGGCGCCCATCCTGCCCTATCTGCTGCTGGTCTTGATTCTGATCTTCAGGCCCAAGGGCCTGCTGGGCACGCGGGATGACTGAGATGAGCACAAAGCACGCTGGCCGGGCCAGCTTCCACTTCAAGCCCTACAACGTCGGCCGCTGGATCATCTGGGGTCTGTTCGCCGCGGTCCTGATCGTGGCGCCGCTGCTGTGGACCAGCAGTCTGGCGCAGACTTTGCTGAGCCAGATCGGCATCGGCATCATCGCCTGCCTGGCCTACAACGTCTTGCTGGGGCAGGGCGGCATGCTCAGCTTCGGCCATGCGGTGTACAGCGGCCTTGGCTCCTATCTGGCCATTCACACGCTGAACCTGGTCGGTGCCGGCTCGCTCAACCTGCCGGTGAGCCTGGTGCCCATCGTCGGCGGTTTCGGTGGCCTGCTGTTCGCGGCGCTGTTCGGTTATGTCAGTACCAAGAAGTCGGGCACGCCGTTTGCGATGATCACCCTGGGCCTGGGCGAGCTGATCTGGTCAATGTCGCTGATGCTGCCCGAGTTCTTCGGCGGAGAAGGGGGCATCTCCAGCAACCGGGTCATCGGCAAGCCCTTTCTGGGCATCACTTTCGGTCCGCAGATCCAGCTCTACTACCTGATCGCCCTCTACTGTTTCGTCTGCACCGGGTTGCTCTTCGCGCTGACGCGCACGCCGCTGGGCCGCATGCTCAATGCGGTGCGCGACAACCCCGAGCGCGTCGAGTTCGTCGGCTATGACACGCAGTGGGTGCGCTTCATGGCGTTCTTGATCTCGGGCTTCTTTGCCGGTATTGCCGGTGGCCTGGCTGCGCTGAACTTCGAGATCGTCACCGCCGAGGTGGTGGGCGCACTGCGCTCGGGCGGCTACCTGCTGTTCACCTTCCTGGGCGGCGCGACCTTCTTCTTCGGGCCCATCATTGGCGGTGTGCTGATGGTGCTGGCCGGCGTGCTGCTGTCCGAGCTGACGAAGGCCTGGCTGTTGTATCTGGGCCTGATCTTCCTGTTCATGGTGATGTATGCGCCGGGCGGCTTCTCCAGCCTGATCATGATGAATCTGCGCGTGGCCGCCTGCGGCAAGTTGCGCCAGCTCTGGACCGGCTACCTCGCCCTGGCCGGCACGGCCATGACCATACTGGTCGGCGCCGCGGCGATGATAGAAATGATGTACCACCTGCAGCTCAACGAGGCGCTGGGCCCGCAGCTGACCTTTCTCGGCGCCAGCCTCAACAGCAAGGGTCTGGACAGCTGGTTCGGCGCCGGCTTCGTGCTGGTCATCGGCCTGCTGCTGTTCGAGCTCAGCCGGCGCGTGTTCAAGCAGCAGTGGGATCTGGTGCAGGAAGAGATCGAGAAAGACATCAAGCGCAGGGAGTCGCTATGAGCAGCAGTACTCCATTCGCATTGGAGCTGAAAGACCTGCGCAAGCAGTTCGGCAAGACCGAGATCATCCGTGGCGCCAGCCTGGCCGTGAAGGCCGGCGAGCGGGTGGCCATCATCGGGCCAAATGGTGCCGGAAAATCGACGCTGTTCAATCTGATCAGTGGCCGCTTCGCGCCCACCAGCGGCGAGGTGCTGTTGCACGGTCAGCGCATCGATGGTCACAAGCCCTATCAGATCAACCGCCGCGGTCTGAGCCGCAGCTTCCAGGTCTCGAATCTGTTCACGCGGCTGTCGGTGTTCGAGAACATCCGCTGCGCGGTGCTCTGGTCCATGGGCCACCGCTATGCCTTCTGGAAGTTCCTGGCCGATCTCGACGATGCCAATGACCGGGCCGACGCGGTGCTGGAGATGATCAAGCTCGACAAGAAGCGCGACGTGCTTGCCATCAACCTGACCTATGCCGAGCAGCGGGCGCTGGAGATCGGCATCACCATCGCCGGCGGCTCGAGCGTGATACTGCTCGACGAACCGACCGCCGGCATGAGCCAGAGCGAGACGCGGCGCTTTGTGCAGCTGATACGTGACGTGACCGTCGGCAAGACCCTGCTGACCGTGGAGCATGACATGGGCGTGGTGTTCGGCCTGGCCGACAAGATTGCGGTGCTGGTCTATGGCGAGGTGATCGCCTTCGATGAGCCGGAGGCGGTGCGCGCGAACGCCCGTGCGCAGGAGGCCTATCTCGGCTCGGTGGTGGCGGATGCACAGGGAGCGGCGGCAGCATGAGCACAAGAACGCTGAAGCTGGAGAACCTGCATGCCTTCTACGGCAAGAGCCATGTCTTGCACGGGGTCAGTCTTGAAGTGCGGCCGGGCGAGATCGTCAGCTTGCTGGGCCGCAATGGCTCCGGTCGCTCGACCACCGTCAAGACCATCATGGGCCAGGTGGATGGGCAGGGTGCGGTGCTGTGGGGCGAGGAATCGATACTCGGCCGCAAGGCCTACCAGATCGCCCATCTGGGCATCGGCTATGTGCCCGAGAACCGCGACATTTTCCCCAAGCTGACGGTGCACCAGAACCTGATGCTGGGGCAGAAGTCGGGTGCGAAGAATCCCCGGTGGGGCTTCGAGGACATGTACCAGATGTTCCCTCGGCTCAGGGAGCGCCAGCACACCGAGGCCGGCGTGCTGTCCGGCGGCGAGCAGCAGATGCTGACGCTGTGCCGCACGCTGATGGGCGACCCGGACCTGATCATGATCGACGAGCCCACCGAAGGCCTCGCGCCCAAGATCGTCGAGCTGGTGGCCGAGTACCTGAAGGAGCTGCAGCGGCGCGGCATCTCGGTGCTGCTGGTCGAGCAGAAGCTGGCCATTGCGCTGGAGATCTCGGAGCGCTGCTATGTGATGGGCCACGGCCGCATCGTCTTCGAGGGTACGCCGGCCGAGCTGCGCGCCAATGCCTATGTCCGCAAGGAGTGGTTGGAGGTTTGACGGTCCGGCCTTGATTACGATCGATCCGGATTGGCATCCGGGCTACGGGTCAATCGTTCGCCAGCCGGGTCAGTGCCTGTACCTGCTCTGCGATGCGAGGCGGTACGGCCTCACTCCCGTCCTGCATGGCCGTTATCAGTGCTGCATTGGTCGCCGCCTCGACGGCGCCGGACAGCGGCCAGTCGATATTGGCCGTGTCGGCAGCATGCAACTCGCTGGCCTGGCCGTCGGCAAAACCGATCAGGTGGGCCGGGCGGCGCAGATGGGCATAGGCCTCGCCCTCGCTGGCGCGCATCAACAGAGCCCGGCCGCCGTTGGCGGTGAGGCCCGGCAGGGCCTGGCCCATGCTGTCCAGGTACTCGGGATGGGTGACGGCCACCACACGCACGCTGCGGCCGGGCGCGGCATCGAGCAGCTTGGCGACGCTGTGGCCGCTGTTGCGCACGCCCAGGCGGGGGCGCAGGGCCATCAGCCGGTCCAGGCCCGGGTTCAGGATGGCCAGTGGCAGGCAGGCGAGGCGCCGCGAAGCCAGCTGCTCGGCAGCTTCCGAGGTCGAGGTGGACAGCGGTATGCCCAGCGCCGCCATCAGCGCGAACGGGCTCTCGCGGCTGTCGAAGTCGTGCCGGCCGTGTATCAGCACCGGCACGCCTTTGCTTGCCAGCAGCAGGGCCACCAGCGGCACCAGATTGGCCTGCTTGCGCGCGCCATTGAAGGTGGGCAGCAGCACGCACCGCGGGCCGTCAGGCACCTCGATGGCGGCGGTGCGCGCCTGCATGGCCCGCACAAAACCGGCCACCTCGGCCGCGCTCTCGCCCTTGATGCGCAGGCTCAGCAGGATGGCGCCCAGCTCCATATCGGGCACCTGGCCGTCGAGGATGGCGCCGAACAGCGCCTCGGCCTGGGGCTCGTCCATGTCGCGCGCACCCTTGCTGCCGCGGCCGATTTCTTTGATGAGGTGGGCAAACTGCATGGCGCCAGTTTAGGGCTGTGGCCTGCGAGAATGGGCGACCGACAACAGCCAATAGCTACAAACGGTTGAGGTCGGAGCTGCCGGGGGTACCCGTCAGATCCAACTCGCAACAAGTAGAAAATCCTCATGACCGAACTGATGTACTCAAGCGCCGTACCCGTTTTCAAACAGATGCTGGGCGGCCTGGACGATGTGCTGGGCAAGGCCGAGGCCCATGCCACGGCGCGCAATATTGAGCCCTCGGCACTGCTGCAGGCCCGTCTGTTCCCCGATATGTTCACGCTGCTGCGCCAGGTCCAGGTGGCCTGCGACTTTGCCGCCAGCGTCAGCGCCCGTCTGGCCGGCGTCGAGGTGCCGGTATTTGAGGCCAGTGAGCAGGGTTTTGCCGATCTGCATGGGCGCATTGCCAAGACCCAAGCCTTTCTGGCCGGGCTGACGTCCGAGCAGTTTGCCGCCGCGGCCAGCCGCGAGATCATCACCCGTCCCGGCACCCCCAAGGAGCGCCGTTTCAGTGGTCAGGACTATCTGCTGCATTACGGCCTGCCGCAGTTCTTCTTCCACATCACGACGGCCTACGGCCTGCTGCGCCACAGCGGCGTCGAGGTGGGCAAGAAGGACTATATGGGTGCCTATTGATTAATTGTTTTTATCATTTTGTTGGCCAGGCGTCAGTCCCAACCGCTACGATCCGTAGATCATGGAGCGTTGGAGGGCCGAACGGGATGATGTCGCAGTTACACCATTGCCAGACCCTGTTGGAGCAGGCCGATCAGAGCTTTGAGTTGGCCCGTTTTGACGAGGCATTGAGCACCGCCGATGCGGTGCTGCGGGTGGTGGATGATCCGATCGACTGCCCGTCGGAGGATTTGCTGTTCCGTGCGCTGATGTTGCGCGTGCGCTGCCGGCTCAAGTTCGAGCGTTTCGATGCCGTGCTGAAGGACTGCGAGCGCCTGCTGGGCCTGGTGGCGCTGGACCATTCCTCGCTGCGCCGAGCCGAGCTGCTGATCAACATGTCTTTCGCGCACAGCCAGCTCGCCATGCACGAGCTGGCGCTGCGGGCAGCGCGCATGGCCTGGCAGGATGCGCAGATGTTGAAGCACATTCCACTGGCATCACGTGCTATCGAGCGCGTGGCCATGTGCCATCTGACGCTGGGCGACGCAATCGAGGCCGAACGCTTCATGCAGGAGGCGCTGGGTCTGATCGAGCAAGAGGGCTCGACCTATGAGCGGGTGCAGCGCTACTCCAATGCGCTGCACATGGTCTGCGGCCTGCATGACGGCTATCTGGCCCAGGACAACCCCGGCATGGCCCAGGGCCTGCTGGCGCGCGCGAGTCGCGTGGTGGCGCAGGGCTCGGCCGCGGCTCAAGCCATCGACAGCGACTATCTGCGCAGCATGTGGGAGGCCAATGTGGCCCGCTGGTTGCGCCGCCGCGGCGAGCTCGAACGCGCCGAAGCCGCGCTGCGGCAGCTGGGCGCCTTGGCCGAGGCCCAGGGCTGGCTGGCCATACGTCGTTCCGCCCAGCTGGAAATGGCCCTGATTGCCGAAGTTGCGGGCCGGCCCGACCAGTCGCTGGAGTTGCTCCAAGCCCTGTTCGAGCCGGTTGCGCTGCGTGTGCGCGACAGCGTTGCGCTGCCGGCACTGGAGGCCCAGGTGCGGCTGTACGCGACAGTGGGTGACAGCGCCGCCGTGACGCGGGTGCTGGCACGGCTGGCCGCCCGCCGCAGCGCCCGAGCCGAGGCCGTGCGCCAGGCCCGCGAGCAATTGCCCGGCGCTGGCATGCGCATCATGGACACGCTGAGCCATACCGGGCGATAGCTGCCCGCTGAGCGGCGCCTGAGCCACAACGCCGTCTGACTTGCGCCCCATTCCTGGGCCTCATCGGGGCAGCCTACCTCCGGTAGGGGCATGAAGATGTCGCATCGCGCGTCGAGGTCCAAGTTTCCTCGATGCTGATCTTCGCCTGCTGGATCGACGGGATCGGCCCGACGATGTGTCCGAGCCGCGAGGCCAATCCGCTGGGCTTCAGGCCGGCGCGGATGATGGCGGTGGCCGATGGGTTCAGGCGCTGACCGCTGATGACCGGCCTTGCAAGAAAGGCAAGCTGCTGTCGCAGGCGCTGCAGATCATGGCCCCGATGCGGCGCGAGCAGCAGATTGATGGTGCACCGTTCGACCTGTTCCTGCGCTCCGGCGTATGCATGGACGGCGCGCGGCGCTTTCTGCATCCGGAGCTGCTCGATGTCGGCGAGCCGGAGATCGATCCGGGCTGAACTCAGCGCTCCTGGCGCACTACCGGCACCTTCAACGGCGGCGCCTTCACCAGCATCGCGCCGCTGCCGTCGAGCAGGCGCAGCTCGATTTCGTAGTCGCCGCGGGGCAGGTCCAGCATCGCCTCGGTGCGGCCGTCGGCCAGCAACACGCGCTGCGATGGCGCACCCGTGCGGCCGCTGACGATCAGCTCGAAATGGCCCGTGCCGGTGATGCTCTGGCCCGCGGGCGCGACGCCAAAGCCGATTCCGCCCAGGCTCAGCACAAAGGGGCTGGTCACGGGCTCGTCATCGCGCAGATTCTTCACATAGACCTGTTTGGTCTTGCCCGGAGGGCTGCTCATCTGGTCCTGGTACCAGAGTGCGCAGCTGGTGTCCAAGTCCTTGGCATCAATGCTTGGCGGGGTGGCGTCACGGCGCCCCAGCACGTGCACGGTGATCTCGGGGCTGAAGACGAAATAGGGTCGGTGCTCATGGTCAGCGAACAGCAGGCGCAGCGTGTGCTCGCCCGGCGGCAGGTCGACCTCCGTGCCGGTCTGGCCCTTGCCGAAATGCTTGTGGGTGGCCGAGAACGGAATCTGCTCGCGCGGGTCCTTGGGCAGCGGGGTGTCGATCAGCAGATGGTGGTGGCCGGCCTTGTCATGCTTCGTTCCCGCCGGTATCACGCCCATGCCGCGGATGCCGAACTCGACCCAGAACGGCGCCCGCAGCTGGTAGCCATTGCGCAGATTCGAAATGCGCACCCGCACCGGCTCGCGCAGATCGGCTCCGGTGCGCTGCTGGGTCTGGGCCAGCCAGCAGCGGCGCTCCAGTGGGTCGCGCGGCAGAGGCTCTGCCCGGGCCGTGGCGCCAAGCAGCAGCAGCGCCATGCCGGTGCTCAGCGAGAGGCCGGTGAGGGTGGGCATGCGGCTGGCTCCTTGTGGTCGTTTTAGCGGTCTCCGATCGTGCGCCTGAATTCGCCCAGCATGCGCTGGTAGCTGCCGTTCTGCCGCAGCTCGACCAGGCCCTGGCCGAACAGCTCGGCCATGCGCGGGGCGTCAGGGTGTTGCCTGGAGAAGGCGATCCAGAAGCCGTCGAGCGAGATCATGCCCACGCGCTTGGCCTTGCCGGCAAACTCCGGGCTGCCGTTGATGCGCCAGTAGCCGGGCGAGCGGTTGAGCAGGATGTAGTCCACCCGGCCGGACAAGAGCATCTTCAGCAGGTACTGGTCCGAGGTGGCACTGTGCTTCTTGATCGCCGTGTCCTGCATGAACTCGGTCGGATAGGTGTAGCCATTGGTGTAGCCGACGCTGTGGCCGCGCAGATCGGCCAGGCTGAGCTTGTCGGCGGGCGAGTCGGCGCGGGCAAAGATCGACAGCTCCTCCTCGAACATCGGCGGCTGGTGCCACAGGTAGCGCGAGCGGTTGTCGTCGGTGATGGTGGCGTTGAAGCAGCCCAGCACGCGGCCGGTGCTGGCATACAGCATGCACCGCGCAAAGGGCAGGGCGATGAACTCTGCCTTGACGCCCTTGGCCGCGAAGCTGGCACGCACCAGATCAACGGCAAAGCCCTGCAGCGCGCCATTGCCGGCGGCGCCCGTGTCGGGGCTGGACGAGTACGGGGCCCAGTCGTTCTCGGCGCCGATCAGCACCGTGGGCTGCGCCTGGCTGACGTGCGAGAACAGGGCGGCGATGGCCATCAGTATCAGTCGGGGGCTGAGCGTCATCGGAACTGCGGGTTCGTGCGATACAACCGGCTCCCTGCTGGCTGGCCTGGCGCCGGTCGGCGTCTCTGGGCCGACTTCACTATAGCCGCTTGAGGTGGGCGCAAGAAGAGGTCGGGGCGGCCGCGAGACCCTGCAAATTGGGGGCAACCTAGAATCGCCGGCATGCCTCTCCCGGATCGTTTGTTTCCTCGTGCTTCCCTGACCCGCCGCCAAAGCCTGATGCTGCTGGCCCTTGCCGTCAGCGGCTGCAGCAGCACGGCGCCACCGCCAGAGCCCCCGCCAATCGACGTTCCTGTCGTCCCGCCGCCCAAACCGCCGCCGAAGCCGCCGCGCATCGGTCTGGCCCTGGGCGGGGGCGCTGCACGCGGCTTTGCCCATATCGGCGTGATTCAGGTGCTGGAGGAGAACGGCATCAAGCCCGATCTTGTCATAGGCACCTCGGCTGGCAGCCTGGTGGCGGCGCTCTATGCCGCCGGCAAGACCGGCACCGAACTGGCCACGGTGGCCGCCGGCATGGACGAAGGGGCGCTGACCGACTGGTCCTACCCCGGCCGCGGCCTGATACGCGGCGAGGCCCTGGCCCGCTATGTGCGCGAGAAGACCGGCGGCCTGCTGATCGAGCAGATGCGCTTGCCGCTGGGCATCGTTGCCACCAATCTGTCGTCCGGCGAGGGCATCCTGTTCCGCAGCGGCGACACCGGCATGGCGGTGCGCGCCTCCAGCGCCGTGCCGGCGGTGTTCCAGCCGGTGAAGATCGGCAACCAGGAGTTTGTCGATGGCGGCCTGGTGGCGCCGGTGCCGGTGCGCTATGCCCGGCAGATGGGAGCGGAGCTGGTGATCGCGGTGGACATTTCGTCACCGCCCGACGCCATTGCGCCGCAGGACGCGATGCGCATGCTGATGCAGACCTTCAGCATCATGGGCCGCAGCATCAACACCTTGGAGCTGCGCGAGGCCGATGTCGTGTTGCGCCCGAAGCTGAGCGACGTCGGCAGCTCGGATTTCGGCGGCCGCCAGCGCGCGATCAAGGCCGGCCGCGAGATCGCCAAGGCGCTGTTGCCGGCGATCAAGGCGGCGATTGCGGCCAAGACGCGCTGAGCACAGACGTAAAAAAGCCCGATGCGAGCATCGGGCTTTTTTTGATCAGGCTGAAAGTCGCTTAAGCGGAACGCTTGGCGGCCTTGGTGGCTTGACCGGCAGCCTTGACGGCTTGGGTGTTCATCGCCTGGAAGTTGGCTTCGGCAACGTCAGCAGCTTGCTTGGCGGCCTTTTGCACCGACTCGAAAGCGTTGTTGGCTGCCGAGACGGCCGACTTCACCAGAGCGACGGCGTTTTCCGAACCGGCCGGGGCGTTCTTGACGGCGGTGTCGACCAGGCCCATGAACTTTTGCTGGCCTTCGGCGATTTGCGCCTCGACAGCCTTGCCCACTTCGGCGTTGGTGCCGGCAGCGATGTCATACAGATGACGGCTGTAGGCGGCGGCCTTTTCGGCGGCGGGTTGCAGCAGCGCGGTTTGCAGAGCCATCAGCTCTTGAGCATCCTTGACCGACAGAGCGGCCTTGGCGGTCTCGGCGGCTTCGCCGAACGAGGTCTTGGCGACCTGCATGTTCAGCTCGACCAGCTTCTCGATACCTTCAAAAGCCTTGTTGGTCAGACCAAACAGGGTTTCAACGTTTGCCTTGTGGGCGGCCAGAATTTGTTCAGCAGTCAGCATGGTGCATCTCCAAGAGTAAAGTCATTGATCAGCGAAAATGTTGCACTGCAACATGAGCGCAATTCTACTGGGGTTTGCCAGCACTGCAAGTATTTTTTGTTGCGGTGCAGCAATCTAGGGGGTGGGGCCTAAAAGCGAGTCGGCACCGGGCCTGAATCCCAGAATCAGCATCGCCTGTGCGCGTGACGCGCCCATGACAGCAGCCAACGCCGAGGCAGCGGGCAAAATGGGGCGAAACCCTTCAATCCATGCAGGCCTTCCACTCCGACAACTTCACCTTGCCGCTGCCGCCGGGCCATACCTTCCCAGTGAGCAAGTACCGCATGCTGCGCGACCAGCTGCCTGGCGTGGCCGGCCCCTGGCGGGTGCAGGAGGCGCAGGCGGCGACGGACGGTGAGCTGGCCCTGGCCCACGCGCCCGACTATGTGGAAGCGGTGCTGCAAGGCCATCTGACGGCCGCCCAGCAGCGCGAGATCGGCTTTCCCTGGTCGCCGATGATGGCCGAGCGTTCGCGCCGTTCGGTCGGCGCCAGCATTGCCGCGGCACGCGCCGCATTGGAGGAGGGTGTTGCCGCCAACCTGGCCGGCGGCACCCACCATGCCTATGCGGACCGTGGCTCGGGCTACTGCGTCTTCAATGATGTAGCGGTGGCCGCCAGGCTGATGCAGGCCGAGTGGCACCGCCGTCACCGCCAGCTGCTGCGCGTGCTGGTGATCGATCTGGACGTGCACCAGGGCAATGGCACGGCGGCGATCTTCCGCGACGACACCACCGTGTTCACGCTGTCGCTGCATGGCGCGAAGAACTTCCCGTTCCGCAAGGAGCCCAGCGATCTGGACGTGGATCTGCCCGATGGCTGCACCGACGAGCGCTATCTGCAGGCCCTGGACGACGCGCTGGAGCAGGTCTGGGCCAGGACGGCCGCGACGCCCCCGGGCCTGGTGTTCTACCTCGCCGGCGCCGATCCTCACGAGGGCGACCGGCTGGGGCGCCTCAAGCTGACCACCGCCGGCATGCGCGAGCGCGACCGCCGCGTGTTCGAGGCCCTGCGCGCCCGCCGCCTGCCGGTGGCGCTTAGCATGGCCGGCGGCTATGGGCGCGACTTGCAGACCACGGTCGATGTGCAGCTGAATACGATGCGCGAGGCCGCGGCGTCCTGGCAGCTGTGGCAACCCAAGACACAATCGAGCCCATGAGCAGCAGACCCGAACCCGAAGCCCGCGCCGCCTACAAGCACTTCGTGCCCTTGACCACCCGCTGGATGGACAACGATGCCTACGGCCATCTGAACAACGTTGTCTACTACAGCC
>Ga0187844_10000159_pt1 | contig 49436 bp, 68 predicted proteins | sample SpaLakP09_SKY_50_FD_134517 | JGI IMG/M metagenome (GOLD analysis project Ga0187844, IMG submission 134517) | Oligotrophic lake water microbial communities from Sparkling Lake, Wisconsin, USA - SP09_SKY_50 | ecosystem: Environmental > Aquatic > Freshwater > Lake | place: USA: Sparkling Lake...
GTGGCCTGAACACTTCTGACGTGCCTTGTGAAGGACGGTAAGACAATAATGGGTTTTATGGTGGTGGAACCATAAAACCTCGCAGAGCTAAGGTTAGCAAGGTGTCTTTTTGCTTGTGGGGGGTGGTGGGAGTCAACAATTTACCTGTGGGAAATAATAAATGGATTTAATGTGGCTATCTCTTCTTGTAGGTCTTGCTATAGGAGGTGTACTTTCTGTAATTTTTGGTGTATACAGTAAATCTGGATCAACATCTTATTCTAGAAGTATTTTTGGAATTCAATCTACAACTTTAATTACAGATGCTGTAGTACTACTTGTTGGTGCAACTGTAGTGTTTTTATCTGTAGTTTCTGCTATAGTTAAAGATCTAGGATATCCTACTAAAAAACCACTAAGTTTTGCTATGGAAACGTTTGCTATGGCAACATTCAGTTCAATGACTATTTTCTTAATGACATATTTACGTGGAGTTCCATTTACGAAAAGTACTGCAGAAGAGTTCTTTATTTTATTTGCTAAATTTGGTGTATTACATATTCTTCTTCAATTCAGTGGATTCTATTCATATGTCTTTTCTTAAAATGGAATATTTTTGTATAGAAAAACAGTTGGCGGATTAATATCCACAACTTTGTTTACCGCGATTAAAGCTTCAAAACCTTCAAACGCCTGTGAACAAGAGAGTGAGAGAAAATGGCCAGCAAGGATAGCCCTAGCTGGATCAAGTACAGCCTTGCCAAGATGAAGATGGCAGGCCTTGAGCAGATGACATCAACACAGCTACTGACTATAGTGTCATGGCTGATGATTTGGATGAATGTGTGTTGGAGGGTCAGTTCAAAGAAGAACAGGGCGGAGTACGTGCTAGGTGTCCTTGGCGGAAAGCAGAAGGAACTTGCAATTGCAGTAGTAACTGCCAAAGAGAGGGTGGAGAGGCCATCTGGAGTAGATGAGAGTCATGTGAGACTCTTTCCAGACATATCTGATGCTGAGAGCGGACGATTGATAAGGCTAATGGAAACAGAGGATGCGTTTAGGCGTGAACTGTCTTTGATCGGGAAAGCGATGGAGCAGGTTTCCAAACTCTTGGAGAATGGAGAGGCTATGGAGCCTAGTCCAGAAGCTGAAGCAGCAGACTACGTGGAATAAAATTGTGGTAAACCACAAGCCTTCTTGGGCTTCGAATACAAGGTAGCAATAACAAAGCTAGAATTTTTCATTGTTTTTCTAAAAAACGGAATGTTGACTTATAGTGTAAAAAATAGTACTAAGAAGATGAGCTCCCTTCTTTTGGATGCATATCGTCGCCAAGGAATGGGAGGACAGCTTCGTACACATATTCCAGGGTTACTGTTGAATGCAGATCGATGTTTCTTTCTTTCAAGGGAACTTGGCAGTACAAAACAACAATTGAAAACTTCAGGTCAATATCAACATCTGAAGTTTGCAATCAACAGGGAATCTGGCTCAACTGAGTTTCTAGAATATGCTACTACGCGTAGGTATTATAAGACTCTTGAAGAGTGGGTAACTGCAAATGGTTGTACGTTGGATGATGTACGCTATGGTCGTCAAGACTTTAATGGTATACCAACGTTCATTACTTTGCAAGAACTAATTTCACGTTATGATGACATGGATGATATGTCTCAACTCTTTAGAAAACTGAAAGTTGAGTCTGCTTCAATTGATGACGTTATGGTATATCAAGGAAAGATACTCATTCCAGGATCTTTGTATATCAAGGATACTCAGTAAAAATGGAAACATTTTTTTATGTGAGAGACGAACTAAACCCATGGACTCATTGATGAAGTGTATGGAAACGAGATATCAACGTGGAAATCTGGAACAGAATGCACATTATCTAGTTATACAGCAAGGAAAACCTATGCGATATGCTGGACAATATGTTGGAACATTTCAGTCTGGATCAGGAGATGGAATGGAACTTCATATTCGATTTCATATTCTGGGAGACACCCATGATGAAACAGATGATATGTGGGGATCTATTTCTGGGTCTGAACTTAAACAATTTGTGAAAATTTCTCAGGAAGAACTGGAAGTATTTCGCAAACTATAAGTCTGAACTTTGAATAAAAAGTTTTTCATCGAAATCATGATGAAAGGAATCTAGTTTATCTAACAAGATTTGTAAACATGGATACATATGTAAAATTTTAGGAATCCAATGTCTGTACACTGTTTTCATTTTAGGCATTAATTTTTGTTGAGGTTGACGATAGAATTCTGCTAATAATGCTTCATCTTTTTCAGGGAGTTGTACATTCTTAGATAACATATTAGTAACCAACATATCAGTTTCTACAAAGATTTTATAGTCTCCTTTTTTAATCCAATCGTATACAGGCCAATTCAAAAAAAGTTCATCAACTCCATAGGGAAATCGAGATGGAGGTTTACGTGTATTATCAGCATTTAACAAATCAACTTCTTTTTGATATTTTCCATCAAGAAGTCGAGTAATAAATGAAGTTAATAATCGTTTAGGAAGTTGTACCTTAGAAATTAATCGTCCAGCTTCTATAGTATGTTTACGTCCATACACTTTACGTTCATAACAAATTCTTGAACTTACTTTAAAATCACACTTATGTTCATTCATTTCATCTAAATTCTTTTGTCCAACAAAGAAATCTGGAATATCAATATCAGCAACCCAAGCAAGATCATGTTGTTCGAATAAAGGTAAGAATCGAACTAACGTTCCAAATGTACCTACATGTCCTTTACCTTCACGAAACGGAGGACAATCAAAATGATAGACAGAAACATTAGACGCTTTTGCTACAGATAAAGCAAAGTCCGATCCTGTGTCATCTGTATAAATTCGAATTTCAAAATTAGTTAATTGTTTAACTTGACGTAGAAATCGTTGTAATTGTTTTTGATATTTTTCAAAGGATCGGTAAGCATCTTCCATAGTAAAAAAAGAACATGCTAAGACATTTGGATGAACAGTTCCTTGCTTAAGAACTGTAGTATGTATCTGTGACATCTTATTATTTCCTATAGAAATGAATAATGGACTATTTACTTGTCCTAAAGAATGGACTAGGTAATAAAATCTTTATTCTCATTAACTTTTTGCATAAGTACAAGAACGTACACTTTCATATTGTTGATGGAACATCTCATCACCAAGAAGGTTTACAGGAAGAAAAGATCTGGCATTTATTTCCTAAGTTAAAAGAAGTTTCTAATATAACATTTATTCGCTGGAGAGAATATGACGAATTGAAAAAAACAATTCCTGAATTTGAAGTACCATTTGATATTTTTTATGTGACTTCAGGATTTAAACCATCAACAAAAAAGTTATTTGTACCTGCATCCGAATATCAAGCTCTGGAAACCAAATATGATTTTAAAAAAGGGATCTTTGTACACTTTCGATTAGGAGATAAATTTAGATTAAATCTTGTGGAACTTCGCAAAGGTAAATCTGTAAAATATGTTGTGATGAAACCCGAATTTTATGAAGATCATATTTCTGAACTTCGTAAAAAAGATGAACCCGTATATATATTTTCAGATGAACCTTTATTAGCAAAATGTCTACTTTCTGCAGAATATACGTTTGTTCATGAAGGTGTTAATGAAACCTTTTATTGTTTTCAGAATGCTCGACGAGTTGTTCTTTCAGAATCTACATTAACTATTGCAGCAGTTCTTTTAGGATCTAAAAAGAAAGATCTTGTTGTTCCAAATTTCCTATATATGCCTCCTGAGCATAAACTAATTCCATCTCCATATTTTTCTGAAGGAGAATCAAATAAAAAGTATTTGCTCAGAAGCTTAACAGACTATATAGATATTGTGAAAAAATGTAAGGTGAAACTATCAACGTAAATCAAAGTTTACTTTTTCATCAGCATTCCAATCACGTGTATCTTCTGCTTTCTTTTTCAGTACAAGAATAGATTTGCATGATGGACATACATCTATAACGTGTTTGTATGCTCGTGTAACATACTTATACACTGCGTTAACCGCTTTCATGCGTTTATCATCAACAATCAAAATACCACCTACAGTTAACATTTCTAAGCAATAGAAGACATCTAATAAAGTATAATCAAATAAATGCCACCCATCAATTAATGCAAGATCTAACCATCTACCTTTTTTCTTAAATAGCTCGGGCAATGCTAGAATTGAAGTTTCTTCTATTAGTCGATAATGTTTTCCTTTAATGAATCCAACTCGTTTCAAATTTTCTACACCAATATTATCCCAATGTCCATCTCCAGTACCTGATTGATTCGGATCAATAATTGTGTGACAGATTCCACTGTTTTTTTGTCGTTGATGATGTTCAGCAAAAATTAAGGCAGAAGGACCAAATGCAAACCCAACTTCTAATGTTTGTTTAGCCTTTGTTTGTGTTAAATATTTTCGAAATTCGTGATGTTCATTCTCACGAGTATGAGAATGTAATTGGATGTATGTACCACTCTTTGAAAAAATTGCGGCGTGTTTGAGAATTACATCTAAAAAATGTTTTGTATATTCTGGATCATGTTCTGGGTTCTTAGATTTTGTAATAAATGTTTTAATTTCATGTTGTTTTTCTTCGGGCAAAGTATCATACCACATTCTTAGTTTTATGTCTTGTTTTATTTCTTTTCTGAATTTTTCGGAGAAATTGTCTCTGATCCACCTTAGATAATTCTAAAAAATCTAGATACACGGACATCATTTAATTTCAACTGTATACTTAAAAATATTCTCATCTTGCTTCTCGTCAAGCAACTTCCATTTAATATCATTTAATCCGTGTTTTCCAGTATCACCTGCAACATCTTCCCATTTCTGCATATTCTTGGCATCAGGAATCTTGCGAGTATCCTCATGTTCAAGAACCTTATATCCTGTATCTACAGTAGGGCGCAAAACATTGATTCTATGCTTTTTCAAACGATTGCGCATAGCATCATCTTCACCACCCCATCCCCAAAACATATTTGGAAATCCATTAATTTTTCTAGCATCTTTCATGGAGATGGATAAGGCTTGACCAATAAATGAATCTCCAGAATATTTACCCTTATAAATTCCACCTACATGTATAGGTTGTTCAGGAAAAGCTGTATAAAACGGTACAATGGAACTCAGAGGAATTAAATCTACATCATGATACACAACATATTGAGCACCCATTCGTTGAGCGTACCGTGTTCCTATATTTAATAAGGCACCTCTATTAAACTTTTTTCCATCATCTGATTGTTCAATAATTACTATAGGCCAATCTGGATGCCATCGTTTCATATGAGAACAAAATGTTTTTAATTGTTCAGAACGCTTTTGTACACGTTGTTCACGAAACGGAACTAAAATAGTTGGAATTCCTTTAGGTAATTTTTTTGCGTCACTGAGATCGAGTGGAATCATTATCTTAAAACGGACATTTAAACTATAAAAATATGGTTATCAGAGAAACCTACCATGTCTAGAATTATTGGATGCTCAACAGCATTTATAGTCCCGATTGAGGGAGATGACCGCCGTAAGTTTCAAGAGGAGTTTATCGATGCAGCAGCAGAATATGCCAACGCTGAAGTGCTTGCTCTTCTTAAGAAAGGTATGTCACCACACACAGAAGGTTCTGAACTATGCATGATTGAGAATGACTGCTATTACTACTTTCTGATCAATAAGTTCGGCGATGAGTGGAAAAAGAGAAGTGAGATTGAATATCCTATCATTTATGCAAGACATGTCTTGCTAGAAGATCATATCATTCGGGATGACTATTAGAAGAAAACCCTTTTTTACGATGTAGATAATAATGAGAATTCTCAAAGAATTCGAATCTTCGAAAGTTCTTTTACATGAATATGCTGATCCAGAAAAAGTAGATCAAACTTTACAGTACATTTTTGCATTAGCACATCAATGTTATGTTTTATTAGCAAAAAAAGGTGCATCAGAATTATGTAAGTTTGAGTTTACAAAAACATCATCTATATTGAAACCATATATCTCACAGAAACTAACTCGTCGAATTCGTGGTGATAGACGAAAAGCATTGTTAACCACATTGAAACAAGGACAATGGAGAATTATGCAATGTGTTTTAAAACCATTTCGTCGATCAGAAGGAAATCCTTTATTTGAAACGTTTTTAACGTCTTTAAAAGTACCCGATGGTGCATACATTTTTACGTTAACTGATGCGCAATTATTACGATCAGATGGAACGTTACCTTGGCATATGGTATCTAGTGATCCAAATCCGTTTAAAGGCCCATTCTTACCTATGTTTGCTAGTTCTGGGCAAAAAGGATATGAAGATATACCAATTCCAAATGAAGATGATTTAGCATTTGTAATGAATCCTGAACCATATACAGTAATTCCGTGGGAAAAGAAAAAACCAATTGCTGTATTTCGAGCAGGAAAAGCTACTGGATGTGGATTAACACCTAAAACAAATATGCGATTAAAACTGGCATTAATGAGATCACCTCTATTAGATGTTGGAATTGTAGATACAAAACTATCTACAATGAAATTTGATCCTGAAGAAGGATTAGGATTTTTAGAAACATCTATAAAACGAGTTCCTGCAATCCCATTATTTGGTGGACAAGATGAATACAAATATATTATTCATGTAGATGGAAATGTTCTAGCATATCGTTTACTAAAATCTATGTTAACAGGATCTCTTATCTTAAGAGTAGCAAGTCCATTTGTACATTGGCTAGATGGTTCTCTAAAAGCAGGAAAACACTATATTTCTGTAGCAGATGATCTTTCTGATCTTGAAGAAAAAGTAGCATGGTGTTTAGAGCATGATTCAAAATGTAAAAAAATTGCAGAGGCTGGACGTCTCTTTGCAGAAAAAGCATTGAAACTACCACTTCTAAAAAAATATATGGAAACGGAATTTAAACGTATAACAGGTTGACTAGAAAGCAAAGATGGGGGCTTGTTTCAGAAAGCCGGTTCTCACGTCATCCACAAATTACTGGAAAACTCCAGAACTACCACTTACTAGAGATTCTCCTGCATTTAATCCAAATGAGCTTAGCCCAATTCGAGTACCTTACTCACCTACACTGTGTCCTGAAGTAGGATGCGAGCGACCAAGGTGTACAGGGGAATGTAATCGCTAATCAAAAATGGATTTTTTTGTTCCAAAACTCAAGAATAAGAAAGAATGCAGCAGTGTTGTGCCATCAAAAATGATGGACACCAGTGCCCATTTAACGTTCTGGAAGGAACGCGATGCAAAATTCATGAACGGAAATATCAACTTACTGGACCAAATGGTACACGTATAGCTGAACTAAACTTGATTCATAAACGTAAAAAAGATGAAATTCATCGTAGATATATTATCTCGCTGAATCGTGATGTCCGTGAAACAGAAACGCGTGTTGAAACTATTCGACACCTTACTGCCATGGATACTCTTTTGAGGTCTATTGAAGAACTGGGGCAGCAAAGAGATGATGATCCATTTATCGCACGACGTCTCGCACTAGTAGAAGCTCGTGTCGCAGAGCGTCGAGCAGCACGATTTGAACGATTTAATCGTCGGCATCTTGTTGTAAATGCTCCAGTTCAACGTGAACTAGAAGCATTTGCTCTTGATCGACAGAATGTACATACTGAAGTAGTTGTCAATGCTGTCAAACAAACAATTTCCAAAGTATTGGAGATTCCAGTACCGATAGAATATCGGACTGAAACAATGAAAACTCTTACAGAAGTTATTGACCAATGTCAGCCTTCATTGAAAGCTGTATGGCAAATGACTGCTAAGTATTGTAATAATGAAGACATCTATGATATGGGACTTGGAATTTATTCAAGAGTTCTCAATTCTGTTTGGCAATTCATTAAAACATCAGAGCACAGTGAAGATTTGAAAAAGATTCTGGCTTCCGAGTTAGCAGATTGTGTGGGTATGTGTGCTCAGGGTAACCTGTCACGTATCTGCAATGTGCTTTCTGGTTATATGGAAGGTCTTGATGTTCGTTCTGAACGTGAGGTTCTTGGAGACAAGATGGCTGAACTTCAACACATTGAGGATATCCAGCAACGTATTCAAGTTGGACGCGCTCTTCTGCACAATATGCATATTCCGGAAACGGAATGGGCACCATGGCTAGAAGCCTTGGAGTGAAAGAGGCTGCCATTCATTAACAGTATGACCGGCTGACTGGAAAAAACTCTGATGAGAAATAATCAGAATATTTCCAGTTTTTATTTCACTGAATTTTTCAAACAGACGTTGAAAGGATTCTGATGCAAGATCATCTGAACTCAGATCTGTAATATACATTGTACTTGCACATTCAACTGTTTCTGAAATTGTATTTAACAGTTGATTCGCAGATTCATTTGCTTCAACATATACCCGATCAAATTTATCGACAACCGAACATAGTTCATGGAGAGTTTTATTTTGTGAGTCCCAGGAAACAAGAGCGACTGGCATTACGATATAAGGAAGCTTATCTGAAAATGGAAATATTCTTTTATAGCATACAATAAACATAAGAACCATGTATTGCGAACGATGTTGTTGTGAAGTTTCAGATGAACGTGATTTGTATGAATTTGTTGATTTCATGATTTGTGAGGAATGTTTGGATATGCTTCTTAATGGACCTTCAGAAGATGATCTTGATGATTTGGTTGAACAACTAAACAACATGGATACCGACTAAATAAAATCCACGAATTTTAAATTTTAGGATTTTTTTCACAGGAAGAATTTTTAAGGAATCAAACATATAATTTGCTGGTACTTTCATGAAGACATAGTTTGGTTTCCATTCAGATTCTAATACTTTTTTCAGGAATGTTGAAACACTTTCTTTACCCATTAAAAGATCGAGTTGTTCTTTTTCTCTATAGTCTGGCCCACCCCACGGAGGATCTAGATATAGGACATCAACATGTTTCCGAAACAATTCAGTAGAATCACCTTGATGCAAGGTAACATTTTTTAATCCAAAGACATGAACGTTATTTTTTAATGCTTCAAAATTATCAAGAGACCATTCGAACGAATCAACATGCTTAAAATTTAACCCGAACATAATGGTATCTCCACCTACATTTCCGGTTAGATCAGCTACAGTTTTTCCTTTTAATGAGCCTACTAAACTTTTCATATATTGAATAATTTTTTTACCATCTTGGCGCTTAGTAATTGAATATTCACCTTCTGGTGTCATCATTAATTTCTCATAATCAACTCCGTGTTTCTCAGGAAACATTGTAGTATTACGTGCTGATCCACGAAGACTCTTTTTAGGTTTGGGTGTATACGTAAAAAAGTATTTTAAGAATGCACGAGAATTTTTATGTGTTCCTAATTTTGCATATAATTCGGTACGTTCTTTTTTCATATCAGAAAGGCCTTTTTGTTTTCCAGTACATTCTGTTGGCGTTAACAATTTAAATCGTCGTTTTCCTGCATCATCTGCCATATCAATTAATTCTTGAGCTGTACAAATAATCCGTTGTTTTGATGTATGTTCAATAAATTCATGATCAGCGTATAACATGGCAAAGAAAAAGTTTAATAAGGTTGGAATAGATGCTAAACGCATACCATTTGCCATTAAATGATACGAATGACATGCCTCTGTTTCATAAATGCGAGCAACAAGTTTCTGTTCATGAAGAATATCGGTGTGCGCAGGCAAAATTTCCGCATATTCTTTAAAATCTTCGCGACGAAGCTTTACCTTAAATAATCCCATAGTAGCTTCAACAACTTTTTCATGTTGTTCAGGTGTAGCTAATAAATCAAGAGGTAATTTCCATGTTCGTCCGGAAAGATGTTTACTCTCTGCATTAAATCCTAATAAAATAACATTTTCAGTAGTTAAAAAGTGTTCAATATTCTTTACAGATTCCGCGTCAACTGTTTCTTCATGTACAGTTTCTTCTTTGGGACATTCAATTGGATATTCAGAATTTAATAATTTTAAGCGTTTGTATACTTTAGTCCATCGTTCTACAAATCCTCGAGGACGAGATAATTCTAAATATACAGACATTCTCAGAAAATTCGGAGGAACATAATGCATGCCATCTTTTTCAATCGATTCTGCCCATAATTTCTTAAATACATCATGTTCCATAGAACTTACATCTGCCACACCAGTATATTCAGCAAATACCTTAAATGTTCCTAAATGAACACCTGGTTTAACTTCTACATTTGGAACCCCTGCGCGAACTAATAAATCGGCAATTTCTTTTGCGTGTTTCTGAGGAGTTTCTGTAAAAAAATCGTAATCAGGAACATCAACTTCAGGATTATAAAACTGTTTTTCTTTAGGGAGTAAATTATTGATTGCTGTACCGCCATAACAGAGCACACGATTGTCTTGAATAAACTTTTTTACAACACGCATCATTTGATGGACTTTTGGATTCGACGCTTCGGTTTTATCAATAATTTCTTGTGCTTTTTCAGCAGCAGCTTGGATCTCTTCCATTATTCTTTTTGTGGAAAGGAATTAAATGTTTTGTCCATAGTGGAATAATAGAGATGCCGAAACGTATCTTTCAAACTGGTGAAGCAAAGAAGAACTCTGACTCAGAAGATGATCAGAAGAAAAAACGTCCGAGACGGCGTGCTTCTGAAGAAGTAATTTGGGTTCCAGAAACCGAAGAACGACCACGACGCAAATCATTGGAACCATCAATAAAACTTTCTAAGACAGAACTAACATTTTTTCGCAGAATGACGGTTGAACATCAAGAAGAATTGAACCAAAAGATGGAACGGTTCAAACAATACACAGCCTATGAAACAGAGTACCCATTACGTCTTCGTGTTTTATCGCTACCCTTATCAGACTACATAAAATCAAATATTCTGAAAAAGATTTCTGCATTATCTGAAGAAGGATCTGATTCATATAAACTTCGGAATTGGATTGACTCTTTCTTAAAAATTCCGTTTGGAAAAACAATCCCGTTACCTGTAACCTTAGAATCAGGAAAAGAACAGTGTTCTCTCTTCATGAAAGAATCACGAAGATTTTTAGATGAGGCTGTCTATGGAATGGTACCTGCAAAAACACAAATTATGCAAGTATTAGCTCAATGGGTTACAAATCCTGATTCAGTTGGGAATGTTATTGCATTACATGGTCCAGCTGGAGTTGGAAAAACATCAATTGCAAAACATGGTATTTCTAAAGCACTCAGACGTCCATTTCAGTTTTTTTCTTTAGGTGGAGCATCAGATATTGCAAACTATGTTGGACATTCGTATACATATGAAGGATCGATGTGGGGACGTATTGTAGATTCTCTCATGCAACATGATTGTTCAAATCCTGTACTCTATTTTGATGAACTAGACAAAATTTCAGGGACACCTCATGGAGAAGAAATTGCATCTATGTTAATTCATTTGACAGATAGAACTCAGAACAGTCAATTTCATGATCGTTATTTTGCAGGAATTGATATTGATGTATCACAATGTTTATTTGTATTTTCATTCAATGATATTAATTTAGTAAATCCTATTTTACGAGACAGAATGCAGGTTATACATTGTGGAGGTTATTCAGAAATTGAAAAGCAAGTAATCTTAAAAGAATATGTATGGCCTAGTATCTTAAAAAATCTAAAATTCTCTCCTGAAGATATTTTGCTTGGTGAATCGTACAAATTTATGGTTCGTGAATTTTCAGCAAAAGAACAGGGAATTAGAACATTAATTCGATGTGCAGAGACTATACTTACTCGTCTGAACATCTTGAGAATTGCAGATGAAGAAACAACATCTGAATATAAATTTTATATTCCTGTTGAATTTCCATTAGTATTAACAGATTCGATAATTAAAACATTAATGTCTGGAGTAGAATATCGGGAATCAGAACCATGGAAAGCAATGTATACTTAGCATTCTGTATCACCAATTTTACTCTTTGGATAGGGAGGAACTGCTACAAGTGGATCGAAGGGACATGCTGCATTGCCTATTCTATAATCAAGTAAGAGCTGAGTACTTTGTTTAACAGATGGACGTATAGTCGTATTTGCAGGTGTAAACTCTTTTAACGTATTAAAAATCTGTTTACGTTTTAAAAATTGTGTCCAATTTGATGCATCTCCCTGTATTACTTTAAGCTTACCAATAGGACCTTGTGAACTCATTTATTGTATTGTACCTAAATTTAATACAAGAGGGCCTAATCCTGGAATATAACTTTCATCTAAAAATCCACCGGTTGTTCCATCTAAAACAGATAGTGGAACTGGTAGACCAGTTGGATTAACAATAGATAGAGGACATATATTAGGAATCAAGAAAGATGTTTGAAATCTTAGTGCATTCATATTTGCTCCAATAGAATTTGTTATTTTTCTATTTTTTGAAGAACCAACTGCAAGGCGATATGCTCCATAATCCGATTGTAATTGTGTATGTTGTCCCGCAGTAGGAATGATATTATACACGGCTCCTGGAGGAGTGGCAGAGAAAGAACTCCTCATTTTATATAATGGAAGCTGTATTGTATTTTTTATTATGTGTTGTAGTCTATTATTTCATACGTGTATATCTGTTAAAAGAACATCTTACCTTACAAGAAGTGTCCACTGAGTATAAACAATTAGATAAGAAAATTGATTCGTTACAAGATGAATATAAGGCATTACAACAAAAAATTGAGTCTCAAGAAGCCACAATGAATAAAGCATCATCGCAAGCTTCTGCATTAACATCATCACTTTCTGCTGCGATTAGGTAACCACCATTTAGTATCTTGATACGGCGGAAGAATTCCAATTGATGATGTTTCAACAGGTGCTATTTGTGCTAACCCAGAAACATCTGATGGTGTTAATAAGGTCGGATAATATTGGAGATATCCGACTTTTCCAGAAAATCCGCCACCTGGAGTAATAAGAAGTTTCGCTGAATTCTGTTTAGGAAGTTGATTCATTGTGTGGTATGTATGCAATGTTCCGTTAATATATACACTTACAGCAGTTTGATCAACAACAATAGCAAAATGTATCCACTTCTGTGCTGTCAAGTTAGAAATGGGGACTATTTCCTGTGATCCAAACGTATCAACATAGATCAAAAAAGTATTCGTATTCGCGTCCAACACAAGAGCAGGACAAGCTACTGAAAGATCGGGAGTACCTTTTACAAATGCAATTTTCTTTTCACCATATCTATACGTATAATCATCTACAAAAATCCACCCAGCATAAGCAAATGATAATCCATCAGGTTGATTTTTAGATAGGGGAATATCCCCAGAATATGTCATATCTTTTTTAGCATCGTGAGATGTTGCAATTATAGATGTTGTCCCAGAAGATGTACTAGATGAAAAATATTTTACAGCGCCGTATACTATTCCTGCTATAAAAAGAGTTACGAGTATTGATACAATGTAATCTTCCATTATACTTTACGAAAAAAAATCTTTTCAGATTTACTAGTAGCGCATCTTAATCTGCCATGGCTGAAATGTATCTGTAGGTGACATGTTCAATGCCTCCCGCGTTACATTACATCCATGATCCTGTAGATGGACAATAATCTTGTCTACAAGGTCGTTAGGAACGTCTGGTTTAAGAACATCCTGACACATTTGCATGAGCCGAGCATCTGCAGAGAAGTACCTATGCACAACATCCGCATTTACTCTGATTCTCAGCGCTTTTCCCTGAGGCAAGTTTAGGATTTGTATCCTATACAAAGGCCCCGGTCCATAATATGGTCCAGAATACGTCTGTGGAACATCAAAATGTTCAACATCCTCATCATAGACACTATCACTACACTTCACAGGCTCCTCAGCTTTTTTGAAGACTAAGAAATCTAGTGGTGGTGGTGGATAGTGTTTAGGTTCTTTTGCAAGCACTTCCTCGAGCGCCGATACCACAATATGTGGTGCTACACCAATCCGTGGTGTGAGTGTTACATTCTCCGAAACGTATTTTTGAGCAATAGCAGAAACTGCCTCCTCAAAGGAGAAGGTCTCGCCAGCCTGTTGCTCACGAGTTTTCTGTGCAATTGCAATAATACGCTCTTCCAAATCCTCTGTATAAGGATGGTCACGAAGCCCCACACGCCGAATCAATTCAATCGTTTGGGCTGAAACACTCTCCATGTTTTCTGGGTTTAGTGTATATAAGGGTTACATAGGATAATTCCGTTTTTACATCAACGACATTAATAAAGGAATGATCATATCGTTTGATGTTGGATTACGTAATCTAGCGTATTGTATTCTAGATGGAACAGGAAAACAAAATGTTCGTATTTTACACTGGGGATTGATTGATGTTATGGCCGAATCATCAGGACATGGAAACACACACTGTTATAAATGCAAGAATCCAGGTTCATGGATTCAAGGGGAGAAGTACGCGTGCACGCGCCACAAAACATCCGGGAAAGCATATACGAAGACTTCACTCATGAAGAAAACATTGGATCAGCTAAAGAAGGAAGCAACACACCTAGGAATACAGGGAACAACGAAAAAAGAACTAGTCGATTGTTTATACTTACATTACTCTGCCTCTGTTTGGAAACGATGTATCAAGTCTTGTAAACAAGGATCTGTTGTTGATCTAGCTCCTTCTATAGCATCATCATTAACAGCTCGTACGTCATTATGGACAGGAGCTACTCAGGTTGTATTTGAACAGCAACCAGATAAACGTATGATGGCCGTTCAAGCTATGATGCATATGTGGTTCGTTTGTCACGGATACAAAGTAAAAGGTGTTTCAGCAGTACATAAACTGACAAATATGGTTAGTGTGGATGATCATACAAAAACATACAAAGGACGAAAAAAAACAGGAATCATTCATGCTTCTACATTGTGTCCTCCAGAATGGCGTGAATATTTATTGAAACATCCTAAGAAAGATGATTTAGCAGATTGTTTTTTACAAGGATTATGGGTTATGGAAAATAAAAAAGGATAGACGCGTTAAAGTTTATAGAAGCACAGCAGTCCTAAAGAACAAATGGAAGTTGTTGGTCTTGATTTTTTAACGAACCCCGCAATTACAGAAAAAAGCGAAGTTGTAAATCTAGATACATTTGATTTACCAACTTCTGAGCCACCTAAATTTTCTCCTCAACTAGATTTTTCAGGTCCTGCAGAAACTTGGAATGGTGTTGAAAATTTAAATGCACAAGAATCATTTATTCATCGCCCAATACCTAGAATGTCAGATGAACATTCTCAACGTAAGAAATATGAAATCTTAAGAAAGTTTGATCGTCTTTCAAAAATGGGTGTTCCATTACGTAAGAGATTCACGATGGATTCTACTCTTGAAGAAATGGAGATGGAACTTGAGTTTATCCGCAAAGAAAAAGATATGGATCGTACAGTCCAACAATTCTCTGAATGGTTTGTTACTGGCATGGGTGGCCTTGAATGGTCATCTAAAAATGTTGGATTAGTCAAAGCATTTGGTCTTAAACTAGATGGTCTTTCTGAAGCTGCACAAATGAAAGTTGGTGATATGGAAGAGGATTTTGAAGAGTTGTATGATTTGTATGGTGATAAACTACGTATGCATCCTTTAGTTCGTATTCCAATCAGAACGTGTATGATGGTCTACATGGTTCACTTAACAAATGAAATGGTACATAAGTCTCCTATTCCTAATATTGATACAATCTTAAAAACTAATCCAGATATTGCTCGTCAATTAGCTACTGCTGCAATGCAATCACAAGGACAAGCACAACGTCAACCACCTCAACAATCTATGAGTTCAGATCCGTTGAATGGACTTCAGAATTTTATGAGTTCTATGATTCCTCCTCAAGTACAACGGCCTCAAACGATTAAATCTCCTGTAAAGATTTCTAAACCTAATCCTCAACCTCCTCAAGCTGCAGTTCGGACAGAAATGAAAGCTCCTACTATTCCTCCAAATATTTCCGATCTTCTGAAATCGGTAGGAGTTCCTGAAGAGAAAAAGGTTGTTCTAACTCCAGCAAAGAAAGGTGGTTCTACAGGAAAAAACTCAGTAAGTATTAAGCTTTAAAAAAGGGTTCCCCCCTACATGTCAAATGGCATCAGAGACATCATACTATCCAGAATGATATCTAGGTCCTTACCTCTCTCTTTGATGTACAAATGTTGTGCAATTTTCTCTGCAGTGTCAAAGCCAAGAAATGTGTAATAGTGACGAACTGTCACTATTGGCAAATCATTTGCTTTACTCCACGCAATCAATGCTTTGCTGTATGCAGCATCACACACAGCAGCGTTATCCAACATTGCCCTGCGATACTCTCGTCCTTTTGCTGACTCAGCTTGATCTTTTGCCACCACAAAGAGTGCAGCACATCGTTTCACTTCGTCTTCTTCCATCGTGTTCGTGTAATTCTTTTCTATAAATTTATAGTCCGTTTTAACAAATGTTTCATCCTTCACAAATACATCGTGTAAAAAATCAAATTGTCAGCGATTTATCATCAATTGAAGTATTAGGGTCTGTAAAAATATACTTATGTTGGTATGATGAATTTTTAGTTCCACAATCTGAATACAAAGGTGATTACCCTTGCTGTGAAAAATCTGTGTCGTTACAAGAATTAATTCAACTAATACGAAAAGTAATGATGAAACAATGTATTATTCGTCATAATGTGTTGATGGATCCAATTCCTGTATATTTGTCTTCTCAAGCACAATCTCAATCTCCTTTAGAAAAATATATTGAAGTATGCTTAGTATACTAAATCAAAAATGTATGCCTACATCTTTGTCGAATACTATAAGACCGCTAAATCTTATACTATTCTTTCCTGATTCAATTAACGAATCATAATACGTGTATAACGCTCCCTCTACTTCGTTATATACTGTTCTCTCCAGTCTCGGGTTTTGATGTGTTACCAACACAGAATGTATGCTCCTCCTTCGCTACATTCATAGAGCTATCCTCTCTCCTCGTTTAAGGTACGTTAAACCTATATACTGCCCCGTTCTTCCGCAATATATTGTAGATCACACATGCGTTAAGTTCTCATGCTCAACATTCTGATCTTCCTATGATTTTCTGAGATGAAATCAATTCCGTGAGTTACTCGATTAAATTCTCACCATTTAAGTTTATATGATTTTTTTCGAAACCATATATACTGTATTTAATGAGAACTTGTTCAAGTTTCCCAAACATCGTAGTTCTATACAAAAAGATTCCGTTTTCTGAAAAAAAGCGTGTGGGTTATTCAACTAGAAGTGCGTTTAGATTCTCGAGTTGTATAGTAAGCCGAAGCTCTTCATAAGTCATACTGTCTAGTTCATCTGAAAGAAGATCTCTCTTGATGTAACATCTTTTTAGTACTGCTGCAATTTGTCCAGTTGGATCATATGGCTTGGTACGCAATTGACGGATAACATTTTCTATACGTTCAAGAGCCACCGTCTTCTTCTGCATAGCACTTACCAGTATAGCAAGATCACTATGAGTAGTAGATGCCTTCTGATAAATATCAGCAACTTGATAATACTTTTGCATACGTTTAAGATCTTCAGATCTTGACTCGTGCACAAGTGCCTTTGTCTTTTCTAGAAGAGCAGTAAACGGTTCCATCTGCTTTTTTGTAGAATTTTTTGTCCTACAAAAAAACATTCCGTTTTGAATAGTCCATACGGGGTTTGCACCCGTGACCCTCCGTTAATAAGACGGATGCTCTACTACTGAGCTAATGGACCACTTATAGTAAGTTTCATCTGTGTAAATAGGGATACACAAGAGCCAAGGCTACTACACTTAAAACAGCAATATCTACCCAGCGTACAATTTTCTGATATTTCACAGGTAATTCAGAAAACTGTTTTTGATATTCGGGTGGTTTAGCCCATCCCCACATCCATCCTAAAAGAGTAGGTTTTAATTGATCATTACAATCAAATAAAACATCATACCATGCAAGAAGAACATATGCAGAACATGCTAATAAAAATGCCGAAACTGCTCGATGAGAAAATGCTGTTGGATGTGGTAGCCAATATACAACTAATACAAATGCTGAAAATACTAAACATTTAGGATTTAGGTATAGGGGTGTTCCAAATAAACCTCCGCCCATTTATTACACTAATAGGTTTTCTTTTATTTGCTACAAATGGTGGAAAGTTCAAGTTAAGTTCTGGTTTATTTGGTAAATTTCGCATATCTAAAGCAGAAGGAACTGGTTCAACATTTTCAATACGTTTATCGACATATTTTTTATGAATAAATGTACATTCAAACACATTTGGAATTTGACTACTTTTGAAGTATCGTGTACCGCAACAATTATTTCCATGAAAATGTATTAACACATGATTTGAAAATTTATTCAATATATCTTCATTAAACGGATAATGAAATTCTATTACAATTTGACTAATTTTATCCAGTTGTTCTTGACGTAAACTCTTTAACCAAGCAAATTCATGTCCTTCAATATCCATCTTTACAAAAATAGTATCGTTAGAATCTAGTAAATCATGTAAATTTGTTGTAGTACTATCATTTTTAGCTCCAATATTTTTCTTGGTAAACTGAATGGATGATTCTTTAGGTAAAGCATTAATTGTTCCGTCAAATGCATAGCATGGTGTTTGATACCGTTGATTAAAATCTTCTTCAAATGAAATATCATTCGAAATTCCTCCAGAAATCAGACATGAATATGTAATATCTGGAATATTCGCAATAACGTAACCTCCATCGTAATCTTTTCCAATCCTTATTTTTGGATAAGGAGATGTATATACCGTAAGATCAGCTGGGTTCATTTATACTATTTGGTATAAATAATATACGAAAGTGCATACGTTGCAAGAAATCCAAGAAAAGATGTTACCTGAATACTCTGCGTTTCAAGATAGTACTGACCTAAAATACTAGATGTAACCATTAATCCATCAGCAATAAGAATACGATAACTTCCTTCAGAAGCATATCTCTTAAATAAATCAATAACTCCATTTTGACCTTCAGGTACTTTTTGGATTATCAAGACATAAAACAGAAGATCATGCACAAGTTGAAGTATTAATCCTAGTAAAATAAGTTCAAGAATACTTGCTTCCGGATATAAAAAGTTGGCTAACATGATTACAAGGATAATGATGAGACAATCAGAAAGAACAGCTACAGGGCCAAATTTAGCGTACCATTCACGAATTGTTGTCCCAAGAAGTCCGTATACAGACAGTATAATGACAATCAAATCTACCCACAAAACAGCTACAACTATAGCAATGATATTCATTTATAAAAACGGATAGTTTTGTTTTAACTAAATCATTAGTAAATCTGTAATCATGTATACGCTTCATGAGTTCACATCCATTCGCACAACGTTACGTCTTGCAAAGGATAAGGGGAAATACCTCGAATCCTTTGGAATTCCATTGCTTGCTGGTACGTTTGTTTTACATGACAAGAGTGACAAGTTTGAGGAATCATTCACAGAATGGAAAGATAAGGAAATAAGTGGGTATAAGACACAGCTGGATAAAGAGTATTTCGCAAAGCTCCAAGTTGAGCTAGGTGAACATACAAAGAAGAAAGCTGATCTGGACGCCAGAATAGAATCAAATAGGAAGCGTCGTCGTGAGTACGAGTAAAGGATTATTCCTTTTTTTCATCTGCAAATAAGGGAGGACCGGGATCTTGCATTGCTCCAAAGCTAGTTATAGCACCTACAGACATATTTGTCATTCCTTCACGCGATTGTTCACCTTTTCCACGAAATAAGCCAGTAGCCAAAATTACAAATCCAGCAGTTAAAATTAAGGACGTTACAACATCTTTTGTTCCGACAAAACATACAGCAAAAATACAGATACGACGTAACAAAATATTTTCAGAATATTCTTTTTCATCTGTAGAAAATTCATGAACAATATATCTCGATCCTACATTTAACAATAACAGCATTATACCTGCAAAAAATGTATTCTCATTTAATATTCCAACGGCATCGTGAAGATGGCGTAATACCATTTATTTATCACACACTAATTTAATAGGATTCAAAGGTGCTGAAATGTTCTTCTTTCTTTTCAGGTGAAGCAGGTTTAGGAAGAGTAGATGGTAGTGGAGGTTTAGTCACATCTTTTCCTTGCATAGCCATGATTTTTCCTGCTAATCCTTTAATATCAGGTTCAGGAGCACCTGACTTAGGTTGTTCTTTCGTTTCCTCTTTTTTAACCTTTTCTTCAAAATATTCTAAGGTTGGATTAGAACTTAAAATGTATGCAATTCCTACAAACATTGCGGCTAAGTGAGATACTTGAATAGCTACAACAAGAATTAGAAGAAGAGCTGCACCATGCCCCCAAGGTGTACTTAATATATATTGAACAAACACGGGTGGAGGATGAGTAAAGAAAGCGACATATGCAATATGTCCTACTAAGAAAACCATTTCTGACGGAGATATCTTCATTTGTCTAAGCTCCGGAAATTTTTATCGTCTTCAAGACAAGTGATATGCAATATTCAAATTTAGAGGATGTTTGGGGAGCATTCCCTAAAAAAAGTCATTCAATGACTGCAAAATCTCAATCTCGTGAAGAAAAACGAGATCCTGTAAAAGAAGCTCGCATTTTTCCAACCCCTCAGCATCGAACTGCCCATGCAGTACAAACTCATAAAAAAAGAATTGATGACTTATCTGGGTCATTACCTATTGTAGAAGATGAATCTGAAGATAACTGGAAACCCGAAGTTGTTCCACACAAAGAACATTTTACATTGTCAAAAAAGGAACCTGCACAACTGTACAAACCTACCAATTGGGGGACTGAGTTCCCATATTCCCCTCAAGAGTTTCAAGCATCAGCACACGACTTAAAACTTGAAAAAATTATGAGAATGATTCAGGAATCTCATTCGGGAAAAGAAACACCAGCAACACAAGATATGCTACTGTACATTTTTACAGGAATCTTTTTCTTGTTTACCTTTGATACATTTGTACATCTAGGAAAGCGTATGAAGTAAAAAAAGTACCCAGTTAGGGTTTTACACTTTTATCTGATTTCTCTACAGAATACACAACTTTACGTAGTCCATATTCGCGCATACATTTCTCTAAGAAGAGTTGACAATCACAACATGGTTTTGAATCTCTCAAATCACCTTGTGCATTATATCGATAGACATAAAGCACCGCATCTTTCAGTTGTGACAAATCGCCAAGATTTTTCACAACTGACTTTTCTGCATGCATAGTTTGATCTGAAAATCCACACCCACGTGATCTGGATCCCAAAATATTATGGGATACTGCAAGAATTTTGTTTCTCTTTGTAATCATTGCCTGATGGAAATGTTGAACATTACTCGGAAGTACGCGCGGCCTTCGATTTTGAATCATTGTGCTGTATTTTTTCTACACTATGAAATTCAACAGATAAAATTCGTTTTACGATCTGCTTCCAAGTCGAGTTTCCATACTTGAAAATTGATCAAACGAATTCTCCATAGTTTCAATTTCTAATGTTAATCCATACTCTTGAGGAAGTGAATTATTGTCATCTGGCCAATAAATATAGTCACGGGGAGGTTGAGTATGTAAGCGAGTACTTAGTTTTAACCGGTCTAGTCGTCCTAAAGCAGGATAGTATCGCTGTACAATATGTTGAGAAGAACTTTCATTATAGAATAGTGGTTTTGTAGAATCTTCAACTTGAAATTTAGCAAAGACAGAATCGATATATGCTGAACGATCAGCACCTTTAGCAGTTTCATCTGAACGATTTAATCCTTCAATTTCTAAAAAGAAATAGAGAGGAGTTCCAGTAATTGTACCACCTGGCACTCCACCAGTATTTGTAAGAGCATTAGTTAAACTAGGAAATTCTGCAGATTGAACATTAATTGAAACGACACGTTCATACACGCGAGGAAGATATACTACTATGGAACCATTATACGCAAATAAAGTTTTATCTCGATCGCCAGAATCGATGTATAGAGTGCGTTTTACCGTTGTTAACTTTGGTTGTGGAGAAGATTGAGAAACTAGAGTTCCAGAATAATCGTAAACCTTATTCATTTATGTTTTCTTCATAGAATAAAGTAATCCGACACACGCGCCAGCTGCTAATTGTGCTCCAACAAGATATAGAGCATTTTGCTGAGAAACCTTACCAACCATCCATTTAAATAGTGTAACTGCAGGATTTAAATCAGAACCAAGTGTAGTTGCTACAGCAAAGGCTGCAACGATATACACAGGTGTTTTTGCGAATGCCACTGCTGAAATTAATAAGAGAGTTCCAACAAATTCAGAAACGTACATTTATTACATAGATATAAAATAATGAAATTTCTGTTAGTTAAAGCTATATTGGGATTCGGTGATCGTTTAGAATATCTTGCTATGTGTGTAGAGTATGCTCAAAAATTTAAGTTAAAGCTTCTTATTGACTGGTCTGATCCGGTATGGGGAGATTCTTTCTATTCATATTTTAAACTTGACATCCCAACATTCGCTTTATCAGATATTACAGATGATATGACTGTTTATCCAGAATATTGGAAAGGACGTTTGGACAAACAAATGACGAAAGAAATGGATAGAACCCCTTTAGAGTTAAATCGATTAATTTCACAAACATATTCTGCAGATGTTATTGTAGCAGCATCGTATGGATTCAGGACATTATATACTGACTATCGATTTTTTTCATCAATATGTAGTGTTATTGATCCTCGCATTATTACAGCAGTTAAAGAACGTCAACAGAAATACTCATTAAAAGATAAATGGTGTATTCATTTACGAGGAACGGATCGCTTTAAAACATTTGAACGGAAACAACGAAGATTTCGTGAATTACTGTGTAAACTTCTACACCACGGACTACTCAATCACGGTGGTGGATGTATAGTTGTTTCAGATGATCCCGATTATGTTAAACTATGGGGTAGTCGTGTTAAAGACTCGCCGATTTTATCTACGATAATAGATTCTAAAGGACAGGGATTACATAATGCTACTTCAGAAACGCTAGGAATAACAAAAGAGGAACAAAATGTAAATTTATTAATTGATTTTTTTACTATGGCAAGTTGTAAACAAATTTTTTCTACATCAAATGATTCACGCTTTGCTAGAATGGCGGGAAAATTTAAACCATTTATTAGTCTTATGTTGTAAAATGGATCATAGAATGTATAGCTAGTAAAGAATAAAGATGCTTACACAACGAGGCTATAAAATCTTGAAACGTGAAATACCAAATGTACATCACGTTAAAGGAGTTCTCACTGTAAAACCGTATATTCCAGCTGTATTTGTTAAACCTCAATTTATAAAACCACATAAACTCTTTTCAGAAGATGATGAGTATGTATATGTTCCAAAACAGTATGGAATTGAAACATTTGGGCCGTTTATAAACACTGATCGAATAGTTCCTAAAACACACGATTCTCATTGGTTCTTTCAAGGAACATTAAGAGATGTACAACTTCCTGTTGTTAATTCATTCTTAACTCCTGAACCGCATGATGGTGTCATTTCTTTACAAACGGGTGGTGGTAAAACAATTTGTGCTCTCTATATTGCTTCTCGGCTAAAAGTACCAACAATTATTTTAGTTCATAACACGTTTCTAAAAGATCAATGGGTAGATAGAATCAAAGCATTCTTGCCTAAAGCTAGAATTGGATTTCTGCAAGGAGATACTGTAGATATTCACGACAAAGACATTATAGTAGCTATGTTACAATCATTAGCATTAAAAGACTATGGCCCAATCTTTAAACATATTGGATTTACTATTGTTGATGAATGTCATCATATTGCTTCCGATTGCTTTTCACGATCAATTCCAAAAGTAACTTCACAGTATATGTTGGGATTATCCGCAACTCCTGAACGCAAAGATCGTTTAATGCATGTAATTCATTGGCTTTTGGGTCCTTTACTCTACAAATCTAATACAGCAGATAAAGTAGATGATCATGTAAATGTTGAATATTATGAATTTGAACCTAGTGATCCAAAATTTAATGAGGTTATTCTGAATCCATCAGGAGTAATGTTTACATCACTCATGGTGAATAAAGTTGTTGCTTCGGAAGAACGAAATAAATTTCTAATTTCAATTTTGGAAGATGTTTATGCTGAACCAGAACGTAGAATTTTAGTTCTTACTGATCGTGTGGATCATACAAAAGCATTGGTTGAACAAATGAATCCAGCAATGAAAGCTGATTCAGGTATTTTAGGCCGGGATGTTAAAGCAGAACAACGCCAACAACTCATTTCTACAAAAAGAATTCTGATTGGAACCTATCAAATGTGTAAAGAAGGATTTGATGTTCCTTCATTGAACACATTGTTGATGGCAACATCTCGTCCAGATGTAGATCAAATTCTAGGTAGGATTTTGCGTGAAGAAAAGGGAGTACGAAAAGTTCATCCGTTAATCTTGGATGTCGTAGATCCTGCATTTCGGAGACAATTTCAAGAACGTCTAGTTCTCTATAAAAGTAGAAAATATCTTATTCAAAAAATGAAGATGGAGGACTGAGAAGCCAATCGCGAATTGTTTCCAAAACGCGTTGTTCTACATCTGGAGTAATATCAGAAACACGATGATAGACAAGAGGATAACCGGGTATATCTAATTGAACTCCCTTAAATGGATCAATATCATTTAATCCAGCAAAAATTCTTGATACATAGTCAAGAACTTCATTAAATGTCTTGTCAGAAACCCAAACACAGCGTGGAGATTTACCATCAACATAACGAACAATAAATCCGGGAATACCCCATCGTGAACGAATTGTTATGATATCATCTTCTTCTTTTTTTTCTGATCGTGTAAGACGAATGATTACGGGCATTTATTCTTCTTCATTGTCAAATGAGTAAATCGTTGTATAATCATTATAATCTCTGACTTCACGATCACCATAATCACCAAAATCTACTTCTAATGTATTTCCTATTACATCTACAGGTTGATCGCCATTTTCTACATAATCTCTCATAAAATTACTTTCAGGTATATCATTCATGAGTTCTGCATATTCTTCTTCAACTTTCTGTTCAAAGTCTTTTGCAAATCGTCTACGATCTTCATTCGTTACAATAAACTCAGAAATACCAATATCTACTAACATTTTTACTAATTCACGTCGTGTATCTGTCATTTCACGATATCTTGCTTTCAATTCATTCTTTTCGCGTGTACGTAATTCTTTTTCTTCTCGATCTGCTTTTTCTTTTGATTGAAGAAGCATTTTAAATACAATATCTGTCTTAATAGATTCTATCAGTGTTCGCATAGGTGTTGCTGGAATTTCAGATAATACAGAAAAAAATACCCCCTTTGCTACATCACGCATATATGATCCGGATGCGTGTTGAATTCCATCTAACGAAAGACGAAGCTGTTTCATCTTCTTTTTATCAAATGATGTTGTAGCTAAAATGTCTAGAATACGTGAACTTAACGAAAGAAATGTATAATAATCCCCCTGCAAAGATTCTGTAAACATTTTGAATTCTTTTGGAAGACCAAGGGAAACATTCTGTTCAATCTCTTTTTTCGTCAAGGTAGTAAATGATAAATGAATTGATTCTGGAATCATGTATTCAAAATCTGGACTTGGATGTATTTTTTCATCAAGTTTAATTGGTTGTTGTACAATTGTAGGAGGACGTTTAGTAATCCATCGATTCAAATATCTCCCATCACAATGTCCAAGAACTTCAACTCCTAATGTTTTTCCAGGACTAAACGACTCAGGAACAGCTGTATACGGAAATACTATCGTATTCATGTCTGCTTCTTCCACAGGTTCTTCGTAACGTTCACGAGCAAATTCTAATATAGATTTGAATTTTGATGCAAAAACTTTCAGTAAAGGAAGTGCTTCTTCACGTACTTTTTGCGGTTTCCCCTGTAGTTGTTTTGATAATTCATTCAGAGCACCGCGTGCTGGAATTTCTTCAAGCATTTTTTTGGTCATTGCAATAACTGAGTCTAAAATAGGACTATTCATTGGATCATCTGAATCTCGAGGAAATCCAGAAACTTTAAATGGTTTGTTATGTATTGAACGTTTAGGGACTAAGAAAGGTTGATGTACTTGCAATAAAATGGTTAATGCAGGAATACATAATAAACTTTCAATTCTATCTTGATCTTGCTTATTGATTTTAGATTTGGACTTTAAACTTTTTGTAATATCACGCATTAACCCTAATAAAGGAACAAGTTGTGATTCTTGCGGAAGAAGATGTAATGTAGCAAGTAATAAAAATAATCCCGCTTCACCACCATGATTAAAGTCGAATACAGTCCGTAAGGTATTTAATGAATTAGTAAAACTATCAATTGTTTTATCTGGAACATACATTTCTGAGTCTAATGATTCATATGTTGTAACCAGATGTCCTTTTTCATCATATTCATCTATAGCTACTGTAATTTCACCTGAAACTTCTTCTCCACAATATTTGCATACACGTTTACCTTGCGTTACAGATGTCCATTCTACATAAAAGTTTCTAGGATTCTCTTCTAACATTCCACGAAGTACACTCATCGTGTGTTGACATACAACAAATAATCCACGATCATAATATTGTTTATGTTGAATATCTAGATCACGCAATAAGAGTTCAATTGCATCTGCTTTATCTTGTGGACTTCTCAGCGTATCTTCAATAATCGTAACAATAACGTTTCGTAATTCGGATTGTTGAAGTGTTTCTATTGCTTCGTATCGTATGACATTTGTTTGTGAATATTCATAGAATGCATCCAATCGTGTTTTATAGTGATGTTGAATATCATGTTCAGTTGTTTCAGACCAGCCTACACGATTTCGTGTAATATCTACTGATTTTTCTTGTTGAATATGTCCAACGGTTACACACGAACCATCACCAATTTCAATACCTTCCTTATCTTTTTTCCCGTATCTGTACAGTCCGGAATTTAAAAATGAATCAAAATCAGAAGTTAAATGTTGACAAATATCTATAGTTGCTTGAGGGTGGTGAACAGGACCTTCGGGAGAACCAAGAGCTACTAATCCATGCTGACTACTTCGTGAAAGTAAGAGTCTTGGAACATAGACTCCAGAATCAATTTGTAACGATAACCAAAACCGTTCATTAAATGCAGGATACCAATCTGTGTATACTTTTGTTAATGTAGCCGAAGGAGCTTTTTCATCATGTTTAGGAAATTCAAGAGCAACAACATGTTTAGCTGCATGCTTTTGATCAGCAGATGGGAATCTTGATTTCCATAAATTCCAAGGAATCTGACTTAACTTTACGTCATACGCATTCAAATATTTTAAGCCTTCACCATACGGATCTTCTGTCCGTGGTACAGCATGTTCCATAATCGATTCAACACTTGGAAATACATCTAACAAATCGAAATCAGTTTTAAAAAATGTAGGTTTTGACGACTGTAAAAAAGGATGATCTAATGGATTCGGAATAGGGACACCACGATCTTCTAAATAATACCCTTGTATATGTATATCATCTTGTTCAGACATTGATAGATCTACTAGGATAAATGAACCATCATCTTGAAGAATCTTTTTAGATCGTGTAAATCCGGAAAGAACATGTATAGGGTGTTTTCCTTCAGTATCTACAAGACGTCCTACAGCTCGACGTCCATTTGCTGTAGATAAGAACGGTTTGGGAAGAGCGTGAATTAATCCAGAATAATAATTTGCTTGACGAATACGTGTAGCATCAAATAATGGCAAGTATTCTTTTTCTAAAGAATATGCTTTTCGTTTAAAGTCTGAATATACTGGATGAATCCAAGGAATATGTAAAGTTGTACGATGTTCTGCAATTTGATAGTCTGTATCTGTTGCAACAATTAATTTCTCATATGCTTTACGAATTCGATCACGATCATACATTAAGGATTTCAATTCAAACTTTGTCGGTTTACCACCAGAAATACTTCGTTCAAAAAAATCTCTGAGCTGTTCATCTAAGGTATAGAAGCGTAATTCTTGAGGCTTAGTAACTTCTTCAGAAAACTCTATTGTTTCTAAAATTTCATAATCTCCTTGTTCGAATGTTAGGAGGTAGTCCATTATTCTATAGCGCCTTTTCAACGATGTCCGAATATTCGTGGATTTTCTTCTGAACGTCGACGAGAACATCTTCGGGTTTTGTTTCAGAAATCCACTTCAGTGAAAGATCTTTTAGAAGAGGATGCAGAATATCATAAGATACGAATCCAGTCTTTCCTCCATGATACATCATTTCTTGAAGCAGAGCACCTTCTGTATGTCCACCTTTTTTCAAGTTTACAGAATATACATTCTTCTCTGATTCACGTGAAATATGTTCAAGTGCTTCAGAAACCCATTCATCTACAAGTTTACGGAGATGAGAATTTGCTAGTTTCATAAGTTCTTTTGATTTGATGACACCTACACTTTCTACATGAAAATCAATCCAATTTGGTCGCCCATGTTCATCTACAGAATATGATTTCTGATAATAAAAGTTATCAAATTCACGAGGATCTGAACCTTCCTTTTTTAGGAATGTTTCACGGTCTACCTTTAGACGTTCTGGATCTACATGATATTTGTACGAAGCTGTACAGACGTGTGAACCTTTATCCAGGGATAGTTTACATCCAATCTGAATTTCTTCACCTTTTCTAACTTTAATAAAGAGCATAGGGGTGTTAAGGTCACGATCTTTCATCAAAAGACTTGATGGTCCCTTTTCAATTGCAAAATCATCAGTGGTAATCAGACGATCTTTGTCAGGAATGGGAGTTACAGTCAAGGATACAGTAGCATTCTTAATTGTTTCAGCATCTGTAGGATGTACTGCAACAGGTAGAAGACTTGTACGATGTTTAATCATTTCATGAGGCATCTGGGTTGTATTTGCCAAAATTTCAATGTTAGTAAGAACGACTTGTGGTAGATAGTTTCCTACAAGAATACGTCTTAGAGCATTCACATAGGTCAATGGAAAATGCTGAAATTCAGCATCGAGAAAGAAGGGAGAATTTTTCTTGATGACGAAGGATGCCATTTTTCTTTGTCTTTGTCACGTTCTTGTTTATTTCCGTTTTTTCAGTATAATAAGCAAAATGTCTCAACCATATATCTTTTATAGTGAACGATGTCCTCATAGTAAACAAATTATGGAAACCTTGAAAGCATTGAATAAATCGTCATTATACAAATTCATTCTTGTAGAAACTCTCCCTCGCCATCAAATTCCTGAATTTTTGAAAAAGGTTCCTACTTTATATAATCCTGAATCCAAAGAAGTTATTGTTGGAAAAGATATTTTTGGATACATTGGAAAACCTACCAATTCAAGATCTGAACTTCCATCAAAGGAACAGCAACAGACGACAGGTGATATTAGTGCATGGGGGTTTGAAGGACGTAATTCATTAACCGAGGCATTTTCAGATTGGAATTCACCAACATCTCATAGTTCAGATGGAAATAGTATGTATACGTTCTTAGGTGGACCTCAAGCTTCTGGGCCTCAAGAATCTAAACCTGAGAACACATTGATTAAAGATCAATCTGATGTATCACAACGCATGAAAATAATGGAAGACCAAAGAAAAAAGGAATTTGGTGGAATCCAACGCAAATAATTATACGTTGTCAATGTTGATCTCTATAATTTGATCACCAATAACAGAAAATGTTGCTGTGTCGCCACCCATTCCTTCAAACTTCCAATAGTCTACCTCCCCTAGGTCATTAATCTCAACATAATTGAGAAAGACAGGTTCATCATAATAATAGAAGTTATCGATAAGAATCTTCCGAATCTCAGACCACTTAGCATCAATAACATTCATTTGTTCCATCAGGCTTCTCTCTTTTTTCTCGAGAAACCTGGCTAGACGTGTAGCAGAAACATCCCAGTTTCCAGCCCCATGTTTTCGTGAATTTTTGATATACTGTTTTACCAGTGCTTGTGTCTGAATAGTAGTCTGCATAGTTCTTTGATTTGATGATTAAAGAAACGAGTAAATTCGTTTTAAAGATGGGGTCTGCATGTAGGACATAGACCAGATTTATTCACTGTACCAGTCTGGCAGCCGCAAATAGAATTTACAGTTATCGTGGGAATATTTGTTCGAAGATTACTGTCTACATTAAAGCTCTCAGATTTAGATAAATACGTTCCAGTTCTTAGAGCAATTACCGCAGTAAAATCTGATGCTACATTTCGAATTCTAGATACACCTGTTGTTTTCAGATTTTTAACAGATCCGACTGAGAAATTTGTTATTACTCCCGGTGGTTTTGAAGAATCAAATATAGGAGGTGCATTCGTAGTTAAATTTGAAGCGACTCCTAAAAGTCGTTTATTACGAATCCATTCACCAGTGCTTAGCATTTATCTTTACCCATGATTCTTATTTTAATAGAGATTGTAGTATAAAATAATAATGTCTCGCAAAATTTTTCTAGATGCATTTTTTAATCAATTTTTGTCTTTTCTCAGTGAACTAAAAGAAATGTATCCTGAAGATCCAGAATTTCCTGGATTTGTTACTGCACTAACATTGATTCGGAATACCAATCCAATGTTAGCAGTAAATTACATTAAGACAGAAATTGTAGATCCTTATCAAGAAAAGATCCTAGCTCGCGATGAATCCTTCTTTATGGAACAAGATTATACGCAAAAAAATGCAGATATGAATGTGATCTATAAACTCAAAGAATATGTACGTGAAATGACTCCTGGATCAAAAGAAGTTGTTTGGCAATATATTGAATTGCTTGTGAAACTTTGTGTAAAAGTTCTAGACAACTGATCCATTTTGGAACCCATATAATTCATTTGGAGTTAATGTCTTTAATTCCACAATGGCTTTTTCCATGAGTTTAAAATTACGAAAAAGGATTTGATTGACTTCAGCAGGTGACCATTTTTCTGCAAGAGACTCTTCAAGTTCACCTTCATACACCTTATCATAAAATGATTCAATCATTTCGCGTAAAATTCGTAGAGAACATTTGCGGAAGTTAATAATCATATCAATTCTACCAGGTCTAATTAATGCCGAATCAATCCGTTCAGGAAAATTTGTAGAAATAGCAATAATTCGTCCAGACGATTCTAACGTACCATCTAATAAATTTAAGAGGAAAGATAAATCTACGGGATTTTCTTCTTCTTGAATTACATTACCAAGATCATCCATTTTTAATGGTTTCTTTTCTTGTGGTCGTTTCAATTCACGACGCAGAACTGTATCTCCCATTGCATCAATATCTTCAATGACATACATTCGTTCATTTACTGGGATTGTATATCGTTCTGTCTTACCTCCATCCATAACATGGAGTTCATCATTAAAAAATAGGTGATTCAACTGTTCCTTAGATTTAATTTCAGAAAGATGTAAATTAATGATATGGCGTTTTCCAACATTTGCAATTGCTTTCATTGTTGATGTTTTTCCACAACCAGGTGACCCATGAAACATAAAGCCCAGTGTATGTGGAATTCCTTTCTTGTCATACCAATCTTTACGTTCTAAAAAGAACTCAGTGTGATTTTTTACAGCTTCTTTTTGTTCAAAAAAAACATTTTCAAATGTACGTGAAGTTATAAATTTGTGTTTAGAAAAAATGATATGAGATGCAGGTAGTGGATTGCGAATACCAGGTTTCTTTTGATCAACCATCATATCAAAAAAGAATTTCTGTGTTCCCAATTTATTTGCCATATGACGATCATATCCTAAACAGCACGACTCAACATACTGTTGCAGATATAGATTTTCATGTTCAAAACAAAACAACTTGAATTTTAGAAGTTCAATTGTTCCATTTGTATATGAAACAGACATCAGTTGAAAATATAAATCACTATCAATTAGAATTGGTTCAAATTCGTGGGGAATATAGTCATGGTGACTAATTGACAGCAAATTTCGAATTCCAGGAAGTTTAGAGATTGAGTGGATTACTGCATCCATTCGATTTTGGAATACAGTAGTAGCTTTCTTATCATCTTTTTCACGTTCAAACGTAATAACAGCTCGTATTTGTTTATCCGGGGGAGGTTGGCGATATGAACGACGACAACACGTTATATCTCCAAGTTTCATATGAGGTAAATACGTTAGAAGTTTATCCACGAGTGAAATACCAACAAACGTTTTCAAACTTCCTGAACTTCCTAAGACTAATTGTGTTTTTAATAAATCAATGAGTTGACTATTCATTTGTCTTGAATACAAAATTAACGTTTAATACACATATCTATTGTTTGAACATTTTGTTGAAGAGGTTTTGTACGCTTTAGACGCAATGATTCCGACGCTTTGATAATAACTTCATTTGCTAATGAAACATATTTGCGAACATCTCGTAAAGGTCCTTGAATATTCATCGAAGGAAATACCGTTCGAATAGGAGGCATTTCACATGCAATTAGATCATTTTGTCCACATACATATTCACGATATTGTTTTATATCCAGAAGTCCACCAAACATTCGGAGTAAAGAACGAGGTGGTGCTGGACTTAGAACATGTTCAGAATACAAAAATCCGTAAATTTTTATTAGTAGAGAATGTCTATACCAGCGCTGCATATCAGATACAGTTGAATCTGAATATAAATGTGCTAGACAACATTCTGGTGAACAAAAGTTTCCTTCACACGTATATTGATCTTTATACGTATTATAAGATACAGGTGATTTGAATTGAAATCCATCAAATTGATGACAACACCAAAAACATGCTGTGTATTCAGAATATACTTTTTCTATAAAAATTTGTTCTAGCAAAGGTTTCAAAATAGCATTTGAAAAACGTTCCGAATCTTGATGAACAGTATTATCTAAAATCTCGGAATAAGAAGTGGTTTGTCCTACAGGTATTACTTGTTCTTCTTGTTCAGAAATTTTTAAAAAGAAAACTACTGGCGTTTCAGCTATTGGAGCAGTTTTTTTACGAGGAGGCATTTTATTTAGTAAGTCTTGATCTACGAAAATCCAAAATGGATTTACTTGTTCATAGCCATACTCTAATTATTTACGATGGATCGTTACCAAAAACATACGCATCGCGAGCACATTTATTCGCTTCCTGATACATATATCGGAAGTATTGAAAGTGCTCCCGAAGAACAGTATGTAGTTTCTGGTTCATCCTTTGTACAAAAAACAGTTCACTTTAATCCTGGATTTTATAAACTAGTAGATGAACTTCTTGTTAATGCGCACGATCATGTTGTACGTCTACAGCAAAGAAAATCTCCAAATCTTGTAAAAAATATCTGGATCTCTGCAGATTCAGACTCATTGACAATTAAAAATGATGGAGAAGGTATTGATGTTGAAAAACATCCTGTTCACGGATGGATTCCACAGATGATCTTTGGTGAACTTCTAACCTCAACAAATTATGATAAAGAAGAAAAGAAACTAGTTGGAGGTAAAAATGGCTATGGTGTAAAACTAGTCAATATCTTTGCTAAATCTCTGGAAGTTACAATTGTAGATTCTGTTCGTGAACTCAAGTACGTTCAGACTTTTCAAGATAACATGACAACTATTGGGAAACCAGTAATCACAAAAACAAAAAACAAATCATTTGTACAGCTTGTATGGACTCCCGATTTCGCAAAATTTGGCATGACATCTATTCCAGACGATATGCTACATGTTATTCAACGTCGTGTTTATGATCTAGCAATGACTGTCGGTCGTGATGTTAAAGTTTTCTGGAACTTGGATCATATTAAATTTAAAGATCTAACTGCGTATGCATCATGGTATATTCCAGAATCTAAACTAATTGTAGATACACCACAAGAACATTGGTGTATAGCTATTGCAGATTCTCCTCAAGATAAATTGATGACTGTTTCGTTTGTCAATGGAATTTGGACTCGTTCAGGAAAACATGTTGATGAAATCCTTTCTCAGATTGTATCCTTTATTGTTGGACATATTGAAACAAAGAAGAAAATCAAAGTTAAACCTGCAATGGTTCGTGATTTACTGGCTGTATTCATTAATTGTTCAGTGGAAAATCCATCATTTTCATCGCAAACAAAAGAAGTTCTAACATCTAAAGTTTCATGCAAATTGAGTCCTGAATTTCTTAAAAAACTATTGAAACTTGAACTTGTAGAAAAAGTACTAGAACAACAGGATAAAAAAGATCAAAAAGATCAAAAGAAAACAGATGGGCGCAAAGTATGTAAAGTTGTTATTCCTAAACTAGATGATGCGTCTCTCGCAGGTACTGCAAAGAGTCAACAGTGTACACTCATTCTTACAGAAGGTGATTCAGCCAAATCAATGGCTGTATCTGGACTCACACAAGAACAACGTGCTCTCTATGGAGTATTTCCTTTGCGTGGTAAACTTCTGAATGTAAAAGATACATCTGCTCGCAAAGTAGAACAGACAGAAGAAGTAGCTAATCTCAAAAAGATTTTGGGGCTAGAATCGGGTAAGAAATATGCAGATAGCAAATCCTTGCGTTATGGACGTATTCTCATTATGACAGATCAAGATTTTGATGGATCACACATTCGTGGTCTATTGATTAATTTGTTTCATGAATTGTGGCACGATTTGATTCAAATTCCTGGATTTATAACCTATATGGCAACTCCAATTGTTAAAGCATCTCGAGCATCAAAAGTTCTTTCGTTCTTCACTCAATACGAATATGAAGAGTGGAAGAAACTAAATTCAGGATGGAAAATTAAATATTATAAAGGATTGGGTACATCTACTCCTGCAGAAGCCCGTGAATATTTCAAGTCCATGAATGTGGTTAAATATATGTATTCTGGAAAGAAAGATGATCAGGCAATTGAACTAGCATTTAACAAATCTATGGCAGATCAACGTAAAGTATGGCTATCCGGTCATCTAGAATCAAATATATTGACATCAGCAACAGAAATACCATATTCTGATTTCGTAGATAAAGATTTGATTCACTTTTCAAACTATAATTTGGAACGTTCTATCCCAAATATGATGGACGGATTGAAAACATCACAGCGTAAAATCTTGTTCTCAGCATTTAAACGAAATTTAAAATCAGAAATCAGGGTAGCTCAATTTGCAGGATATGTTTCAGAACATTCAGGGTATCATCACGGCGAAGCTTCCTTGAATGATACTATTGTAGGTATGGCTCAAGATTTTGTTGGATCAAATAATTTGCCATGGTTTGTTCCACAAGGACAATTTGGTACACGTCTACAAGGTGGTAAAGATTCAGCATCACCACGTTATATTCATACCTTTCTACAACCTTATGTTTCCAAATTGATTCCTCAAGAAGATCATGGGTGTCTTGAGTATCGTGAAGACGATGGTCTTCCTGTAGAACCGTATTGGTATGCTCCAGTCATTCCAATGCTTCTCGTAAACGGAGCAAGGGGTATTGGTACGGGATATTCTACGTTTATTCCTCCATGCAATCCAGCTCTTCTTGTAGCTGGTCTAAAATCTTGGCTAGAAAAGAAATCTAGCCTCGAAGATGTAAATTTGCAACCTTGGTATGCTGGATTCAAAGGAACTGTACATGATTTGACTGTTTCTGGTTCTTGGACTGTAAAGGGAGACACGATGGAAATTACAGAACTACCTATAGAAACATGGACATCAGATTACAAAGAATGGCTAGATCAGCAAGAAGAACTTGGTGTAATCTCTAGTTATACAAATGTATCAACAGATACTCATGTTTGTTTCAAAGTTAAGATGACATCAAATCCTGAACATCGCAAAATTCTAGAGAAATCACTGTCATATAAACTGAAACTGACAAATATGCACGCATTTAATTCAAAGTGCCAAATTCAAAAATATGACTCATATACAGAAATTTTGAAAGAGTTTGCTGGTGTTCGTCTAGAATTGTATGCTAAACGTAAACTTCATCAACTAGAACAGATGAAAGCAAAACTACCGTACCATGAAAATGTAGTACGATTTATTACGCAACAATGCTTTGATATGCCAATTCCTGATTTGAAACGTAAACCTCAAGAAGAATGTTGTCGTCTTCTTGAAGAACAAAAGTTTGTTCGAATTAAGGATGCCTATGATTATTTGCTAGATCTTCCTTTTCGTAGCTTGACAAAACAAACAGCAGAAAAACACCATGATGCACTAGAAGAATTGAGAGCATCAATTAAGACACTTGAATCATTGAGTCCTGAAGAACTGTGGTTGTCTGACTTAGAGTTATTTGAAAAGACTAAGTAAATGGAGAAAACATATTTGGAAATTTTAGCAGAACAAGATACTGAAGCTAGAACAGAATATGTGAATCCTAAAGATCTTCTTGTTGAACATAATGTATTTGAGCAAGAAGTTAATGGTGATGATCATCACGAAGATGAACTTGAAGATCAACATGATTTTCAAACATTTGGAGGATCGCATCAAGTTGCTTCGCAATTAGGAGCATTACATAGTACACAACCAAAACATACTACTGCAGTTGAATATTCAAAAAATGTACAAGTTCATGTAATAAGTGTAGATTCACGATTTCGAACAAATCGTCAAGATTTCAATCACAATTTTTTGTATAAGATGGATACTCAAATAAAAAACGTAGTTTCTGTTCGCGCTTCTTCAATGGAAATACCAAATACATGGTATACATTTTCTACATATCGCGGAAACACAACCTTTATTCTACATGCATTTACTGAGCAAACATTTCTGATAACAATACCAGAAGGAAATTATTCATTAGATACTTCTGCAGGGAATTGTTTACAAACAACACTTGCTAGAGTATTAAATACTGCTCTTCCATCTTATGCATTCACTGTAGTACTAGATTCAATTTCAGGATTACTAACTATTTCTGCACTTACTAATTTTAGTCTTGATTTTACAAACGGTATTTTCTCCGGAAGAATAGACGATTGGGGATTAGGCTATAACTTAGGGTTTAGAAATGAAAATTTTCCTATAGCAAGTCCTATAGTACGTCAAACTAAGTTTTCTAGAACCCAAACAGCATCAGCTTTACCAGATATTACCGGTTCAAATTATATTTTTTTATCCTTAAATCCCGATTGGAGAGTTGTAGAACATAATCATCCAGATCATTCTAATTTAGCAGCATTCGCAAAAATTGTTGTAGATGTCAAAAAAAATGAGATAATCTATGATAATACATCAAATTTGATTACAAAAGAGTATACATTAAAACAACCTACAAATATAAGTTCATTCAACATTTCATTGTATGATGAATATGGACAATATATTCTTTTACGAGGTGGTGAAGTTTCATTAACCTTAGAAGTTACTGAAGTTCGAGATTCTGCTTTATATGAATCTTTGCGCAAATAATATGTGTATATGTATGTAAATAAATGGACTTTGTTAAACCTGAATCTGTGGAGAATAAGTATAATTTAACATCAACGTCACAACAGTACCCTGCTCCTAAAAACTCTGGTCGTGTTCCTGATATCCGAACAAGAGATGCTACTCCTTCGTTACACCTATATGATCAGAAATCACCTGCATTATATAACGATGTTCGTAAAGAATTAGTGGGTCATCAACATACTGCTACTCCACTGAATACTACCTTTTTTAGTAATACAAATATTGAACATCTTCAACAGCGTATTCAAGATCAAGTGTTTATGATGTCTGGAAATAAGCATAGAATTGATCGTCAATCTGACGATGATCTAAAATTAATTATGCGTTCATACTATATGATGTTTGGTAAAAATAATCCAGATAATGTATCGGGTGATTTAGCAGATTTGAATGCTCGTGTAGTAGGATATGCATCCGCAAAAATTTATTCTGAACTTGATTTTTATTTATTTTACTTAAATGATATCCAAGATTTTGCTCCGCCTATTGCAAATCCTACGAATGTTAATGTGTATGGCTCTCGTACGGGTGAGCTTAAGTCGTTTTTTTAGATTTTCACACTATGATAGTTTATCATATAAATGAATACTGATTCAAGAGAATATCATATTCTTGAGAATGCTACTCATTTGATTAAGAACGTCCAAGGTCTAACGTGTGAAATTGGTGTAAGAGAAGGTGGAGGAACTAAAGTAATCTTGGATACTCTTAAACATTCTGGTCAGAAAAAAACACATATAGCAATAGATCCATTTGGAAATATTGAATACGCCCATTGGGAAACTAAATGTGAAAAACTAGATTACACAAATACAATGAAAAATCGCATGCTAAAAAATCTCTATGCATATTGTGAGAACACTGGAATGGAAGTTCTATTTTTTCCGCTAGAAGATACTGAATTTTTTAAGCGTTATTCGGATGGTGTTCCACTCTATAATGAATGTAAGGAAATTGTGAATACGTATTCACTTGTTTTCTTTGATGGTCCACATACATCTAAAATTATTAAAGAAGAGTTTGATTTTTTCAAAGATAAAATTCCCAGTGGAGGAATGGTTGTATTCGATGATATTGATCAATATCCGCATATGAATACTCTTGATCAATACATTCAATCAAAAAACTTCCAAATGGTTGAAAGGGGTTCATGTAAAATAAGTTATATAAAGCTATAACGTACTGAAATATCTCTTCGTTGTTCTTGTGTCATTCGATCATATTGATGAACTACAAACGATACTTCTCGTTGAATATTAACAATTTTATGATCGACAACTTCTTTATGTCCATATCCTACTGTATTTACGAGATTATCCGTATTGCTAGAAAATATGATATCTAAACTAAGAGGATTTTCATAACAAATATAATTATGTGGTCCTTGATCGGCAGGATAATTAACCCACCTTGGATTTAACATAATATCTGCCATTGCATTCAAATATTTTAATGTAGCTTGTTTTGAAACCAACACAGTTCCTGAACAGATAACTGTGTTGTGTTGAATAGCTAGAGGTTTCTGAAGAACTCGTTCAACATCACGAATCCATTGCGAATTAAATCGACAGTTTCCAATTGTTTGTTCTTCTTCAAAAGCGTACAAATCTCCTTTCCTATGAATCAGTAAAAACTCTTCAATATTACGTTGAAATAAGACATCTCGAGAATCGCAAATAAAGAGATAGTCATAGTCTAAGTCTTTTTCTAGAAATTCTGCCATAAATTTAAATCGTGATGATTGCATATGTGTTTTAAAGCGTGAAAGATCACAACAAATGGCAACAACATTCGGATATTCACCTTTAAGTTTTTCTAGAATTGGAAGATCTCTTTCTTGACAAAAAATATAACACGATCCTGAAAATCCTGTATCATATAATGATCCAACAAATCGTTGAAAAATCGAGTAAGTATATCCAGTACACAATGTCATAACATGAATCTTCATTTATCTTGTATAGAAAACATGGTTTAAGTTGTTTCTTTAGACATTCGAGAAGATTTGGCAAGATACTTTGCTTTTTGTTCTGGAGTAACTCCTGAACCAAATAACATCGCCATATGATATCCAGCAGATCCACCAGTCATTTGAATTCCATATCCACCAACATCTAGTGTAAATGGTGCTTTTAAGGTATTTAAATGATTAAATGGCCCTATTGTATCCTGCGGATTCCCCCATGCTGGTAAAATCCAATCTGAACATCCAACCTGTTGGTATACTGCAGGAGTACGGACTATTCCACGACGAGTAATATCGAATCGTGTAGATGCTGGACTAACTAATAGTGAAACAGTAAGTGGATTACTTTGGACAGGATCACATGGCTCTTTCGCATAAAATGTCTCGCTATCTCCAATATCCCACCATTCATTACACGCAGGATTGACCAACAGTTCAAATACTTCATGACATACAACTTCGGCTACAGTAGGTATCGTTGGATCAGGTGAATACAATATCTCTCCTCCTTCGGAAAGAACTTTATCAACAAAACATGTTCCATATGGACTATTTGAAGAAAAACCATGATACCCTAAAACATTTTCAATATAGGCACTATCTAACAAAAAGATCTTTCTTGGAATAGTTGTTGTTTTTCCTTTGCCAACATATCTCGCTAGTGTTGCACTAACATTCCAATCTTTACAAAATTTAGGAAGTAAGGTATTTAGTGCTCTTACAATCTGTGAACCTTGTATATCTGAAACAGTCAAAGATGAATTAACTATAGCTATACTCATTTATTTAACCCACATATAATATGCATTTAATACGTTATCTTTGAAAATTAGAAAAATTTGTTAAAAAAGGTTGAGGTTCTTTAGGACCTGGGGGAAATTCTGCAAAGGATGTATACGTATCTTGAAAAATTCCTGATTTACCTGGCACTTGTATTGCTTCCGGACCATATACTTCAGGATATGTGGAGGATGTATCTTTAGCATCTTTTTGTTTAGCAGCTTCGACGTCTTTCTCTTCTTCAACTGGAATACGAGGACCTTTTAATTGATTCGTTTTAAGGGGCGCCTCCTTAGATTTAGCCATATTCCATGATTTAGGATTTGAAGCGTGGAACTCTAATTTCTTTTGTACATCTGCATTTGTCATAAATTCACGAGGATGCCATGAAAATACAATAACTAAAGCAATTAATCCTAAGAGTGGCCACCACATTTGTATTGTATTAAAACGAATAGTTTTAAACATTGGATACTTCCAGAGAAAGGAATGTTCTCACTTTTGGATAAAACACCAAATGATAACACGTATCTTGCAATTGGATCAGCTCCTCATACATCACTAGAAAAGTATACAGATAAAATGAATCAACTTTATCCTCTCTTTATTCGTGAACTTGGAGGACAGTGGACAATGATACACATTGATCCTGAATTTGAACGACCTGAACAGCAAGAGTTTGCCGATTCATATTTCAAAAGTATGGGATTTGTTAAGCAAGGACAATATAGATATCGCAGTTCTACTGTTGATACTATTTTGATTCCTGAACATATCACTGATGAACAGCGTGCAAGACTATTAACAAGTATGACACTAAAGATCAGTGAAGTAGGTAAGAAACTTATAGTCCAGGAATATACTGGCCATGAACTTCTTCCTCTCTTTGATAAAGTAGTTAAGAGTCTTTCTTCTGAACAAGTTGGTCGACTAAATCATACTATTCTTTGGGATATTACTTATGGAAATGATTGTTCATGTATGACAGATATGACTCTGTTCAAACCAATACAAACACATGCTGGGTTCTTTACTCCAGCATGTATGACAGAATCGGAACTTATTTCACACATTGGAAAAGATCCACGAATTGATCAACTAATTTCTACACGATTCAAAAAAGAGTATCGTCGTCTTATTGATGTTCATCATGTGAACTATCGTCGACGTGTAAAAGGTCTAACAAATTATATTACAGCTCAGGAATATGGCAATGATGCCACACCTGAAGAAATCATGAAGGTTTTCTCAGATCAAATGTTTCCTGTACTTCATATACTGAAACATGTGACACACATTTCAGATGAGAAATCTGCTCAACAAGTTGATATGATGATGAATTATCATGCATACGATGTGTACAAATGGTATTCATTTATGTGTGGAGTCTATACCTAATATAGTGTAGTTTTTTTACAATACTTATTTAGTATTTACTGGCTCATATTCAGATTTGTATACTGATGTTGCTGCAGCTTCAGAAGCTTGTACACCTTTCCACTTTAATGACATGGGATCGTATTGAGCTTGTTGTTTAGGATGTTTAGCTTTCCATTCAATAAATCCAGTAGATACAGTATTTCCTTCTGTTGTTGGAAAATCTTTTGTATCTTGTGGAATTTTAGTTTTACCAAGAGCAGTTAAATACCCATTCCAATTCTTTTCCATTTGTATTTATACTAATAAATGAAAGACGTTCGGAAAATTTTGTCTCAGCCAAATGTGATTGTATTTTTTCATATGACAGGATGTCCATATTGCGTTCGTACTCAACCATTTTGGAATCAATTAAAGAAAACCAAATTGGGTAAGAAATATACATTTGCTGAAGTTGAAAGTGCCGAATTACCTGCAGATCTACGTGAACAAAAAGAGATTTCAGGATTTCCACATTTTATTATTCGAACAGATGGACAAGAATTAAGTTCACCGGGAAGCAAAACATCATTAAAAGAATTAATGGATGGATTACATCTTCGTCGAAGCCTTGGTAGGCGTAACACCCGTCGGCTTACTCGTAGAGTTCGGAAGACTGCCTAAAGATCCTTGAGCTTGAACATAGGTTTCAGATTTTAATTTTGCATTACGAGCAGGAAATGCACTCGATGTATCTACTGCGTCCTGATTCTTAGCTAAAAACTTCAGAAACCCATCTTGATCAGTGGGAATGGTGGCAGATTGTAAGGTATGGAATGTTCGCATAGATTGAGCCATATCAAATCTATCTGAGGTATCCATATACATATCTTCTGTTTGCTGAAATGCTTTTTCTATTTCTTGTTTTACTGCCTTATCTGTTATAGGTGCTGCATCAGGGCGATCAGGATTATCTAAAATCTCAGTCAGCAAAGGATTCATAAACGGATTTTTTGCTGTCGGATGAGTAAGATGTTTGACTACGGTATGAAACGATTCAATTAACGGGCGAGTTTTTGGAAATACAGATGAAAAAATAGCTGATACAACTAAGACTAACGGTATAGCTAATAAATATTCATGTTTAGATGTACATGCGTATAACAGAACTGCAAAATATACAGTAAATCTGACTACTGCGTTCAAGGCTGTCGGTACATCCATATCTTTTGTCGGAACAAATCGTTGCCATGTTCCTGAAGAAAACAAAATAGAGGGATCAGAATACCAAATAGGTTCGTTCATGCTTATTATTTCTTCTCTTTTAATTTTCGTTTCATTCTGGCGATCATTCGAGCTCTACGTGCCTCAGGAGTATTTCCTGTAATCATTTCTGATGGTACATCTGCCTTACGTGTACCTAAAATATCATTAAATGCATTACCAAATAGTTCTTGTACTTTTAATTTAATCGACTCTAAATCTCGCATAATAATCTCTTTGGTAAATTCTCCAGTTCTAGATTTCTCTTCCATGAGAGCTTTTAGATCTGATTGGATCTTTTGAATACCCGGGTGATTTTGTAATTCACCTATCTTACCTTGAATATCATCGAATGATGACACATCAATATCTAAGTGAGAGAAATCTAGTCGTTCAAAAATAGATAAGACTAATGCTGCCATCTTCGTTTCTTTCAAGAATTCTAGAAATTCAGTAATACTCGATTGTTTTGTATCGTCGTTTAGAATATCATCAAGTTCTGATCGTTGACCAATAACAGATTTTAACATCGTCGATAGCAAAGGAAGATTTTCTTTTAATTTGGAATCAATTTTCCCATGAAACATAGAGGCAATTAAACATCCTTGCATGTTTCCCCAGATGACAGGATGAGATGCTTCATTCTTCCAAAGTTCTGACAAATCATACCCAAAGACAACACGAGGAACATTCCAAAGTCCAGGATCTTTTTTCATAATTTCTAAAGAATGCTCGACAAAGACTGCATGAAATGTATCAATTTCATCAGTGTCTACTCTAGTCGATGGAAATTGATCTGGGAACTTTAAATTTAATTCTTTGATAAACTTTTTGAATGGTTTCATAAAATTCATTTATTACTCAGGTTGAGTTTAAAATGTTAACGATTACCGAAGCGAGTATTCATTTCTTTGCGATCTTGAGTAGTTAAACATACACATCCATTATCGGAAGATAGGCCAGATTGAGGGCAGCATTCGGGAGCGGTAGAATTTCCTACTAAATACATTAATTTATTTTGTTCTAAAGCAGTATTCTGAGGAAGTTCTCCTACTGGCATAGGTTCACTTGCCGACCATCCTCTAGGCTGTTCATCATAAGGACCCATTGGAGACCCCGAAACAGGTTTTCCAACTTCGCGTTGAGCAAATCCTTCTTGAGTAGGCATATACTTCATAAATAATCCGGAAGCTAGTGCAGCGACGAAAAGAACTACAACTAACATGGTACGAGTCATCTTTTCTTCTTAGCCTAGATTTTATTAGAAAACGGAAAGATTACTTGTAAAAAATTTCTCTACAAGTCCGTGTATAATGGAGACCTTTTACGAGATAAAAGATACTGTTGTTTCTATGATTCATATCATAGAACAGAGAATTGCACGTAAATCGAGTGACCCAAAAATGACATCGGAGGTTGAGAGACTTACTACATTGCTAGTGTTTCTTAAAGAAAAATTCCTGCCATGTAAAACTCTTGAGGAACAACAGGTTGCCCGGGCAGCGTATAAAGAGCTACGTGTGTCTCTACGTTGAGAGGTAGCTTTTTTTATACGCTCTGAAGAAGAGATGCTAAAAATAAAACTAAGGCTAATAACGGGAAATTAAAAAATGCTAAGACAACCGCAATAACTAACATTGCAATAACAAACGCTTTAACCACATTCATAAATAAAGAAATAAATCCTTCAATAAATGATATTGCAGTTAACCCAAAAAATGCTGAAACATATCCTGATGCTGACATTTTTCTAAGTAAGTCTTGAATTTTAACTAATAAGAAAGAAAACGCACTGAGTGGTCCTGATGCTTTTTGTAAGGTAGAATTTGTAAACGACAAAATAAATTTACGAATTCGTGTGAATAAACTTCTGAATAGTTTTAATGGGTTCATAATATCTGTCAATGACGAAATAACCAAAGCTAATTGGGCACCAAAAATATCAGTCATTCCACCAACTAAATCTTTTCCCATCAAATTCATACATTTCCGAAAATTCCCTGCCGCCCCATCTTCATCAATAAACCCAGCAAAGGGCATATATACAGGATTACATCGATATTGACTCCAATTATTTTGAAGAGTTTGAATATTATTGGAGATTTGTATGTACACAAGTGTACCAATAACTAGGGCGTTTACCGCTAAAAAGAGGTACATTATTCCTTTACGAGACTATAAACTTCCTATTCCACGCACTATTTTTCCAGGAGCACCATTCCATATAGATTGACCAGTCTCCATGCCAGTATAAAAGCTATAAATGATTGTAGCAAAGACACCAACAATACGTCCCATTAATGTTTGAATTCGGATCATCAAATATTGCATAGACGACATCAAATTTGCTATCTTTCCAAACACCATTTGAAATACCATACCAAATCCACCACGAACGTTACTGAATAATCCTCGCATATCGCTTAAGGCTCCTGAAATAGAGGATAACGAATCACCAACAATAGCCATTTGACCATGTAATGGATCCATAGCTGCACCAGCATAATCACCAAAACTTTTATTGGTACATTTCATGAAGTTCGATATCGGGTCAACACCGACTATACTCGCCATTGGCATATAAAAAGGATTGCATCGTAATTCAGACCAATGATCTTTTAAATATTTGACTTGAGCTTGGCCAATGTACATTAACGATAAAAGTGTCGATGCCAAGGTAGCCAGGATAAACAGGATCATTTCTCTTAATGAAAAGCGGGGATATCATTCTCGTCCATTTTTTTTGTGAAGTTGAACATAAATATGAAAGTGACTCAGACGATGAAACTCGGCCTTGTTTTAGGAGGTGTCGTCCTCCTTGCTTTTGTGATGAATAACTACTCCAGTACCAAGGGTCTCTTATCTGAAGGTCTATCCATGGATAAACTTGTAGGTTCTGCCGGAGTCCAATCTCCTTTATCTGATGGTCCTCCAATGAGTGCTAGTTCTCATTTAATTGGTGGAAATGCTCAACCTGTAGAAACTCTAAAAGCTCGCCATCCAGCATCTCAAGGAACTTATACTGAAAATACTCTATCTTCTTCTGAACTTCTTCCTAAAGGATCTCTAGGAGCTTCATTTGCAGCAGTAAATCCCGGAAGTATGGATGACCTCAAAGGTCAAAATCTTCTTCAGGCAGGATACCATACGAATACTGCAGTAGCTGGTGTATCTCAAACCTTCCGCAATCCTTCTTGGGATATTCGTGCTGAAGATCCTAACCCTCAAGGACAGACTACTACTGGCCCTTGGAATCAATCCACGATTGAAACCGATTCCTTCCGTAAAGGTGTAGAGGCATAAAAAAGGATTTCTCCTATGGGATCTCATAGATTCCACCATCCTCCAAGAAGCCCTCTGCCCAGATCTCTCCCTTGTCACAGCCGGATGGCAATGTAGTTTGTACTGGCACTGGTGGTTCTAGAGGTGATGTGTTGTCTTGAGAACTAATCCAATGCCATGCGATTTGCATTGCCTTAGACCTTTCCTCGCGCGACAGATCGTGACTCTCCCTTCTCCCATTTGTCCAAAATACACGATCAAAGCTGTACACTGCCGAAGCAAACTTTGGTGGTTTATCAAGCAAGAACAACAGGGGCGTCCAGCAGGGAACATACCTCTGTGTCCCCTTAAACCTTGTCACCATCTCATTTGCGGCTGCGAATACCGCACACCAATCACAACGCCGCCTCATATCATTCAATATAGATGGCATGTTTAGACTGTTAGAATTCATATATTCTATATTTTTTTATTCCGTTTTACAACCCCATCTTTGGTAATAGACTAAAGATGAGATTGTTTTCATACTAATAAATAATGATTCCTGCTCTTCTTGCAGGTACAGCCCTTTTGGGAATGTCATATTTATCGGGTCCTAGGAATACAGTACCTGTGCGTAGTACTGTAGACGGAAAGACATATTCTGTACAAAATTTGCCAGATAAACAAGAAGCTGCAAATATCATTGCTAGAATTCGACAAAAACTCGTAAAAATTGTTGAAGGATTCAGACAAGATACAAATTTTGCCGTTGATCCACCATATAAACGTTTAATTGCTAAATTTAATCCAGATGTATTTCAAGAGAATGATTTAGATGCGTCAAGTACTTCGTATTCAGAAAATAAAGGAGAAAAGATTGTAGTGTGTATTCGTGATAAGAAACCACCGTATACATTTGCTGATGAAAATACTATACTGTTTGTTTTATTACATGAAATGGCTCATTTAATGACAGAATCTATGGGACATACACCTGAATTTTGGTCAAACTTTAAAAAGTTATTACAAGACTGTATGAAAAATGGAGAATATACCCCCACAAATTATAATCAATCTCCAACTGAATATTGTGGAATGACTATTTCAGATACACCTCTGTAATCCTAATAGATAAACATTGTGTTTTCTGCCCCCGGCTTATCTGCTGCAGGAGTATGTTGCAAAGTAGTTAGCAATAACGGACCAGATTGATCCTCAAGCATTACTCCAATACATGGACATTCACCAATTGGACCAAACTGGAATGCGACGCATGAAATACCGTTCACATCTTTAGCACAAAAGTCTATTGTGACATCGTCACGAATAGTTTTGAACTTCTCAAGGAGTTGGTTACCCAGCTCCCTGAGAGTTGCTTTATGTATTAGATAGAAGCATTGAATAGATACATACAGTGCACCATATTCCAAAGTATCAGCCTTTTCTGTGATAAATTCAAAGATCTTATCAACAGTTGCCCCTGTTAGAATAACAGTTCGCATTCTGCGATTGTATATTTTGCAAAAGTATAAAAAAAGTTTCCATTTTTCATGAGAAACCAGGTTTGTCAGTTGTTGGTGTTGGCGATAGAGGATAAAGACCTCCAGCCCACACTCTCTTCACCGGAAGTATAAAATCTGGGTGAACAGGTGCTTTTGCACCAACTTGTCCCTTTTCAGGAAACAACTCTGGTGGAGTCACCGTAATGATCCACTTAGCAAACTCCATCTCTATAGTCTGCTAGATTGTATTCTACATTTCTATATAAACATAATCCGTTTTAACACGTGTTCAAACTCTTTTTTTAGATTTAAATTTGTAGAGATGTAAATAAGATGTTCAAGACTCAGATTAATAACTTAAACAGACCTATTCAATTTTTTGAAGATGATACTGTAGATACAGTGAGACAACATATTGGTGTATCTACTGATATTCATCCTGATCGATTGTACATTTTAATAGGTATTGAATTATCTAGGCATTATTATACACAAGATAAACGAAATTGGGAACTTTTGTTTCATCGATTATCGTTAGATGGTAGACCTATTGAACGAGAAATTTTAGATTCATACTGTTCGGAATACCGTGTTCCAGCCTTAACCATTCCCTATAAACAATATGATCGTGATGAATGGATGACATATCCTGAAGAACTTCATGATATTTGGGATCCATCTGGTGAATTTGTAGAATATTGGATTTTTGGAGTTGAAGATCAACGATCATTTTGTTTACCATTCAAACATTCTAATCTAAGTTCTCGTATTATTGCAGCAGAATCTCCAATTCCAGATAATTCAAAATTATTTATGAGTTTTTATCAGAAAGAAAAAGTACGTGGATTCTGGGTTTTTCCAGCAGAAGGCGTATATACTCCATTATTACGTTCAGGAACTCCTCAGAAATTACCTGTTTCTCAAATTACTTTATTACAAACAAATGCACAACACATTGAAACATTATTATCCTTAGATCCTCCAACTCCAAAAAAAACAGCATTGCTTAAAGCTATTTGGTATGTTGAATTAGTAGATACTGAAATTGATCATGTACGAACACGATTTGAACAGATGTTTTATGGATTATCTGTATCGTCAAAAGTACCATGTATAACCTTATTCACTTCACAAACTGAAATTTCACGTCATAAATTTTTCACTGAGAATGTGAAAACAAAAAAACCTTTTTTAGATGTACCAATGTGGTCAGCATGGTGGACAAAAACAAAACCACCAGGAAGTCGCCCCAAATTAATTGTGTATCGTGGAAAATCACGTGAACATTTTGATCGAATTTCTATTTCTGCAACAGATATTTCATTTGGTGTATATCGTGATGCTTCAGAAACTCGTAGTCTTGAAGAATTACGAGAAGAATTACATCGATGGTTTTGGACACTAGATTCTATAACACCTTTTTTTGCTGATACTGATTTGAAACAATGCCGTTGGTCACTTCAAGAAATCAAATTTGAATTAGAATTTTCAAAAGCTTTAGATGAACTAGATACACGAAGACTTGGTTGCTTATCGTCTATCTTTGATCAAGATCGCAAACATCCTGATGTATTTAAATTTTTAAGAACAGATTATGCATTAGAAGGATTAACAGTTACAGATTTGTATATTATTGATTTATTGAAAGAGAATGAATTTCTTACACCACAAGATATTCAACAGCAATTAAAAGTATCATTAGATGATGCTTCACGGTTATTATCTACGATTCGATCAAAAATTCAAGATGATCCGCGTTTACTTGAACGTAAGACACGTGGATTTCCTTTGCTTCAATTTTTACCAACAAGTATCATAGTATCTTCTGTTGTCGATGTAGAAC